>Ga0206850_10136_pt1 | contig 24172 bp, 22 predicted proteins | sample Alteio_BWOrgCont_16_FD_152885 | JGI IMG/M metagenome (GOLD analysis project Ga0206850, IMG submission 152885) | Enriched cells from forest soil in Barre Woods Harvard Forest LTER site, Petersham, Massachusetts, United States -... | ecosystem: Environmental > Terrestrial > Soil > Temperate forest >...
GGCGATGATTACCTTGCTTTCTTAAAACTTTCTTTTCTGCTACGGCGTAGAGCTTCGCTCAAAAGAGGCGTTGATTCCTTCACTCTTTAAACCCCCTGCATTTCCCTCTTCCTCAGCGACCTCTGCGTCTCAGTCTTCACTCAGCGCAGATGAAATTCAACATTCAGCCAATAAGCTTGTTTGTATATCGTCCAAAAAATCCAATTTTTTTTGCAGAAATAGCCTGTTTTCGCGGACTTTTGCATCCGCTCTTCACTCCGTGCTGATGGAATTCGGCCTTTAAACAAAAAGCCTGAAGAGCCTATTAAGCTCTTCAGGCAGTTTTGCGTTTATTGTTTTGCGTTTTGCGTTTACCTCGTAAGGATAAAGTCGAAGATGTGCTCATCCTTGGCTTCTTCCTGATCGATGAATTTGACAAGGCGATCTCTAAACTCTCTAAATCCTGTGCCGCCCGGGATTTGGTGACCCATGATCAGGTTGGACTTAAAGTCGAGTAGATAGTCTGTCTTCCCTTCTGTCGCAGCGTCGGTAAGTACACGTGTTGTGTCTTGGAACGCAGCTCTAGATATAATCGAGTCTGTTTCGAGAGAGGCTTTCGTGATACCGAGAAGTACAGGAGAGGCATGTGCAGGTCTTTCTCCGGCTTCTTTTGCTTTTCTGTTCTGAGCAAAGAAGTTTTTACTGTCGACGTCTTCTCCATATAAGAAGATCGTATCGCCAGGTTCTGTCACACGCACTTTACGGAGCATTTGACGCACGATAATCTCGATGTGCTTGTCATTGATGTCAACCCCCTGGAGGCGATACACTTCTTGCACCTGGTTCACGAGGTATTTTTGCAGTTCGCGCACTCCGCAAATCTCAAGAATTTCGTGAGGGATGACAAGACCATCTGTAAGTTGTTGTCCTTTGATAACATTGTCCCCTCTTTGGATGATTAAGTGTTTTGTCAGAGGGATAAGATGTTCCTCTTCCATTCCAGTTTCATCATCTCGAACAACGACAATACGTTTGTTTTTTTGAACACCTCTAAAGTCGACAATACCATCAATTTTCGCGATCTCAGCAGCATCTTTAGGCTTTCTAGCTTCGAAAAGCTCGGCCACCCGAGGAAGACCGCCGGTAATATCCTTTGTCTTAATCGCACCGCGAGGGAGCCTTGCTAGCAACATACCGGCAGAGACTTTTTGCCCCTCCTGAACTGAAATGACAGCTCCTGATGGGATCGCATAGGTACCGATCAGCTCTTTGCAACCTGCATCTGCATAAATCACGATCTGTGGATGGAGCTCGCCTCTATGCTGTTTTACGGTCAGCTCAGTTTGGCCAGTCTTTTTATTGACTTCCCGCTGAGTTGAAATCCCTTCAACAAGGTCCTCATACTTGACAAACCCTGGGCGCTCACAAATAATGGGGATATTATGTTGTTCCCAAAGGGCAATTTTTGTCCCTTTCCTCACTTTAGCACCATCAGCAAGGAGAATTTGCGTACCTAGCTCAAGGGTGAATGTTTGGAGAGGTTCAATCGATTTTGTGCTTAAGAGTTTTTTGTATTCCTCTAAAGGTCTTCCCTCATCTCGCACAATATGGAGCGTTCCGTTTTTATTGAGGGCAAGCCACACGCCATCTTCATTTTGAACGGTACGGAGATCTTTATAGATCAATATACCGTCATGCTCAGAGATAAGCTCTGGGCTAAGAGATGCAGAGGCGATACCGCCCAAGTGGAAGGTTCTCATCGTGAGCTGAGTTCCAGGTTCCCCGATCGACTGCGCAGCAATAATACCGACAGCTTCCCCCATACCTACAATGGTTCCGTTGGCAAGATTCAGTCCATAGCATTTTGCGCAAATACCACGCTTGCTTTCGCAGGTCATTGCAGAACGGATCTTCACACTTTCAATACCGGCATCGTCAATAGCTTCTGCTTGTTTTAGCGTTAGCGTATCATTTGCTTTAGCAAGTAGCTTGGTGCTATCGCCTGGTTGGTAATTATCATCGACAACGGTACGTCCAAATATACGGTCTTTCAAGGAAAGGAGCTCTTCCTGCCCCTGCTTAATGGCAGAGATCTCAATACCGTTCAGTGTACCGCAATCAAATTCTGTGACAAGAACATCTTGTGCAACGTCGACAAGACGTCTTGTAAGATAACCTGAGTCAGCAGTCTTAAGAGCAGTATCGGCAAGACCTTTACGGGCACCGTGAGAAGAAATAAAGTACTCAAGTACGCTTAATCCTTCACGGAAGTTAGCCGTAATGGGAGATTCAATAATCTCCCCAGAAGGTTTAGCCATAAGACCGCGGAGCGCACCTAGCTGTTTTACCTGCGATTTATTACCGCGAGCGCCAGAGTCCATCATCAAGAACAGCGGATTCAACTCCCCTTTCTTAGTTTCACTGATGAGTTTAAAGAGCTCTTCAGATAAGACGTCTGATACTTCTGTCCAAATACCGATGATCTTTGACTTTCTCTCACCGTCAGTGATGATACCGTCTTCATATTGCTTTTGGACAACGCGAATTTTGACATAAGCATCTTCAATCACTTTGGTCTTATTGGAAGGTACACGAACATCGCATACACCCATTGAAAGGGCAGCTCTTGTAGCTTCAGCGAATCCAAGATTTTTTAAGTTATCAAGGAATTTTACCGTAGCTTCAAGGCCCACTTTCTTATAAGTCTCAAGTACGAGCTCACTCATCTTTTTCTTACGGAGAGGATAGTTTTGAAAGCCGAGCTCTTTGGGGACGATCGTATTAAAAATAACCCGTCCCGGTGTGGTTTCAATAATCCCAATATCAAGTCTTAACTTAATCTTCTCGTGAAGGCGAATTCCTCTGCCAATCTCATCTCGTCTACCATCTGGAACCTTACCCTCTGCTTCAAACCAGTTAAAGCTTCCGCCTGAATTCATGGCGAGAAGAACTTCCTGTGTATTGCCAAATACTTTTGTTTTTTGGCCATGTTCTTCTGGAATATACAAAGGATCGTACATTAAGTAGTACAAGCCCAAAATCATATCCTGTGAAGGGACCGCTACTGGTTTTCCGGATGATGGAAGGAAAATGTTATCGGGAGCCATCATCAGGAGTTTAGCTTCAATCTGCGCTTCAATTGAAAGAGGTATGTGAACGGCCATTTGGTCACCATCAAAGTCAGCATTGAACGCTGTACAGACGAGTGGGTGGATCCGGATCGCTTTACCTTCAATTAAAATTGGCTCAAACGCTTGAATACCCAATCTATGCAATGTAGGTGCGCGGTTGAGGAGGACAGGGTGTCCTTTAATGATCTCTTCTAACACGTCCCATACTTCAGGGGCCTGTTTCTGGATCATCTTTTTTGCAGAGCGGATTGTATAGACATAACCCATGTCTTTAAGACGTTTAACGATGAACGGCTCAAAAAGTTCGAGGGCCATCTGCTTTGGCAGACCGCATTGATTGAACCTAAGTTCGGGACCGACGATAATAACTGAACGTCCAGAGTAGTCAACCCGTTTTCCAAGAAGGTTTTGACGGAAGCGCCCTTGTTTACCTTTAAGCATTTCTGAAAGGGATTTAAGGGGACGGTTTCCGGCGCCCATTACAGGATGTCCATGACGTCCATTATCAAAAAGAGCATCGACAGCCTCTTGCAGCATCCTCTTTTCGTTGCGGACGATCACATCTGGAGTCTTGAGTTTTAAAATGGCCTTCAATCGGTTATTACGGTTGATCACTCTTCGATAGAGATCGTTAAGGTCTGATGTAGCAAATCTACCCCCATCTAAAGGGACAAGGGGTCTAAGTTCAGGCGGAATGACAGGGACTGCTGACATCACCATCCAGTCTGGACGGTTCGGAGAAGAGACAAAGCTCTCCACAATTTTAAGACGTTTTGCAATCTTCATTCTTGCTTGCATAGACTTTGTCTTGCGAAGCTTCTCTTTTAGGTCAGTTACGAGAAGACCGAGGTCTTCTTTTTCTAAAAGTTCCCGAATAGCATCGCCCCCCATTCTAGCAGCAAATGCATCTGATCCCCATTTCTCTTGGGCTTCTCTAAATTCGGTATCGTTTAAAAGCTGCTTTCTTTCTAAAGTAGTGCGACCCGGATCTACAACAACGTATTCCTCATAATAGACCACACGCTCCAAATCGGCGGAAGTCATCCCCAAAATATTTCCAATTCGGGATGGCATAGTCTTGAAAAACCAGATATGGACTACAGGGACGGCGAGGTCAATGTGAGCCATTCTTTCTCTACGAACTTTAGAAAGTGTCACTTCAACGCCGCAACGATCGCAAACAATCCCTTTATGCTTGATTTTCTTGTATTTACCGCAAGCACATTCCCAATCTTTTGTGGGTCCAAAGATTTTTTCACAGAACAATCCCCCTTTTTCAGGCTTAAATGTTCTATAGTTGATTGTTTCAGGCTTTTTAATCTCTCCCCTTGACCATTCATTTCGAATGACGTCGTCGGAGGCAATTTTTAAGGTAAGCTTATCAAATTGTTTTTCTTCGTCCATCTCTTATATACCCCCAGTGGCTATTTCAGTGCGGACGTCAAGGCAAAGGCCTTGCATCTCTTTAAACAATACATTACGTGACTCTGGTATCCCTGCAACGAGCAGATTATCACCTTTGACAATCGATTCGTAAATGCGGGTACGTCCTGCAACGTCATCTGATTTGACGGTCATCATTTCTTGGAGCAAGTTAGCGGCGCCATACGCTTCTAGCGCCCACACTTCCATCTCCCCGAATCTTTGTCCCCCCATCTGCGCTTTACCGCCAAGAGGCTGTTGCGTGACAAGAGAGTAAGGACCGATAGAACGAGCGTGGATCTTATCTGCAACAAGATGGCTCAATTTTAAGATATAAATATATCCTACGACGACACGGTTATCGAAACGAAACCCTGTTCTTCCGTCATAAAGATGCATTTTTCCATCTTCGGGAAGGCCAAGTTCTTTCATCATCGCCCAAATACGGGATTCTGGGAACCCTTCAAATACAGGACTCTTTACATAAATCCCAGCGCGTCTTGCGGCAAACCCTAAGTGAGTTTCTAGGAGCTGTCCCATATTCATACGAGAAGGAACCCCAAGAGGATTTAAAATCACCTCTACTGTTTGACCGTTGTTTAAGTAGGGCATATCAGCTTCGGGAACGACTTTAGAGACAACACCTTTGTTACCGTGGCGGCCTGCCATCTTATCGCCCACTTGCAGCTTGCGCTTTGATGCGACATAAACTTTCACCTGACGGATCACGCCTGGATCGAGCTCTGTATCCCCTTTGCGCATATACTCAACTTCAGTCTTCTGATGCATTTGAACTTCTTGCATCGCATGATCAAACTGGAGGAGGATTTCGCGTAGTGCTCGATAAAGTTCATTATCAGCGATAATCAGATCTTCAACTTTTTCAGTTTCTAGAGTTTCGATCATGTCTTGAGTGATCGGCTCTCCTTCGCTAATCATGATATCACCGCTCTTACGATGCATGATCGGGCCGGGGGCTTTTTCCCCTATAAGAAGAGCTCCAACTTTCTCATGGAATTCCATGATAAGCTCAGTTTCCTTAGACTTATAATCCATCTGAATAGTCTTAATTCTCGATGTCTCTTCAACAAGCTCGTCATCTGTTTTTGAGAGTCTATCTCTGCGGCTAAAGACTTTAACATCCATCACTACCCCTTCAGTTCCCGGAGGTGCGGTAAGTGATGCGTCTTTAACATCCGCGGCTTTTTCACCAAAAATGGCTCTTAACAGCCTTTCTTCGGGGGCAAGTTCGGTTTCTGTTTTAGGGGTGATTTTTCCTACGAGGATATCGCCTGGCTTCACTTCTGCGCCAATACGAACAATCCCATCTTCCCCGAGGTTTGCAAGAGCTTCCTCGGATACGTTCGGAATATCACGGGTAATCTCCTCTTTCCCGAGCTTGGTATCACGTGCTGTGAGCTCAAACTCTTCAAGATAGATCGATGTGTAATAATCTTCGCGGAGCAACTTCTCTGAGATGATAATCGCATCCTCGTAGTTATAACCGCACCAAGGCATAAATGCCGCAAGGACGTTTTTACCCAGAGCAATCTCACCTTTGTCCGTTGCAGGGCCGTCGGCCAAAACATCGCCGGCTTTCACCTGATCTCCAATATCGCAAATCGGGGTCTGATTAATGCATGTACCACCATTTGAACGGAGGAATTTTTTCAAGACATAGATTTTCTTGCTTAAAGGGTTTAACTTCGAAGAAACAACAATCTTAAATCCATCGCAAAATTCAACAACTCCATCTTCTTCTGCAATGATTACAGCTCCAGAGTCGCGTGCAGTTCTTGCTTCCAAACCTGTTCCCACAATGGGGGCATCTGTTTTAAGAAGAGGGACACCTTGCCGTTGCATGTTAGATCCCATCAGGGCGCGGTTAGCGTCATCGTGCTCAAGAAACGGGATCAATCCAGTAACAATAGAAACGAGTTGTTTAGAAGAGATATCCATGTGGGTGACCTTAGAAGTGTCTATTTTCATAGGTTCGCTTCTATATCTCGCCCAACATTGTGTTTCCACAAACATGTTCATTTCATCAAGGGGAGCGGATGCCTGAGCAATGACGTTTGATTCTTCTTGGTCTGCTGTCATGTATTCAATTTCATCAGTGACAACACCATCTCTGACAATACGATAAGGGGTTTCTATAAAACCAAACTCGTTAATCTTAGCAAATGAAGATAGTGATGTGATCAAACCGATGTTTGGACCTTCAGGAGTCTCAATAGGACAGATCCTGCCATAGTGGCTAGGATGAACGTCACGCACTTCAAAACCTGCACGTTCCCTATTCAAGCCGCCTGGCCCTAGAGATGACAAGCGCCGTTTATGGGTTAGCTCAGCAATAGGGTTTGTTTGGTCCATAAATTGAGAAAGTTGGGATCTACCAAAAAAGTCTTTTAGAACGCCTGCGAGACCTTTTGCAGATACAACCTTTCCAGGTGTTAATGTGTCTGCAGAGAAATCAAAAAGGTTCATCCTTTCTTTAATGATCTTTTCCATGCGGGCAAGGCCCACACGGCACTGATTTTGAATCAATTCGCCGACTGAACGGACACGCCTATTTCCTAAATGGTCGATATCGTCCACGTGAGCGTCTTCATCTCCTTTCTTGAGGCGTATCAGATACTTGATAGCACCAACAACGTCCTCTTTTCTAAGGGTGACATTTGTTAGAGCTTCATCGCTTGTATCAAGACCCAGTTTCCGGTTTAATTTATAACGGCCAACTTTGCCCAGGTTATATCGTTTTGGATCAAAGAAAAGGCGCATAATTGCAGAACGGGCATTCGATAAAGTTGCTGGCTCTCCGGGTCTAATTTTGCGGTAAAAATCTTTTAACGCAGATTCATAGGAATCTGTGGGATCTTTTGCGAGCATTTTGATAATGGGGCTTGTCTCATCTGCATCTTCTGCAATACGGACCGCCGTAATCTGTGAATCTAACATCCTCTTTAACATAGAGGTAGTCAACTTTTCCGATGCTTTTCCAAATACCACACCTGTCGCTTCTTCAATGACATCTTCAGCTAGGATTTTACCAACAAGTTTAGCGAAGTCCTTTTCTGACTTAATTTTTACTTTAATAGTGCTAAAAAATTCTTCAATGATATCTGAATCTGTAGAATAACCAAGGGTTCTAATAAATGAAGTTGCCAGAACTTTACGTCTTCTTTTCTTACGGTCAACATAAATATAGATCAAGTCGTTTGTGTCGAAAGAACCTTCGAGCCAACTTCCACGATAAGGGATCACGCGGAAGGAATAGATGTTCATCCCCTTTGGATGTCTTTCGAATTCAAAAGAGATACCAGGCGAACGGTGGAGCTGAGATACGATAACTCTTTCAGCGCCATTAATGATAAATGTCCCCTTGTCAGTCATGATGGGTAAAGTTCCCATGTAGACCTCTTCTTCCTTTATCCCTGTTTCATCAGTTAACCGGAATTTTACTTTTAAGGTTACATTGAATGTGATTCCTCTTCTAATACACTCTTCAGGTGTATACTTGGGAACTCCTAAGCTATAAGATAAGTATTCAAGGATTGTCTTTTCATCGTAAGATTTAATAGGAAATATCTCATTGAACACTTCGTGCACGCCGACATTTTCCCTTTCATGTGGCAACTTATTCGTTTGCAGAAATTGATTATAAGACTTAATCTGGATTTCAATGAGGTTTGGAAGATCGATGATCTCTTCCTTTTCATGAAAACTCACCCGGTGTGGCGGTCTTTTTAGCATTGAAGGCTCCCTGTGGCTTAAAGAATAGAACAACAAAAATATCGCAAATCTATAATTAAGAGCAATACTTTAAAAAAAATTTATACAAAATGGTAGACAGGAGTACACCAATGTACTCCTGTCTGACCTGAAATCACTTGTGTTAGAGACCTTTTACAGTCACTTTTCCGCCTGCCGCAGTAATCTTTTTATTGATTTCTTCCGCGTCGGCTTTAGTTGTAGTTTCTTTTAGGACTTTAGGTGCGCCTTCTACGAGGTCTTTAGCTTCTTTTAGGCCAAGTCCTGTAATCTCGCGCACTGCTTTAATAATGCCGATTTTCTTATCAGGAGTAGATTCTTCTAAAGTGACTTTAAATTCAGTCGATTCAGCTTCAGGAGAAGCTGCAGCAGCAGCAGGTGCAGCAGCCATCATAACTGGCGCAGATGCGGCGGCTTTTACACCCCATTTGTCTTCTAAAAGTGTCTTAAGTTTCGACATGTCTAAAACGCTAAGTTCGCTTAGTGTGTCTACGATTTGTTCTAATGTTTGTTTACTCACAAGTTACCTCTCCAATATAAAATTGTTTAATTGTTAGATTGTTCTTTATTTTCCATGCAAAATAATACGCTAGTAAGAAGTGACTCCACAACAGCTAAAGTTTGGCTTAATGGAGCTTCGAGCGTTCCTAGGAACGCTGCGCGCATTTCGTCTTTTGATGGTAGTTTTGCAATTTGTTCAACGTCACTGGCTGTACAAACTTGTCCTTCAAACCGTCCGCCTAAAACCTTTAGCACATCTTCGTTTTCTTTGCGATATTGATAGATGACCTTAGCAACGGATACAGGATCACTAAGGGCAAAAAAGACCCCAATATGACCCTCAAGCATCTTTTGCTCTAATGTAAATCCTGCTGCGGCTGCTGCTTTTATAAGAATTCTTTTACGGACGACTTCAAATACGCCCCCAGAACTTCCTATTTTCATGCGCAGATCAGATGCCATGTTAGGTGTTAACTTTTGATAAGAGGTTAACACTATCGCAGTAGATTGATCCATTTTGTCTTTTATTTCATCTAATAACAGTTGCTTCTCTTCTCTCATCCGGGTTCTCCTGTTATTGACTGAAGATCAACTTTAATTCCTGGACCCATTGTCGAGGATAAGACGAGTGATTTCAGATATTGTCCTTTAGAGGTAGGAGGTTTTGCTCTCGAAATAGCTAAGAGTAAAGCGTTGATATTCTCAACTAATTTATCCGTAGCAAATGAGAGTTTTCCAACCATATTATGGACAACTCCAGATTTATCTGATTTAAACTCCACTTTCCCCGCTTTGACTTCCTTAACGGCTTTCGCAACGTCAGCAGCCACGGTTCCTGCTTTAGGTGTTGGCATCAATCCTCTAGGTCCAAGAACTTTACCCAACTTTCCTACATCCCTCATCATATCTGGTGTCGAAATGACCGCATCATAATCGGTCCAACCGCCCTTAACTTTTTCAATTAAGTCATCATTGCCAGCAAAATCTGCTCCTGCTTCAAGGGCTTCTTTAAGCTTGTCCCCTCTTGCAAAAACTAAGATTCTCACGCTTCTACCCGTACCATTCGGTAATGCTACAGTTCCACGGATTTGCTGGTCTGATTTGCGGCTATCGACGCCAGTAACGAGCGCTAAATCGACCGACTGATCAAATTTGACAGGCGGACATTTTTTTAAGACTTCGATAGCTTCAGATAGTGAAAGGGTTTTTTCCTTATCAACCATCTTTTCTATCTCCCGAAATCGCTTGCTTCTTCGCGTCATAGTTTCCTTTTTTAATCAACAATATCAACGCCCATAGAACGAGCTGTACCCATAACGACCAGGTCTGCTGCTTCGTCACTAGTAACTCTCATATCTTGCCGTTTTTGATTTACTATCTTTCTCACTTGAGCTTTCGTGAGTTTGCCCACTTTATCTCTATTAGGCACCTTTGAGCCAGACTCGATCGCCAATTCCTTGAGGATCATTCTAGACACAGGCGGCTGTTTAGTGATAAACGTGAATGTTTTATCGGAATACACAGAAATGACAACTGGAAGGATATCTCCTGCTTTGTCCTGTGTTTTCGCATTAAATTCTTTACAGAATCCCATGATGTTAATACCTGCAGAGCCTAGCGCGGGTCCAATAGGAGGCGCAGGGTTTGCTTTCCCAGCTGGAATTTGCAACTTAATAGTTTTTAGTAATTTCTTTGCCATATATCTTCCTTTTATCAAGATAAGTCTGTGTCAGCAGGAACTTGCTCAACTTGCCAAAATTCCAAATCGTCTACACGAGTTTCTCGCCCAAAAATAGATACGAGAACACTGAGACGCCCCTTATCATGGAATACGTCTGTAACAATCCCAATGAAGTTAATAAAGACTCCATCCACAATTTTAACTTTATCGCCAGGCACAATGTTGTGCTTTTGTGTGATCCCCTTCTTCTTCTCTTCCAGGTCTTGAAGGATCACATCCACTTCAGTCTGAGAAATCGCCTCAGGTTTCGCACCGCCTAAAAACTCGATGACCCCATTCGTATTTTTTACATACATCCATGAATCATCAGTAAGGTTCATTTTCACGAGGATGTAGCCAGGCCATAATTTCTTTTCACTGACTTTTTGTTGACCTTTCTTGACTTCAGCCACATTTTCTGTAGGAACAAGAATTTCATCAACAAGCTCGACCATCCCTTGGGACTCACGGTTATCCTCAAGGGCTTTCTTAACTTTCTTTTCCTGACTTGAAATGACTTGAATTACGTACCATTTATGCATGTTAAAAATCCTTTATCCAAAAATTCGATGTAGTAACAAAGTTAACCCTTCAAGCACACCTTTAATAACAAGGTCAAACAAATATATTCCAAGGCCAAAAGTAAAGGTGGTTATTACCACTAACTTAGTAAAGAAGATCAGCTCGATCTTCGTCGTCCAAGTAATTTTACTTAGCTCTTCTTTAATTCCCCTAATAAACCCGACTTTTGGCCCGCTCTCTGTTGTATCAGACAAACTAACTTGCTTCCCTTTTACTTCCATCAATGTCACGTTTCCCCCTTCAGACCCCTTGCGCAATTTCATTTCCCCATTTGCTCATACGAGTGGGGAGGGATTCGAACCCCCGACCAGCGGCTTTGGAGACCGCTGCTCTACCAGCTGAGCTACCCACCCACACTTAGTAAAGGCTAAAGTATAAAGGCTAAAGGCTAAAATGTCTAGCCTTTAGCATCAATTACCTAAAAAAATCCTATTTAAGAATTTTTGAGACTGTCCCCGCTCCAATTGTTTTTCCACCTTCACGGATCGCAAATCTCATTCCTTCTTCCATGGCGATAGGATAGAGTAGTTCGGCTGTCAGCTCGACGTTATCACCTGGCATAACCATCTCTACACCGTCTGGGAGAGTGACAGTTCCTGTTACGTCGGTTGTTCTGAAGTAGAACTGAGGGCGGTAGCCAGTAAAAAATGGCTTATGGCGTCCACCTTCATCTTTGTTCAGAACGTAAATAGTACCTTTAAATTTAATGTGAGGTGTGCAAGTTCCTGGAGCAGCGAGCACCATCCCACGGTCGATATCTTTTTTCTCAAGGCCTCTTAAAAGAATACCAACGTTTTCACCCGCTCTGGCTTCGTCCAATATTTTATTGAACATCTCAAGACCTGTAGCAACGGTTTCACGTGTTTCTCTTACGCCGACGAGTTGAAGCTTATCGTTGACTTTTACAATACCTCTTTCAACGCGGCCTGTAGCCACAGTTCCTCTACCAGAGATAGAGAAGACGTCTTCAATAGGCATCAAGAAAGGTTTATCAACTTCTCTTACTGGAGTAGGGATTTTTTCATCCACAGTATCCATAAGTGTTTTAATCGCCTTAACATACTCTGGGTCTCCCTCAAGAGCTTTTAAAGCCGATCCGCGGATGATAGGAACGTCTTTATAGCCTTTTGCTTCCAAAAGCTCAGCAAGCTCAACTTCTACAAGGTCAACGAGCTCTTCGTCACCTGGACCGATCATATCCATTTTGTTAAGGAATACCACAATTGCAGGAACGCCCACTTGGCGCGCCAAGAGGATATGCTCTTTTGTTTGAGGCATCGCACCATCTGTAGCAGACACAACGAGGATAGCCCCATCCATTTGCGCCGCACCAGTAATCATGTTTTTAATATAGTCAGCGTGGCCTGGACAGTCAACGTGTGCATAGTGACGTTTAGCTGTTTCATACTCTACGTGGGTAGAGTTGATCGTAATACCACGCGCTTTTTCTTCGGGTGTATTGTCGATCGATGCATAGTCACGAAATTTCGCTCCCCCTGATTCCGCAAGTACTTTTGTAATCGCGGCTGTTAAGGACGTTTTACCATGGTCAACGTGGCCAATAGTACCGATGTTGACGTGCGGCTTGTTCCTCTTATATGTTTCTTTTGCCATTGTAATCCTCCGTTAATTCTATAAATTTCTTTTGCCCAAAATAGGAATTGAACCTACGACCGCTTGCTTACCATGCAAGTGCTCTACCACTGAGCTATCTGGGCAGATTTCACGCACGAAAGCACTAAAGTTTATTCTGCAGTCTAAAAAAAATCAAGTTCGAAAATAAAAAAACTCACTTTTGTCGATAAATTATCCTTGCTTTCGTCAAATCATATGGAGACATCTCCACAGTTACAGTATCCCCTACTAGCACACGGATATTGCGCATCCTCATTTTTCCACAAAGATGGGCTATAACTTTCATCCCATTTGCAAGAATGACGCTAAAATGCATGTTAGGCAGGAGCTCTTCTATTTTTCCGTCGATTTTGATCGTATCTTCTTTAGGCATGGGAAAATGCAGCTATTGGTTAAAATATAGGGAGATGAAAACATGATGGAATATTATTGTCAAGAATTAGAAGAAAAAAAAGATCGGGCACGCACGCGGGCACGGGCACAGGCACGAAAGAAAACAAGGCTGAACTTTCTTCTCTTTCCGGATTTCGTGCCCGTGCCCGTGCCCGCGTGCGTGTCCGACTCTTCAGCTTGTAATTATGCAGCCTATCCCCTATAATCCTTTCTATGAAAGAGCAGCAATTAAAAGAAATATTCGCAGCATGCCCGACGAGTGAAGCGAAGTACCAAAAAATTATTGAGCTTGGGAAAAACTTGCCCCCCTTTGATCCTGCTCAAATGGTCCCAGAAAATATTGTACAAGGATGTCAAAGCACGATGCACCTTCATACTTATTTGTTTGAAAGCAAATTGTTTTTTAACGCCCACTCAGAAGCACTGATTTCAAAAGGCTTAGCAGCCCTGCTGATATTTGTATATAGTGGAGAGCCCCCAGAGACTATCCTGAAGGTGCCTGCTGATTATTTGCAAGAACTAGGAATCTATGCTTCCCTCTCACCCGGCAGATCAAACGGCCTCTCCAGCATGTACCTTAGAATGAAGCAAGAAGCCCTAAAGCTTTATTTGAACAAAAAATTAATCCTTTCTTAATCACCTTCATGTATACTGCCCTCAAAAAAAGGAGGTATTATGGCTGCACTAGAACCAATAGCGCCAGCACCAGCAGAGGCCAATAAATATTTTCTTACGCCCGCTGAAATTCAGGGTCGCTATAAAGTAGAGTCTGGGAAAGCAACGAAATACCTTGTCCTATATTTTGTGGCTATTGTCGGAATTACGGCAGTTTTTGTAGGAATCAATTTTGCTTTAGGTTTTTCAGGCAATTATGAGTTTCTCTGCCTCTTAGTTCCCGCTTCGCTCGCTTTTGGCCTCCCTACCATCAATAAATATGTACTTAAAAAAATCGACACGATCAAGGAACAACACAAAACAAACGCCGAAAGAGAACAAGCGATCCTCAATAATCGCACCTCTGTGGGTCACTCCTTTGTGGGGCCACTACCTGAAAATTCCCCACAATATATTTATACAAATGACGAAATAGGCGATGAAGCAAAAAGCCTTTTTGCCCGCTATGCCTACTGGAAAAACAGATATTTAGATTTAGAACAAGAACTAATAAACCTAAGAAATGAAACAAAACCTGAGTCAGAATCATGGAAAGACTACGAAAAGAGAATCGTTGAAGAAACTGATAAAAAAATTGACGAGAAATTGGAAGCAAAACTACAAGCTGCCTATTTTTGTGCAGTGAATCAGAAAAATGATATTCTAGAAGACTTCAACGAAATTTGCACGCTTGTCTTTAAAGATTTTGAGCCCAATAGGAGACGAACAGCAGAGGCGGCAAACGTAAAAGAAAAAGCAATCGATATACAACCTGAGTTTGAAAAAGATGATGCTAGAAATGCAGGCATTGTCTTTAGAAATGGAAAACATCTACCATGGGCATGCCTCACAAATGAAAGAGCAACCATCCAAGTCCTAGCAGAATTGCTCGTCAGGCACAATGAACCCCCTCCTCCTCCAGCTCAGCCATAAGAAGGAAATTTAAAATCGGTTACGCATACGGTTACGGTTACGGTTACGGGGACTCAAAGCAATGACTCTCTTCCGTAACCGTATGCGTAACCGATCTTAATTTTTCTCAATGATACAAGCATTGTATCAGGGCAGAGGCAGCGACAACCCGCAAAACCTGGAAGGGTTCGCCGAGAACGTCGACGAGGAAGGGGATGGAGGCGGGGTCGCCGATGTGGCCGAGGGCTTCTAGGATGTGGATTTTGATTTCCCGGTCGGCCTTTGTATAGGCTTCCTGTAATACTTGAACCGCTTTTGGCTCATTGCCCACAAGTGCCAAGATCAGGGCTGCTTGTATCCGGATTTTTTCGTCTTTGTCGCAAAGGAGCTCTTTCACTGCATCAAAAGCTAGCTCATCACCCTCTTGAAGGAGGGTCACTGCGGCAGTGCCGCTCACGCCCCAAGCGCTATTTTTTAGGAAGTCCTTCACGGCGTCAAGAGCTTTTGGATAACGCATCACACTTAATAGGGATAAAAGCTCCAGCCTGGTCATCTGATCGACTATAGCGGGATAATTGGGAATCTGATCGATATGGACCACTTTACTCGGCGCGAGTGAGCGAAAAAGGAAATGATTCTCATGTTCCCACATCCACTTTGAGCCGGGGTCCTGAAGAGCTGCATGGAGAGCAGTACAGGATTTCTCAATATGCTCTCTTATTCCAATAAGACCCATTGCTAAATTTACCCGAACATAAGGATCTTCGCTTGTCTTTAACATTTTCCAAGCTAATTTCGCTCCATGTTTTCCCGTCTTTGAAAGAGCTGCTGACGCCATCCTCCGATATTCAGGATTATCGCCTAGGATCCAATGCTTTAAAACTTCCTCTCCTCTTTTGTCATCTTGCAAAATAGAGAGCCATCCTGCAGTGATTGCCACCGGTGGATTTGTGTCATCGAGACAAGCTATGGTCTTTGTCTTTGAAAGTCCCAATGTGGTTAGGGCAGAAATTCTGACATCTGGGGAGGCATCTTTAAGTAGCGGGAGGATAAACCTCACTTTATCGCCAAGATCAAGAACAGAGATCACCTCACATGCCAGCTGCCTCAGCCCCGCACGATCGCTCTTAACCAAAGCCTTGAGTTCGCTGTCCTCTATCGTCTCATACATGCTAGCAAGCGCTATTAGCGCGCCACTCTTTTCTTCTGCCAGAGTTTTCCGATTCCCAATAATTTCTTTTAGCTGTTCTTTAGCAGCTAAGATCCCCGTTTGTCCAACAGCTTTGATCACTTCAAGCCGTACGTGCCATACTTTTTCCTCTTTTAAAAGGCGCAAAAGTTCGTCCCGGAGCGGCTCATCTCGATAATTGGCGCTAAGACGGATGGCAAGGGTTCTAAATAATGCGCTAGAGCTTCTCAGACTACTCAAAAGGATGGGGATGGCTTTTGCATCCCGCGTTAGAGCAATACCGATAAGAGAGCTTATCCGTACAAATTGTTGCAGTGAAAAGTCGCTTTTTTTAAGCACCCCCCATCCAAGCAATTCTAAAAGCTTTCGATCATAATTGACGCTCTTCTTCCAGATAGAAATAGCTTCTGTATCGTCCCCCTTTTCACAAAGAGCGCGGATAAGGGCAAATTGTAATTCTTGCGATTCAGGATATTCTTTTAAAAACTGTTTAGCTTCCAGGATAGCTGTTGCCGGATCGTGAATAAAAAGATGAGTATGAACCCGATTTGCCAGATCCTGCTCTGAAGCATGAAGGGAGAAAAATAGAATAGAAAAAAATAAAATTAATTTAAAATTTCTTATCACAAAATTATTCCCTCTTCCTCTGCGTCCTCTGCGGCTCAGTCTTCACTCTGCGCTGATGAAATTCAACATTCAGCCAATAAGTGGGAGTCTTATTGTCTGAATGTTGAATTTCATCAGCGCAGAGTGAAGACTGAGCCGCAGAGGACGCAGAGGAAGAAATTTATTTTTTATTTTTTTCTCTCATTTTTTTATTTTATGCAAGGTGGCTGAGCTTTCGTCCTCCGATGAGGTGAAAGTGAAGGTGAAAAATGGTCTGCCCCGCCTCCTCGCCACTGTTTGTCAAAAGACGGTACCCATCTGCTATATCTAATTCTTCTGCCAATTTTTGCGCTACCTCGATAATTTCCAAAATAAGGGGATAATCCTCTTTTTTCAAGGCTTGCAGACTCGGAATCTCTTTTTTCGGCATGATTAAAATATGGACAGGAGCTACCGGCATGATGTCTTCAATTGCCAAAATCCTTTCGTTTTCAAATACCTTCTTGCTGGGGATTTCCCCCGCAATTATTTTTCCAAAAATAGTGGTCATAGATCTTCCCCTAAAATGTACTTTAATGCTGCAAAGGCATCTTCTTTTGTTTCCCAAACCGACACAAAGCGCCCTTTGTGGCAAAAAATGGCACCAGGGATGCCTGATACTTTTTTTAGCTCGTCATCTTGAAGCCCTGCCCATTTTTCAGGTAGTGGGCTGCGCACTTGCATCCGCTGCTCCAAACTAGGAGGGATCGCTCTTAGTTTCCAATGCTCTTTTGCTGGCATAATGACAAACTGGGCAGGATGATCCTCCCCGCCTAAATCGAAAAAGCTTTCTATCCAGGGGATCGCTTTTTCAAAATACAAGTACTTCTTACGCGTCTGCATCGCTTTAAAAACAGTTTCTCGGCAGCTTCTGATATAGTGATATCTCTCCAGCTGTCTTTGTAAATGGGAGACGACAAAATCTACAGCATGGAGAAAAGCATTGTATTGTTTCTCATCGGAAGCATCGTACTCGGGAGGCACAAAGTTAGAAATCACATGAGAAAAGCTGCACCACCCCGTCTCATAGTTTACCCTTCCATTGTCGTGGGCATCCACCCCTTGAATCAACATTTTGTTTAAAAAATGATAAACCTCAGGATCGACAATCTTTTTGTCTTTTAGATAGAGCCATATCATCCCTGCGCTGCTCAAATCGCCATGATACTCTGCTTGGTGGTGATCAAAACGTTTTATTTTAATGTCGTAGATTCCGCCTACGTCACACACATACTCACATGTTTCAAGCTTTTTAGGATCTCTGCTGCGGGTAATCTTATCTCTATCGACCAACTTAAAAACCAAAAGGAGTGCGCATGCAGTCACATCATCTGCATGAAACGCTCCATCGTGTGTCCCAAAACTTCTTTGTATTATCATAAGTTATGTAATTTTATCCGTTCTATGATAAATAGACAATATGGAATCTTATTTAACCTCTGATCTCTTTGACCTAGTTAGCCCTGACGGCAAAATCACTTCTATAGAAAATGGTATTGCAACTGTTTTTATAGAAAATATTTCACCAGAATTCATGGGATTTAGAATCGATCCTAAGCTTGTTAGTTTTAATCTAAAAAGCACTCTTGCCCAACTTGGAATAAATGGAGCTGGAAAGGAATACAGCCTCGATCCATTGCATCTTACTGCAGAGGTTAAAGTTCAACTTGTGGCATATGGAAAGCTCGCAGAAACCATGCTTCCACTTTTAGAGCCAGGTGCCTATATAGGAAAACTCTTTGCCGCAGATGAGAGGCGTAGAGTGAGAGATCCAGACTATCTGCTCAGAATGTTGGGAAGAGCAGATAGAAATGGCAAGCCCCTCCTTTCTTTTGGCTCTAGCGAGCTCATTCTTGAAAAAAAAGAGGGAAGAACAGTTGCCCTCTTGCCCGTAAAAAAAGGTTATCTTAGCTATGACCCTGTAATATTTGGGTTCTTACCCGTTCTTGCAAAAGCCCTTTTAGATCCCAACATTCCCACAAGACATCTACTTGGCCTCTGCCAGAAATGGGAAACTACACCCCCTAAAAAAGAGGGGATCCTCCTGCTCACCACTGATCCACTGCATATCCGCACCGCATTTGGTAGAGTGGTAGATGAACTTTTGCCTAAAGGTTACCAGCATACCACTGCATCAGTTCTCGATCCCGACACGCAAGGATCTGGCGACGTCTACGAACTATTTGGCAGATCTGAAGAAAAGGTTAAACACATCCCCCTCGAATTTTATACGCTGGAGCCCCACAGAGAATATGTCTTTTTTACTGATAGAGATCAACTCAAGGCGTGTCTAGAGAACCCAGACACCCTCTTTAAAGTTTTTGAAACTGCCCCCGGCCCTATCCACCGCTCTTGCGCTGTTTTCGTTGTCAAGGGAGAGCAGCTTCTTCATCTTACCGAAAAAGACTGGATCTCAAGAGACCCCCATTTCTACGATTTTCCCGGGCTCACAAATCCAGAGACTCAAGGTCTTCTTGCAGAGCGCTACATGCAGCAGCAGCCTTCCTATCCCTTCCTAAAGGCAATTGAAGATGGCCTTATCACAAGCCAAGGGGTCTTATTCTCCCGCTATCTCACATCCCCTCTCATGAAGAAAATGATTTTCAGCAAATATGTCCAGCACAACCTCAAAGGGATCTATTTTCAACATCCTTCCCTTTCCTACGGCAATTTCTTTTCCCATGAAGATAGGTCGTTTCTTTTTGATTTGGCTAAATTTGGGATCCCCGTCTTCTGGGTCGACTCTATCTCCAAAAAAATCCTACAATACATTCCTAAGCCCGGCAAAGACTCAGGCATGTTCGTTCCGCTCGATCAAATCGACACTTTTATTAGAGCTACCACTGTGGGAATCTACGGATCCAATCTTGTCTCTGGAGACTTTGAAGCAGAGTTAAAAAATCTCCTTCGAGGCCTTTTACAAATGCGCCTAGAGGTAAACCATCTCCTTCTCAGCAAAGACACTCCCCTCGCCCTTGTTACAGGTGGAGGCCCCGGCGTCATGGAAGTAGGAAACAGAGCTGCAAGAGAAGTAGGGATCCTCTCTTGCGCCAACATCGCCGACTTTAAAGGAGGACATGAACAGCTTGCAAATCCCTATATCGATGCAAAAATGACCTACCGTCTCGACCGGCTCATTGAAAGACAAGATGAGTTTAATCTCGACCTTCCCATTTTTCTCATTGGAGGAATCGGCACAGACTTTGAATACGCGCTAGAAGAAGTGAGAAGAAAGACCGGCAGCACCAGCGCAACTCCCGTACTACTTTTTGGCGATCCAGAGTATTGGAAACGGAAAATCACTTCCCGCTTTCAATGTAATCTCGAAAACGGGACCATCTCAGGATCAGAATGGATCTCCAATTGTTTTTACTGTATCCAAACAGCAGCGCAAGGACTCAACATCTACAGGCAATTCTTCAGCGGCACCCTCCCCATAGGAAAGAACGCCCCCGTTAATAAAGACGGATTTAGCTTTTAAAAACGCAAAACGCAAAACAATAAACGCAAAACAAAAGAAAGAGGGAAAAAGATCGGGCACCCATTCTGCAACGTATTACGATAAAGCCATTCATGATTTTTTAAAAAATAATATATTATATAAAATAATTTTTAATACGATTACAATTGAATCGAAAATATAAATTACTGTAAAATACTTGTATTATTAACAATAAAAACAAAAGGTAATTACATGAGTATAAGAGAGAGTGCAACAGGTCTTACTAGTAATATAACAGGGAATGAAATGCATCTTACTCTGGAAGGGAGAAGAAGTAATAGAAGTAATAGAGAGGGCGAGCAGGCTTGCTCTAGCTCTAGTTCAAGCCGTGTTGCACTGCAAGCAGCGGCTATTCACAGAGGTCCGGAGGTTTCTGCTCCCACGCCTTTTATGCCCGTTGCGGCGCCCGTAATGGCAGAACCTTCTGCTGCTGCAGTGGCTGCGCCTTCTGTTGCTGTGGCAGCACCGATTTCAAGATCTAACGATGGTCACTTTTTGCTTTCTCTCAACCCCTCTAACAATCGCATCATCCTTCGCGACCCCGTTACTGGTTGTCCCGTCACCTCCGGACGCCGGAATAATCTTGCCTACAACAGAGCTAACAAAGGATTGTCTTTTGACTGCTATCAAAACCATCTGGCATACCTAGGCCAAGTGCGTGCACGGATCGAGGACGAGCAGACTTTTGTCAGAGCAGGCATACCTTTAGCTGAGATACACTCTACTGGGTCTTGTATACTAATGCCTTCTGTAATAGCGGTTCCATTTTACAACTCTATGGGTGTTCGCTACTATTACGACTCTGATGGTGATTTCAGGCCCGGCAACAACGATGAACAATATCCCACAGACCACGACGATCCGGTATGGAGACCCTTTGACGATAGGAAAGACTATAACAATTGGCGCACAGCCAATACAAAAGCTATAGAACGCCGGGAGCAGGCTCAAGGGCAAGTTTAGAAGCCCCAGGAGACTCCAACTTCTCCATAGGTCACGCGCTCATTGAAGAACTGTCCTTCGAAAGAATAGCCATGATGGTATTCCACATAAACACGCATCTTGCGCCCTACTCCTTGCAGTTTACTCAGCTCATAGCCGAGCATGGCGCCGCATCAGTTATTGCTGCCGCAATAAATAAAACAGCTTTACCTCAACCAAACTGCCATGCGCCTTCATCAAGCAATCCAGCTGTTTTTCTGTAACGTATTACGATAAAGCCATTTATGATTTTTTTAAAAAAAATAATATATTATATAAAATAATTTTAATATAATTAATATAATTCTTATTGAACAAAAAATGTTAATTATTGTAAAATACTTCTATTATTAACAATAAAACAAAAAAGGTAAATATATGAGTAGTATACCAGCAGTTGTTCACAGGGGCGCACCTGGAGGTCCAGAAGAACTTCCTCCTCGTACACCTTCTCCCTCAGCAGAACCGCTTTATAACAACAGAGGTAGAATGCTAGTACCGCTTTACACCGATAAAGGTATTCGCATCTCCTCGAGCCGCACTAATGACACCCCCCACCTCTACTCGACTCCGTTTAATTTCTGTCTGAATATGAGTGTATGCATACACCTGCGCCAGGTGGCTGCAATCTGTGAAAAAGTAGATGCCGCTGTTAGAAATGGTACACCTTTCGAACGGGTACGATCTGAAGTGTGCAGAGCGGTAATGCCTGCCCAGGTGGTAGCGCCGTTTTACGACCCTGAGTCCGGTGTTCGTTACTACTACGACTCTGTCGGTGATCGCAATCCTAGCTGCTGCAATACAGATCACTATGACAAATTCCATCGTGACCCCACATGGGAACCCTTTGACGACGGGGGAGATTATCAGACTTGGCTCACGGCCAATACAAAAGCTATAGAACGCCGGGAGCAGGCTCAAAGGCAAGGGCAGGCTTAGAAGCCCCAGGAGACTCCAACTTCTCCATAGGTCACGCGCTCGTTGAAGAACTGTCCCTCGAAAGAGTAGCCATGATGGTATTCCACATAAACACGCATCTTGCGCCCTACTCCTTGCAGTTTACTCAGCTCATAGCCGAGCATGTAGGTTGCGTCGAGCGACCATCCGTGCTGCTGCCAGTTTTCCAAGTTAATCGCAAGAAAAGGGGTTCCATAAAGTCTGTGATATTGAAGCTTGCGGCCGAAAATCCTTAATTCTATTCCATATTCAATATAAAATGGGTCTAACTTGAACGACTTATCACTATGAAATATCCACCCCGGCCCAAAATAACCTCTAAGTCCGCTCGAAAATTGATAGGAAGTGAAAAAGTCTAACGCCTCATAACTCGGATTCTTCCGCCGCGGAATCCATTGAGGCTTCTCGCATAAAAACTCATCGCCTAAGTGAGAGGAAATATGATAAACGCGCATACGAAACGACCACTTATCAAAGGCGTAAGTCAGGGGCAACCCAACAAAATAGTCAGTATTTACAAGGGTACAAACATCTCCATTACTATTTTTTGGCCTGTCGCTAAAATTAAATAACGCCCATATTCCCGCCTCGATCCCAATTTGCATATCCCCGTGCACTGAAAAGACATCTCTCCAACGGAAAAAAGGAAAGTCATCGCCCAAAGAGACTGCTACCGATTTGTGGCCGCAAATATGGTCATTAAAACGAAAATTTGCAGAATTTATAGGTTGACGAGGGTCTGCAATCAAAGGGAGAAACAAAACAGTTTGCTGGGGAAACCAAACCCCGCTTACTCGAGGTTGATCTATACATTCTTCCCGAAAAGCTTGCTCCTCCTCAGAGAGTTCACATTTTACACAAACACACTCGACACCCGGTATGTCCCCGACAAAGCTGATAATACTATTTGCTATCAGCTCGTTATTGGGGAGGTTCGTTAAATAAACTGTATCCCCTTGAACAGAGACTACAACCTTAAATTCATAGTAATGCATATCCACAAGGGCCTGAATGTAACCTTCAAGGTAGCAATCCCCAGCGTTATCAAAAAATCCCTGTGTAGTCAGGGCATCCGACCTGCGCGGCTCGTTGCAGACATCTGCAAAGCACCCAAACATCGTCATTAGGATAGGGACAAGCGCCACGACAGTTTTATTTCGTCTCATAATTTGCCTATATCCCATCAGGGGATTAAACTCAAAAAATTATTAAGAAAAGAAGATCGGGCACGCACGCGGGCACGGGCACGGGCACGAAAGAGGGAGAGAAAAGAGATCTTAGATCTTTCTCTCTTTCGTGCCCGTGCCCGTGCCCGCGTGCGTGCCCGATCTTCATTGCAATATACTCTTAACTTCCTTACAATGCGCATTCATGGACAACTCAAGCTACTCTAAATTACTAGTACCTGGCATCATTTTCGGTATTTGTTCCTGTTTGCTGATTTTATTGATGATCCTTAAAAAGAAAGTGATAAAAAAGCATGGAGCTACTGAAGTCCTGATGGGGAAAGTACGTGGTCCCATACAGGTGTTTATTATCATTACTGTATTGTATGTGATTTTTAAAGCTATTAAATTCCCCTCAACTTTCAACCCCGTCATTGAGCATACTTATTCCATCCTCTCCACCTTATGCCTTGGGTGGCTAGCTATCACTGTCATCAATCTCATATCCGCACTCGTTCTCAATCATTTTGACCTGCAGGAAAAAGATAATTATCAAGCTCGTAAAGTTCACACACAAGTAAGGGTTTTTACCCGTCTTGCCGCTGCATTTATCGTTTTCTTTCTAATAGCTGGGATTTTGAGTACTTTTGAGACAATACGTGCTCAAGGGGTTAGCATATTAGCTTCAGCTGGAGTAGTCAGTATTCTGATTGGACTCGCAGCACAAAAAACCCTGGGCAATTTTTTTTCAGGTATTCAAATTGCGATCGCTCAGCCTATTCGGGTAGATGATGTGGTAGTGATAGAAAATGAGTGGGGTAGAATTGAAGAACTTCACCTCACTTACGTTGTTGTCAAGTTGTGGGATTTACGAAGACTGATTGTCCCAATTACCTATTTTACAGACCATGTTTTCCAAAATTGGACTCAAAAAACAGCGGATATTTTAGGAACCGTCCTGCTTTATGTAGACTATACCATGCCATTAAAACTCATTCGGGAAGAACTCGACCGACTATTAGAGGGGAATAG
>Ga0206850_10137_pt1 | contig 24097 bp, 19 predicted proteins | sample Alteio_BWOrgCont_16_FD_152885 | JGI IMG/M metagenome (GOLD analysis project Ga0206850, IMG submission 152885) | Enriched cells from forest soil in Barre Woods Harvard Forest LTER site, Petersham, Massachusetts, United States -... | ecosystem: Environmental > Terrestrial > Soil > Temperate forest >...
CTACTGGCTCTTCTCTGAGGAGAAGGTCCCTGAAAAGTATGCAGAACGGTTCGCTCGTCTGAAGCGACTGCACTTGCAGACAAGTCGGGCCTGGGCCATCAAAGAATGTCTGCGGGATCTGTGGAACTACCAACACAAGGACGAGGCACGCCGACATTGGCAAGCTTGGCATGCTTGGGCCATCCGTTCTCGTCTCAAGCCGGTCATCAAGGTGGCTCGAATGATCCAGGCCCACCTGGAGAACGTGTTGACCTTTTGTGAACACCGCATCACCAATGCCACGATTGAGGGTTTGAATTCAAAAATCCAGACTGTTAAAAAAACGCCTATGGTTACCGCAATCGCGAACACATGAAGATCGCCATCTACTTTCACTGCGGAGGTCTGAAACTCTATCCTCGGAAAAGGCCTGATCCTCCGCGAAATTCGCAGCAATAAATGGACGAGAGATCACTATTTTTCACCCACTGCAAACCCGGAAGAACCCAAAAATCTTACCGTACTCAACTTGGCTGGCAGAAAGGTGACGGATGTGAGTCTGAAGGAATTGGTACCACTTAAAAACCTCACCTCACTCACCCTATGGAACACACAGGTAACGGATGTGGGTTTGAAGGAACTGGCGGCACTCAAAAATTTAACCGCACTCACACTGTGTAAGACGCAGGTGACGGATTTGGGTTTGAAGGAACTGGCGGCACTCAAAAACCTCACAGCACTCAATCTGTGGGGCACACAGGTGACGGACAAGGGCATGAAAGAACTTCAGAAAGAGTTGCCTGGATGCAAGATTTCCAGGTAATGCGAAGAGTTTTATTTGTTTGCCCAAGCATGAGCGAAGGGTTTGTAGTTCTCAGTACACAGAAGTCTTACTGAGGCAGCACCGGTATCAGATGCTGTACTGAGTCAATGTATCGGTTTATGATTTCCCTGTTGCTCCACCGAACGAGTAGAGGTCACTCCGATTCGTTCGATGGTGCGGTTTTCTTCTCAATATCAGTGATATCGGCGACCATGAGCACAGGCACGAAGCTCTCCTGGCCCGGGACTTTCAGAAACTGAATCTGTCCTTTGACCTGTACCCAATCCTTGCCATCGGCGTACCCGCTGAGAGCCTGCGGGACGATGATTCGTACTTTGAGAGGAACCGCATCGGCCGCGCAACACGTCATCTTCATACGGAAGAGCATGAACTCCTTATCGGCCACCCTTTTGAATCGACCTTCCAGTATTGCGACCTTTCCTTGCAAGTATTCACGCTTGCCGGGATCGTAAGAGGCATCGTTGATTTCGTTAAACCTGATCCCGATGGGCTGCCCACCAATGAGTTGCAGTTTGACTTTGCCGTTAGGGAGAGTCGTCTCCCGCACGGTGAGTCCTGTCTTGGTCTTCAGCGTCCGACCTATCAGCCCATCACCCTCGTATTTCTCATCCACAACAGTTGCATCCTTCACCAACTCCGTCAGAGTATCCGCCCCCAAAGCCGCGTCTGAACCCAGTCGTTTGAGTTGCCCTTCAGCGCTGATTGAAGAGTTTGGAAGACCGAGAAAGAAGAGTGCAACTGGAAAAACCAATACCAGCATTCGGGCAAAGAACCAGGACATGTCGTTGTTGTGGCTGTGATCGCTGTGATCGTGGTCGCTCTCACCGTCATCCTGACCGGGGATGCGAACGTGGTTGCAATCCTGACCGTGCGTGTGATCCTGGTTGCAATCCGCCCCTTGCTGTGATGCGTTTGCCTGAAATTCACCCGCTTCCTTCCAGACAGCGATTCCTCGAAGAACGACCATTATCGTGATCGCGATGCCTCCCCCCAACACCCAGGGGTAGAAGTCGCTGACGAGCAAACCCTCCAGCCGATTCTCGCGGTATAGTTGAATTGCCGTGAACCCAAAGGCACCACACACCAGAAGCGTGAGGAGTTGCTCGGTGAAATAATTCTTGAGAGATTCGCCGTGATGGTGGTGAGCTGCCATGAGTACACCTCGATTCAAAAGGTGGATGGGTTACTTGATGGGAAGTCCCGTCCAGTGGTTCAATACGTAGATGCCGTGGACCGCAAGTGAGAAGAGCAGAACCAGAATAAACGTACTTGTCACAAGGGTGATGATCAGGCGGAGCTTGAATACCCGAGAGAACATCATCAGGAGCTTCAGGTCGAGCATGGGACCGAGAACCAGAAAGGCTGTTTTCGCGGAGATGTGCATGTCGGTGAAACTCGCCGCGACAAAGGCATCGGCTTCGCTACAGAGGCAGATCAGGATCGCCAGGACCATCATGATGGGAATCGCCAGGAGCGGTTGTTCCTGCGAGAACGCGGCGATCTGTTCGGCTCCGATCTGCTGTCTGGCAAGTGCAGCCAACACCGCGCCCAGGATCAGAAACACTGTGATATCGACAAAGTCGTGCAGGGCGGTGCCAGAGATGTTGCCGAGCCGATCCAATACGGTTTTCCTGCGCGGCTCCATCTCGACCGGGTCAATGGGCTGCACGGTTTTCGCGAGTTTTTCATCGACATTGGAATTCTCAGATTTATTGGGTCGGCTTGCCATTGGGGTTGGTGTGGGATCCTTTGGCATGGCCATTGCAGTCAGCAGCGAATTCCCGTACTTCTTGTATTGAAAGTGGACAATCAGCGCCGTGATGCAGGCCACCAGGAATCCCCCGCCCATCCTCAGGCCAACGACCTCCGGTGCGATCTGGAACTTGGCGAAGGCCATCCACGTACTACCGATGACCACGACGTTGAGGATCGGACCCGCCAGCATATAGGCAATGGAAGCGGATAGCGGCAGGCCCTTGCGGAGCAATCGCCGCATGACCACGACGATACCGCACTCACACATGGGAAACAGCAATCCCAGCAATGCTCCGATTACAATCGAAGGAAGGACGGATTTGGGGAGAATCCGCGCTATCAATTGCTGGGGCAGGAATTCTTCAAGCACACCAGCAATAAGCGCTCCGAGAACGATGAACGGCATCGCCTCCCAGAGTATCGAACTGAATATGACGAGGAAGTCCGAGATCTTTGGATCCACAAGGGCACCTCGTATAAACGGGAACACCACTGTTACGCCAACCAAGCAGCAAGAGTTCGCGTGCTTGGCGTAGCGTCAAATCATGGACATTGTCCAAACGGATGGTCATTGGCACACGATTCATCGTGTATGTGTCGGTGGATGTTCCGGGGCATCGGTTTAAAGCCGAGGACAGGGGCAAATCTCGCCCAAATTCTCGATGCAATCATGGAGCCGAAGAACAGAGCGACGCTTGTAACTACGATTATTCCACTTGAGCCAAAAGGAACCGGATCACCACTGCCAACACGGAGCATCACCGAGTTACGCAAGGCAAAACCGAGTATTCCGGACCCAACACAGAACGCAATTGTGAGCCAAAACATCTGCCGGAGGTTTCGGGAGAGGATTGCTGCCGCAGCCGCGGGGACAACCAGCATTGCGTTAATGAGCAACGCGCCAACAGCCTTGATGGAGAGATTCACGACAAGAGCCAGGATCACAATGAACAGGTAATTATTCAATTGCAGTTTCAGACCCCGAGTCCGGGCCAAGGTCGGATTGAAGCTTGCAAATACCATTTGATTATACTTCCAGGCAAACAGCGGCGTAACCACGACCGCCAACCCCAGCAGAAAGAGCAGATCCTCCGGGGGTATGAAGACGAGATTTCCGAAGAGAAAAGTCTCCGGGTTAAACGTACTCTTGGTCCGAAGAACCTGGAACAACATCGCCCCGAAGCCGATTGCGAGGGCGAAAAACACGCCGATGACAGTATCGTTGGCTAACCCGGTGTTGTCGCGAACATAGACCATGCTCACGCCAACTCCAACCCCTAACGCGACCATGATGAGTGGGACTGCCCAGGTGGTCATCGCGCGATCACCGCCACTGAGCAGCACAGTCAGAAAGCCCAGAGCGACTCCCGCGAAGGCACAATGGGCCATCGCATCCGAGAAAAAAGCCATCCGATTCCCAACTACAAGCGATCCGAGCATGCCACACAGGCTGCAAACCAACAGGATCGCCATGATCCCCTTAACCACGAACGATTCAGTGCCAAGAGCATCGGCTATGCAGTCAACCAGGGTGGATATCCATTCGACAGGCATGGTTGACTCCGAATCACCCACTTGGAAGGCGGGAAGGGGCGGCCGCGAGTCGGCGGGCAGCGGAGGTCATCAAGGATACCGCTTCTAACGCTTCTTCTTTCGCAATGATCAGAGGCGGGGCGATCCGGACCACTTTTTTCGAGAGCGGTCCAAGCAGGTGGACGCCATCCCCACTGATGCTATTCCCATGATAACAGGAGAGAACGAACGCGTTGGCCCATTCTGCCGCTGTCCTGGCGGCGTAGTCTTTCATTTCCACACCCCAAACCATCCCGCCGTTCTCACCCCGGACGTTGGCCACGAAAGGGAACTCTCTCAGTCCAACCAACCCGTCCTCGATCAATTGTGAACTCTGCTTCATCTGACCGAGGATATCTCGACTTTCAAACTCATCCAGTGTTGCCAGTACGGCCGCACAACAGAGTGGGTTCGCACTCCATGTATCGGAACCCTCGCCGTAATCGAGCGATGCGAATAGATCGGAGCGACCCACGGCCGCTGCGACTGGTACTCCATTTCCAAGGCCCTTCCCCAAAACGACGATATCCGGCTCAAGTCCGTAGGTTTCAAAGGCAAACATTGCACCCGAGCGACCGAAATTCGCTTGTACTTCGTCCAGGATGAAAACGATGTCGTTGGTTCGGCAAAACTGGTTCAATAACTGGAGGTATGCCTTGGGGGGATGATATGACCCACCTCCACCGAGGTATGGTTCGGTGATAAGAGTGCCTATTTTTCGGCCGAACTGGTGGAGAAGGGCATCGAGTTCGCGTTGGTACGGCGCTGGATCAAACGGTTCTTCCCGGAGGGCGACATCCCTGCATTCCTCGGTTGGGAAGGTAATAAACCGGACTCGGGGATCACGCTCGGAGTCGGTTTCCGAGCCGGTAACTGCATTCGCGAGCCCTTTCTTGCCGTGAAAACCATACCGGGTGGCGAGGATCATCGGACGGGTTCGATCTCGCGCCAGTGCAGCCCAGATGGCCTTTTGGATCGCCTCAGATCCCGATGCGGCCCACAATACCTGCTCCATCAGACGGCCGCCCGGGCTTTTCTGGAGCGTTTGGATTAGTCGCGAAGACGCTTCAACTTCAACAGGAGTGATCGCGTTGTATGCCGTCATGGGGAGGGTGGGAATAAACAGTGAACTGCTTGTCCCCAAACTGTTCGTGGGCCAGCCCATGTAGTCGAAATATCGCCGCAGCCATGAAGTCGGGTTGTGTCCGAGATTCGACACCAAGACACCCGAAGTAAAGTCGTACAGGCGCTTTCCATCGGGTGTCCAATGGAAAACTCCGGCACTTCGAGCGATCACAGCCTGAGTCGGCGTGAACGTCCGAAGTGAGCGAGGTTCAATGTGAGCGATTGTGTCTCGAAGGCGATTTGCCGTCGTTTCCTGGGGATGTCGAATGGGTTCAGCCATCTCAATTCTCCGGTGACATCATCCGAAGGTACTGTGCGGGGACGTGATCGACAAGCCAAACGCCATTAGTCGAGCGGAAAAACGTATAACCTTCGGCTCGCATCTTCGCAGCGCCGACGATGAAGATCAGGGGTTTCCCGTGCCGTTGCCCAACCTTGAGCGCTGTCGCGGTATCAGCGGAAAGGTGAACATGGTGCCGTGCCATCTTAAGGATTCCATCCCGGAGGATGGAATCGAGGTTTCGCTCGGCTGTTCCATGAAAGAGTTCATCTGGGGGTATCGCTGGCTCAAGCTGAAGTTCAACTTCTGTCGAGTGCCCCTGGTTGGCCCGAATCTTGGTTCCCAGTTCATCGAGGGCGAATCGTTGCTTCTCGCAGTTACGCACAACCTGATCGAGTTCGTCTCGTGTGAAGTGAAACCCAGCGCGAGCGGCACCTGCAAGCAAATCGGCCACTGGAACCCAACCGCCGGGTTCGAGTGTGAGTCCGATTTCTTCAGGTTCGTGCCGAAGATGCTTGCTGATGAATTTGCTGATGTGAATTCGTCGTTTCTCGTTCATGGCGATTGGCTTTCATTTCTAAGGCGGGATTATCAAACCCGCCTTTCATAAAGAATGTGGGGTGCGGCATTCCCAGGCTCGAAGAGTACGAGTCCACCGACTGGTCCATTCACCTGAACGAGGCAACCGGGAACGCCATTCGCGGCCCGAGCGAGGATGGCTTCCATCGCCTGAACAATGGCAACGCAATTTCGGTCTGCGGAGAGATCGTTGTAAGCGAGCATCCGCATTTGTTTCAGTCGGGCAAGTCGCTCCTCTGGCGAACCGCCAAACTCAACAAAAGCGACTTCTCGAAAGAAACGCTGGATAACTTCGATCCCATATCCGCGTTGTGATCGTTCGCCCCAGGGTTCAAGGAATGTCCCATTGTAGTGATAGTTCGGAGTGTTCTTGAGTTCGCCCGGCGTTCGATTTTCCACAGTGAGTTCGACTCCACGCTTCCGCTGATGCGCGTTCCAAACGGCGTTGTCGAAACGAAACTGAACCTCCTGCTCGACATAACCGGGGAAGTTATCGGGCGTTACCCAGCTTGTATGAACATCAAAGGCAGCCTCCCGTGAATCGGGGTGGCGATACACAATCTGAAGTTGAACAGAATCCCAGGTCGGTCCACTCGCGGGTCCCACAATTCCGCGCTGACCTGTTGCAACGATTCTGTCGAGAAACCAGTTTGGACCGAAGGTGAAGTCGATCAGTTTTAGATAGTGGACGGCAACATAGGTGCCTGGATTGCGACCGTGAATCCACTCGGCAAATTGCCCACCGCTAATGCCTTTGGGCTCCAGGAGCGAACAGTAACCGTTGTTGACGTGTTTGAGGACGTTATCGAAGACGAGTGTGCGCAGTTTCTTGTGATCGGGGTCAGCGAGCTTGTGATAAACGACCTTGGCAAGAACGCCGTTCGTTTCGGCGAGTTGCACCAACTCATCGAGTTGTTGAAGCATCAGAACGGATGGTTTCTCGATCAAAACGTGTTTCTTCGCGGTTAGAGCCGCCTTTGCGGCTGCGAAATGTCGGTCGTCGGGAGTGGCGATACAAACGGCATCGACAGTGGTAGCCAGGAGACGTTCGTTCGCATCCGGACCTGCAAAGTTTTCAAACGAGCCGAGGCGGGATTCCGGGTCGCTCAGGTATTTGGCTGCCCGAGTACCGGTTCGTGAAGCGGCTGAGGTTAGTCCGACTCGGACGGGTCCGGTTGCAGGTGTGAAGAGCGGGACGGTCGCCGCGGTTTCAAAAAACGGGCGGTAGGTATCGTCGAAGATCATTCCGAAGCCGACCATGCCCACATTGAGGCGGTGGTGGCTGGGTAGAATGCGATTTTCCATGCGAATTAGCGTAAACGGAATGGTGGAAAGCGGCTACGTCCGGGCGCTTTAACAATACATAATATCCATTATCGGACGTTGTAGCTCAGGTACCCCCGGCGGACGAATCGCCACGATTCGTCCGCCGGGGGTACCATCTTGGCCACACCCGAATGAGGATCAATTGATGGGAAGGCACGGACGCGACAAAAAGTTGTTGAAACCCCAGACTTGCTGCAAGCGTAAAAAAACCAAAACACGCGAATCTGCTATGCCAGCAATCCCATCGATCGGAACTTCTTGTACCGCTGGTCGAGAAGTTCGGATTGAGAAAGTTGACCGAGTTCGCGGAGGTAACGGTTTAGCGAGGTTTTGAGGGATGTCGTCATTTCACGAGGTGCGCGGTGGGCAGCGCCCAAAGGTTCTGGGACGATGTGATCGATCACACCAAGACGCAATAAGTCATGGGAAGTTAAACGCAAGGCACCCGCAGCGATACGCTTCGTTTCATCCGTGGCCACTTTCCACAGGATTCCAGCACAACCTTCCGGGCTGATGACCGAATAGTAGGCATGTTGGAGCATGCCGACGCGATCACCAATGCCGATTCCCAAAGCACCGCCGGAGCCCCCTTCCCCAATCACGACGCAGATGACTGGAGTTGCAAGCCGCGACATTTCCAGGATGCTCGTGGCAATCAACTGGGCTTGACCCCGTTCCTCGGCACCAATGCCCGGGAATGCACCTGGAGTGTCGATCAGGCAGATCACTGGAAGATGGTATTTGGCAGCAAGTTTCATCTTCAAGAGAGCCTTACGATAGCCCTCGGGATGAGCACAACCGTAATAGCATTGGGTTCGTTCCGCGAGTGTCTTACCCTTTTGATGCCCAATCAGCATCACCTTCTGGCCATCGAGTCGGGCGAAGCCGGTGCGAATTGCGCGGTCGTCACCGAAGGCTCGATCACCATGCAACTCGACAAACTCATCGAACATCATCTCCACGTAATCCATTGTCTGCGGCCGATCCTTGTGCCTTGCCACAAGCACGGTTTCCCAAGGCTTTAAGTTCTCGTACCGCTCCCGTTTCAACGTGGCGAGTGTTCGGCGAAGCTTTCGGAGTGCCTCGGCTGCTCCCGGAACTTCTGGCTCTGCCTCAAGCTTTGCAAGCTGTAGTTCCAACTCGTGGATATCATCCTCAAATGGGAGCGGGGCTGGGATCATGCGCAATCTCCTTCAAACAAATCACCGATAAAGGGAGTCAGTATTCCTCATCGGTTTTTTCCGTGACTGATTTGTAAATCTGCTTGACCTTTTTGAGAGAGATAAGCACCTCGTGAAAGTTCGAGGGCCGATCTTTTCTAAGCTTCGTCAGGAGTTTCAGGACGAATGCCGAGAACTCGTCGGTCACGTCTGGGTTGTATGCAGACGGCGGGGCTGGCTTCTCTTTGAAGTGCCGGCCGAGAAGATCGTTGACACTGCTCCCCCGGAATGGCGGTCGACCTGTAGCAAGTTCATACAAGGTACAGCCATAGCTGTAGATGTCCCCATGTGCGCTGGGGATCTCGCCCGAGATTTGCTCGGGGCTCATGAAACTTGGAGTTCCCTGAGGCTGCTGATGCCGAAAAAACCATTTTGCCATGCCGGTGGGAATCTTTTTTGAGATTGCGAAATCGATGATCTTGGTGTCCCCGATGGCATTCACCAGGATGTTGTCCGGCTTCACGTCGCGATGGACATAGCCCATTGCATTCATGTAAGCGAGTCCGGTCGCGGCACCCTTGAAGATCTTGCGGCTGTGTTCCTTGATAAACGCGAAATCCTTCGCTTGAAGTCGGAGTCGCAAACTTCCGGATGGGAAGAATTCCATGATGAAATGAGGCGTCGTCTCGCTTCGGCTCACCTTGTAGATTCGGATCACGTTCGGGTGGGTTAACTTGTCCCCAACCTCCGCTTCATTGAATAGACCTCTTCTCTGTTCCGCGTCGGACGCGGCTTCGGGGAGCAATAACTTCATTGCGAAGTGTCGATTGCTGTTTGGCTCGACCACCTCGAATACCTGCGAAGTCTGCCCAGTTTGAAGCAGACTCCGCAGTCGATAGCCACCGATTTGTTCATTCACATCGGCCATTGCCGCACACCTCACCAATATTCTTCAAAGTGAACATTTCCCTTGAATTTAATAGCCGCGATATCCGCACGGAATCCACGCCCTTCAAGAATCTCGATTACACCGGGTGGTTGAGGGTATTCGACAGATCCCGTTTCTCGATTTCTCTGAGGCACACCGATCATCTTCGGGTTACCGCAGAGAAAAACATGAGTCGTTGCAGGGTCGAGTTGTATCCCAAGCTGCTCCTCAAGCTCTCCGCTGGTAATTGTGTCCTGGATATAAACCTTGCGCGTGAGTCCGATTTCGCGAGTGGTCAAAGCCAGGTATTTGTAATTGGGGTACTGCCCCATCAGACGCATTTGTGTGTCGAGATAGCCCAGGTCGCGTGCAAAACGGACACAACACGCCGCGAGAATTCTTCCTGTGTGACCCCTGCGGAGGAGTTCCCAGAGCATGTAATTGTGTGGTGCTTCGCCAGTTCCTGTCGATAGGAATATGACCGTATCCCCAGGGGAGACAGGCTCAAGGGTGTAATGCCCTGTAATCCGCTCACCAATTTGAATTCGGTCCCCTTCATTGAGCGAGAAAAGGCGCGGAGTCAGAGCCGGAACTCGACCGTCCAGGTTTTCCCGGACCAGGACAATATAGAACTCAAGCCAATCGCTTGAGGTAGAGTCATAGAGAGTGCCGGGTTCTCCTTCAACCGAACAACTGATCGAGTATGCTCGACGGACGATTTTGGATAACTCTTCCGGTTTCAAGCTCTCCAATTGACATCCTTCCACTCGTGGCTCCCAGTTGCCCAATCCCAGCGTGCAATACTGGCCTGGCTGGTGCTCTGGACGGGGAAAGTCGGGTTTTACCCGCAAAACGATTAGATCGGAGTGGATTTTCTTAAGGTACACGACAGTGGCGTTATAGCGACGGTCGCGAAGCTCTGCGATTTCCGCTGGATTCATCGGCGGTCGGGCCTCAACGCGATGGGGGGAGAGTGAGAAACAAATACCCCCGCGCGCCCTGCCGCGGGGGTTTGGGTGACCCTAACTCGATTATAGGGAGATGGGCGAAAATCCTTACAGCGCGGAGTGTGGAATGGGAAACCAAATAACGGCGAAAAACCCTGGGTTTTCCGTATTACCAAGCAAAGAACGCGGAGTGTGGAGAGACGAAACCAATACCTCGTGACGACTTCGATTCTTCAGCTTCTCAGCCGAGTTTTGCGATTGTCTCGTTCACATAGGCAACGCACTTCTTCATATCCGGCGATGGGTTGGAAGCACTTGCTTCATACTCGATGCTCACAGTCCCCTTGAAGTTGACCCCCTGGAGAGCCTTGAAAACTCCCGCGACGTCGAGTGCCCCTGTTGGGTCGCCAAATACCACATCAGTCTTGCGCTTGTTGTCGTGATCTTTCAGATGTATGGCAAAGTTTCGATCTCCCATGATCTTGATTTGCTCAGCCGGATCGAGTTTCTCACCGAGTTGAGCCGAGCGAAGGAGGTGGCCAGTATCCAGACACGAACCGATCAGTTTGTTGTGATCCTTGACTGCCTTCATGATGATTTCCGCCGAGTACCAACGGTGCAGTTTGCCTCCCCCTGCCGGACCGTGCGGATGAATGGCGATGGCGATCTTGTACTCTTCGCATAGTTTGTCGAGACTGTCGAAGCTGTCGGTGTCTGGGTCCGCGCTCAAGTATTTGAGGCCGAGAGCAGCCCCGAGTTCAAATAGCTTCTTGTTCGCGTCGTGATTCTTACTGAAGCCCGAAACGCCGAACCCGACCGGGGTCACATCGTATTCTTTGCACAAGCTCAGGATACCCTTGATCTTTTCCGGGCTGGAATTCTGTGGGATGTGCTTGCTGAAAAACTCGCCGTACTTCAAGTCGAGTTCTTTGATCCGTTTGAGCGCTGGTTCCAGATCGAATTCCCGGAAGGTGTAGCTCTGGACACCAATGCCAAATCCAAGCTTGTCCGCGGCCGGGCTGTCCGAGGCGAGCAAGCTTGCAGCAGTGGCTGTAGAAGCAGCAAGGAAGGTGCGGCGATTCATCTCTCGCGCAGTCATTGGGGAGGCTCCAAGGTTGGAAGTCGGGTCGGGAAAGGTTCTTTTGGTCTCATTGGACTTAAAGGTGATTTTGCACAATTGAACTGCCCAAAGCCACGCCGAAGATGAAAAAAGAGCAGATCGGCTGCACAAGCAAAGACGATGAGTTGAGAAATAATTATCCGAGATAGGCAGGTATTAATTGGACATCGTTCCACCAGAGTCAGCGATTTCCATTACCACAGATCCCCGCTCTGACGGGGCGACCCCAACTGCCTGTGGGCTCAGGCAGAAGGGTATATTTTGGGTTGATGTAAGCTCAGATTGGTTTGTGAAATCCAGGCGGTGGTTAGGTTCTCACTTCGCGATGCATGGAGTGACCCGAAGTTGGGTCAACCGTTTCCAAACCGAATGACAATTACGGCGGGCACAGCATTCGCTTTCCTATCGCCTCGTTTAAGAAGGAATTGTTTCAACTCGGGGGAGGCAGCAGGAACCGTTCTGGCAGCGGTTGGAAGCCATGTCATCAACATCGCGCACTTTTCCGAACCCTTCCCTTGCCCTGTCGTCAAGGTCTTCACGATTTGGTCCGCGGTTCCTGCGCTGATGGGTTTGGCACTGTCGGACCCTTTCTCCTGGGTCGGTCGTTTAAAGAGACCGGGGTCGATGCCCAGGATACTCCGTAGGGCTTCCTGATCGGCCTGCAATACCGGAGTGGCATGGATGACATCAAAAACTCGCGGTGATATCGTCGCATCTTCAGCGCAGAGTTTGGTAAAAAGATCGCTTAACTCGGCCGATGTCAGCGACTCGGTGTACACGACCACCGAATTGATTTGCCCCTTGTTCACCCGTTCGAGAGTGGTGGGATCGACGAAGATCGTCACGCCAGCACTTTTAGCAGCAGCGCGGAACCATTCCACGCTTCGGGGCATATGCCGTGTGAAAATATCAATTCGGAAGGCTGGGTCGCGGGCGAGTTCTTCCATGAATTGCTGTCGTGTGTCTTCACGATCGAAATCAGAGAGCTGCTTGAGGAATGGCACACGAACCCGAATGAGGTCGAGGGGTGGAATCTCGGATCGGACCTCAGCACCCATGATATTTGAGTTGCGAATGAGCCGAGGTTCCGGAGCAGTCACAACAGCAATCGACTCGACTGGCAGCGTCACCGATGCGATTGAATCGTTCCTTATAATCTGAGATCCATGCGGAACAGCGTTTGGTGTTGGAGTGATCGGCTGCTGACCGGATTCTGATGGAAGCCACTTGACCCAGTCGGGATCCCCTGCTCCGCTATGCGTGGCAGGCGGCGGTCGATCCGGGGTGCGGTGAGCGACGGAACCCGCTTTGTCACCAGCTTTGCTGAAAAACCAGAAAGAACTCCCCGAAATCGCGAGAAGGAGGCTTGCGGCAACCGCAACCGGAACCCATCGCCGCGATTTTCCGTTCCTTCCGACGAACGGCAGCATAGCGGGCTCGACTGGTTGAGGTTGACCAGGAGAGGACCGAGGGAGGGAAGGTGGGAGAGCGGGCTCCGGTCGGGCGCTTGGTGGCGGCGTGAGAGCGGCAATTTTAGTCATTACCCGCTGGTGCAGGTTAGCGGGTGGTGGTGTGGGCGGTAGATTGCGGAGACGAGTGCTATCGGTCTTCAACCGAACATAAATCTCCCGTGCTTCAGACGATGAATCGAGCAACCGACGAAAACGCTGAGTTTCCGTCGGGCTCAACTCGCCATCTACGGCAGCGGTAATCAGCGCTAGTAGGTCGTCTGTAATCATCGGGGTCAACTTATCCGTTTGGGATTAGTTTCTGAACTGTTTCCAGAACATCCCACAACGGCATGGGGAGTATTATTAGTCTTCGGGTTCAAGTAATACACGTAGTTCGAGGCGGGCGCGATGTAACCGACTCCGGATAGTACCGATCGGAACACCAAGAATCTCTGCGATATCCTCGTATTTCATTCCTTCAATATCTTTCAAAACCAACACTTCACGATGCTCGTGGGACAGGCGAGTAATGGCATCTTGAAGCTGAGTCTCTTCTTCACTTCGTTCGAGTGCGGCACCGGGCTTGATATACTCGGAAGGATCATCAGGATCGATTCCACCCTCAGGTCCACCTGAATCAAGGCTGACGACAGCTCGTTTCTTGCGTTTCAGGCTGATCGCAGTATTGAAGGCAATTCTGTAAAGCCAAGTAAAAAATTCCGCATCGCCTTTGAAGGTATGAAGCGATTGGTAGGCGTTCAGGAAAGCATCCTGAACGACATCCGCAGCATCTTCAGGATTATCGACTAGTCTGCTCGCCGCGTTATAAAGGCGTGCCTGGTAACGAGATACTAATTCGTCGAAAGCGTCCTTTCGGCCGCCCAGGCAGTCCAAGATGAGCCGGCGATCATCCTCGCTCACAACCTTCTACCCACTGAGACGTGTGACATGTGGCCGGAGTTCCCGGAACTGTCCGGAACATGACCGTTGTGTTATTACGGAAGTTATAGCACGGGCGCGGGTTAATGAAGAGATAATGAACGAGGAACGTGGTTTCCGGCTTGGTTCAAAATCGCTTGCGGCTTGTCCAATCGGGAGACTGCTCTCACCACGGCATTCTTTGGAAAACGTATGGCCTTCTGCTTAGAATCGTGAGTGTTCCTTCCTTACTTTGGAGTTGCACGATGCCATCACCAACAGAACTCGCCGAGCAATATCTTTCAGGAGCCGCGGCCCTTCGTAAAGCGATCCAGGGGATGACTCGCGAACAACTCATCGCTCGTCCCATCCCGGGTCGATGGAGTACCCTGGAGGTGGTTGCTCATATCGCTGATTTTGAGCCGATTCTGGTCGATCGGATGAAGCGGATCATAGCTCTCGGTGATACGCCTCTGTTGCTGGCGGCAGACGAGAACCTGTACGTCAAAACTCTCGCTTACCAAGAGCGTGATGTGGAAGAAGAACTTGCGCTGATCGATGCTGTCCGACGCCAGACAGCCCGGATCATTCGCGCTCTCCGACCGGAGCAATTGGAACTGGTAGGAGTTCACAACAAGCGGGGACTGATGACACTGGAGAAGGTGATCCAGCTGGCAATCAACCATATCCCCCATCATCTGCCTTTCATTGCCGAGAAGCGAAAATCGCTTGGAATTTGAGGGGCCTAGCAAAAAAAGGGTGTCCCGATCATCTCCCACTAATCGTCGGGAACATGGCCGGGACATTTTTACTAAGTGCATGTGCTTTGCACGACGTTGTTCTTGATTCACTTGCTGAGAGTCGTTTGCAGAGACTTGAGGTGTTCGGCGTTTTGTCCTGATGTGAATGGGTTGGGTGGTGGTGTTCCACCACCTCCGGGGCCTCCTCCAGGGCCTCCTCCTCCAGCCCCATTTTGGTTAGGCCAACGATATCCCACTACCTCCAAAGTATCTTTCTGACCCTCCACGAGTTTCATTAGGGCTTCCAGTTTGGCTTTGGCTTCGTCTTCGGTCAGTTCATCCTTGGAATCGAGATCAGCAAGGAGTTCCTTGACCTGTTTTTTCTGTTCGGTAGTGAGCTCTAACTTCTGGGGCTTAGCGGTCAGAACGTCGAGTCTAGTTACGAGTTGGACTAATTGCACCTTGGAATTTGGACCTTTTCCACCACCTGGAGCACCTCCACCCTTCCCGCCACCTTTTCCACCGCCCATGCCCTTGGCGGCACTGGCTGCGTTGGGCACAGCATTCTTGGCCGAGTTATCGCCGGCGGCCGGGTTTGCAGCCGCTTCCTTATTTGTGCGGCCGATCGATTCCATAACGAGGAAAGTGATCGCAGCGCCAAGGCACAGGCATACCACACCGCTTACAATAACGGCGGGAACCTTTTTTGAGGCCATCGACATTATGAATCTCCATCGGGAAAGGGGGGAGGGGGTGATCATGGAGCAATGAAACACTATATGAGAACCCACTGAGAACGATAAACAAGGGAAAAGTTAATGAGAGAGAATGATTGGAAAGCCAACACATCGTAAAAGCCGCCCTTTGCAGCGGCCCCGGACAAACAGCGCCCACACTCCTACCACCCAAAACACAGACTGTGTTGCGCTCATCTCTGTTTAATACGCACGGGCAAACACGACGCGGCGAGCAGACGGATTGCCGGTGAAGATACATGTACCCGATTCCTTGGGTCCATCGTCTGGTAGGCACCGAATCGTCGCCTTGAATTCGGACTGCACCCGATCCTCTGTTTCCCGCGTCCCATCCCAATGGGCGTAGACGAATCGCAACGGCTCGGCACCGACCTCATCCTGTTCATCGCGGGCAGGGAACAATGTCTTGAACTCATCCAGCGTGTTGGCGGTCACGATCCGAGAGTCCCGGAACGCTTTGGCTCGCTTGTAGAGTGATTCCTGGATGTCCCGTAGCAGTTTCTCGATGTGGACCGCTGCTCCCGACAGCGCAATCCCGAACGTCTTGCCTTCCTTGCCTGGCACATCCCGACGAGCAACCGCGCACGCGGCCTTTTCAATGTCCTTCGGGCCGATCTCGACGCGAACTGGTACGCCGCGAATTTCATATTCGGAATAGCGGAAGCCGGGTTGCTTATCGAACATGTTGTCGATCTTCACCGCGATCGGCTCGTAGCCGAAGAAGTCGTCCCGGGGCAGGTCGCGAAGCTCCTTGGCCAGTTTCTCGGCAGCGTCGATACTTGGTTTGCGTTCGGCATCATTTCTTCCCAGGGGACAGATGACGACGTGCAGCGGAGCCAGCCGCGGAGGTAAGACCAGACCGTTATCGTCCGAGTGGGTCATGATGAGCCCACCGATCAATCGAGTGCTGACGCCCCAACTCGTTGCCCAGGCGAATTCTTCCTTGTTCTGTTCGTTTTTGAATGTGACATCGAATGCCTTCGCGAAGTTCTGTCCGAGGAAGTGCGAGGTACCGGCCTGAAGTGCCTTCCCATCCTGCATCATGGCCTCAATACAGAGGGTGTAGATCGCGCCCGGGAACTTCTGCCCTTCGGTCTTCGCTCCAACCAGCACTGGCATCGCCATGAATTCCTCGGCAAACTTCTGGTAAATGCGAACCATCGTGTGCGTTTCTTCCTCAGCCTCTTTTGCGGAAGCATGGGCGGTGTGACCTTCCTGCCAGAGGAACTCGGCAGTGCGAAGGAACAGCCGAGTGCGCATCTCCCACCGAACCACGTTGCACCATTGGTTGATGAGCAACGGCAGATCACGATAGCTCTGCACCCATTTCTTGTATGTGTTCCAGATAATAGTTTCTGATGTGGGTCTTATAATGAGCGGTTCGTCGAGTTTGGCGTCGGGATCGACAGCGAGTTTCTTGCCTTTTTCGGCCTTGAGCCGATAGTGCGTCACCACAGCGCACTCCTTGGCAAACCCCTCCGCCATGTCTTCTTCCTTGGCCAGATAGCTCATGGGGATGAACAAAGGGAAATAAGCGTTGACGTGTCCTGACTCCTTGAACAATCGATCGAGTCCCCGCTGCATCTTCTCCCAGATGGCGTAACCATTGGGTTTGATGACCATGCACCCACGGACAGCCGAGTTGTCCGCAAGCGCAGCTTTTTGAACGATATCCAGATACCACTCGGGGTAGTTCGTCTTGCGGGGGGTGATTGCATCGGCCATGAGCGTTGTCCTTGCGTGCGAAAAATAACACACGGTCGGCCGGATGAAGTCCGGTCGCCGCGTGGATTCGATTATAGTTACGGACACCGGATCGGGCGTGAGGTTATCGAATGGTGTGAAGAGATGCACCGAGAGCAATCCTTCACCAGAACCGGTACACCTTGGAAGTCATTTGAACAGTGCGGCGATCATTTCGTATGATGACCGTTCGAGTGGATGGAGGTCGCCTACACGAAGACCGAGTTCCCCAGCACGCCTCCAGGCGTACTTTGCCTCAAGGTCGTGTTTCAGTGCGTGTTCCACCTGAGCAAGGTGGAAGTACGCGGACCCACTTGGGGCTTCTGCGACGACTATCTTAATGAGTTCGAGGGCCTTCTGAGGCTCACTCTTGTTCAACCAGATCAGCGCCTCGGTACCGAGGAGTGTGGGGTTCGTCGGACCGATAACATTCTTGGCTTGCGCGATCAATTCAAGTGCTGCATCGTGCTGATTCTCGCGGGCAGACAGCAAGTACGCGAGATTGTTCATCGCAAGAACATCCCGGTCGTTCGCAGCAATCGCCTGCCTGTATAGGTCGGCCGAACCAGCATAATCGTTCTGTAGGTTCCTGAGCGATGCCATCAACTGGAGGAGGATGGCCCGCTCTTTCCCCTGAGACTTTTCGGTGGCCTCTTCGAGCCATCCAGCAACCTTAATCAGGTCGCCCGCTGTGGGGGTTGTGGTTCTGTAGAGTACTTGAATGGCGACTTCACACACCGCAGTTGCCAGGAGCTTGGGCCGTGACTCCTCACATATCCGCAGTGCATCCGCAGTCTGGCCCCGCCGACCGTAATACGCTGCCAGGGCCAACGCGACACGGGGCTCTTTTTCCTTGTTCTGCTCGACGAACTTCTTCAGTAGTCGCTCTGAGTCATCGTACAAGCCGAGTTCTTCGCAGACGCGGGCGATCAGACCAAGCTGTGCCCCGGGGGTATCGGCTTTGGGTAGGATGGCCGCGCGAGCCCCTGCAATATCTTTCTTAGCTGCGGCAAGTCGGGCCTTCAGTTCAGCTGTAGGAAGTGAATCAGGGTCTGCCTTGATCACATGGCCGACCCACTCTTCGGCCTCTCGAATCTCGTTCTCGCGAATAAGCCAGAGTGCGAAAAACGTGGTGTAGAGCGGGAGCTTGTTCTTATCGCTTTTCAGTAAATCCGACATGACCACCCGGACCCGTTTTTTGTTCCCCACTGCATCGTATAGCCGGGCAAGCAGGTAATATTCGTTTGGACTGCAACCTTCGGGATTATCTTCCAGCAAACGAATAGCCTCCAGCTTGCTTGCCCGATCCTTCTGAAGGGCCAGGATTACAGCTCGTGAGCGGCGCTGGCCGGGTGTCTCAGAACCGGTGGGGGAACCGAGGGCATCGGACCCCAACAGATCGATCGCCGTTCGGGCTATCGCGTAATCGGGATCGGCGGCAACGGCAAGGGCGAACCTCTGGCGTGCGAATGCCTTGTCGAACGCAGAAGCCAAGGGTAGCGCGATCACCCTCTGATATCCTTCGCGAGCATTGGCCAGCCGCCCGATCTGAAGCAGATATTCGGCTTCAGCCATGAGAATACGGACATCGTTGGGGTTTTCGGCGCGTGCCTGTTTATAGGCATCGATAGCCTTGTCGGCTTGCTCAAGCTGCGTATAGGCGAGCGCGAGGAAAATTGACCGCTCTGTCTTCTTGACCTTGTCCTTGGCCAGATCGAAAACCTTCGCGGCCTCATCCTTTTGCCCGGTCGATACAAGGTATTGCATCAAAATCAGCCACGAGTCCAGGACATCAGGTGCGAGTTCGGTGGCGTTGCGGAACATGGTCTCCGGTTTCTTGCGGTCGCCCACAGACCAGTACATCCGGCCCAGCCAGATCTGGTCCCGGTAATTCTTTGAGTTCTCAGGCACAGCTTTGGTGGCGAACTCGATCGCTTCTTTCCACTTATCCGTTTGGAGCGATACCTCTGCGGCCAGCCGCTGAACATCCGCCCCTGAAGCAGACGATACTGGTAGCTTCTGGAAGATGTCCATCGCTTCAGCGAATTGCTTTTTTGTGGACAGCAACTCCATCACTCGGCGGAGTGCCTGGGGATTGGGCTCACCGAGAGCGATGGCTTGACGGTATTTCTCCAGAGCCGCGTCGATATTCCCGTTGAGGTCGTAGATGAGACCCTGACCGAGAGCTACCCGTCCGGCATGACGTCGTCCCACTCGCTCCCGTTCCAGGGCATTGAGAAGGGCGAGAGCCTCTTCGCGCAGAGCGCGGTCGTTCATTGCCTTGGACCGTTCGATCAGAAGAATGGCCCGGGCCAAGCGAGTGGATTGGCCATCGTCGCCATCGATCTGCTGGATCTTGGTAAGTGCCTCCTCCATCGCGCTCGCATTCCCCGTGCTGGCAGCTCGATCGAACAGGATCAGGTGGACACCGAGGTCGAACGGTTTCGCTCGTGCCAGATCCTCCCAGAGTTGACCTGCCACCCCGCCAGCCCCGGCGGCGGTGGCAAGCTCGGCTAATCCACGGAGCAGGCGGCATTGTGCAGGAAGCGTGAACTTCTCTCTTTCAGCAGCAAGCCCAGCGATTTTGGTGGCGAATTCGGGTTCTTTCACAATGGCCCAAAGCTCAGCGCGGACGAGCCGAAATTCCAGGGAATCACCAATCTCCTTTTCTCCAGCGGCCAGCGTAGAGATCGCCTTTTGGGGATTATTTTCACGCACATCCTGCATGGCGATTTCGATCCACACCGCGCTTTCCTTGGGTCGTTGAGTCTTGAGTTCCTCCAGTAGCTTGCGGGCATCAGTTGGCGTTCGGTTGTAATGGGTGAGACGTACACGGAGGAGCTTTACTTCCGTTGAATCCGAGATGAGGTTTTCAGCGATGGCCTTCTCGGCCATCGATACGGCTTCCTCCGTGGCTGTCCAATCCCTCTTCCCTTCGGGTGACTGGAGGGCGAGAATCATTTCCAGTCTGGCCACCGAGATCCAAGCGCTGGCAGCCCAGTCTTTCATCTTTCGGTAAGTCTTGAGTGCTTCCCCGGGCTGTCCAAGGGCGGTCTGTGCTTCCGCGATACCAAACATCGCGGGAAGCCACAACGAATCGGTCACAGTGAGAGGTAAGGCTTTGCTGAATGCGATGAGCCGACGATCGTTCTCGCCGATTTGCTCGTAGCAGCGGCCAAGGAACAGATTGGCCTCGCGGAACAGCCTTGGGTTCTGCTGAAGTTTGGGGATGATGAGTTCAAAGGCTGTTGCCGCTGCGAGCCACTCCTCTTTGAGGATTAACACACGCGCACGTTCGTAATCCACCAGTTCAGATTGCAAACCACGCTCGCGCAGATTTTCAACCGTCTCGGTCGCTCCGGCGATGTCGCCAGCCCGGAATTGGTACTCCATCAGGCCGATCATCAGGTCTGGCGAGTTGGGTATTGCTTCGAGTCCCTTATGGATCACAGCCATCGCTGCCGACACATGCCGCAATTCGGCTTCAACGGATGCCATCGCGAGATAGATGCCGGGTGCCTGGGGGTAAAGATCCAGACCACGAGTCAAATAGCCTTTGGATATCTGAAAGGCGATTGCTGCGGCCAGCCAGCTACGCTCGCGGGCGAGCCTTCGGCCCCGAGTGCGCTCCACATCAGTGGCTGCGAGGAGTACCGCCAGTTCCTGCGGAGCTAGTTGAAGGGCTTTCTTAACTCTTGCTTCGGCCTCAACGGGCTTGCCGAATTCCCGCGAGTAGTTGGCCGCAATTAGATGGGCATTAAAATCCTGCTCGTTCTCATTTAGCATCCTCTTAATAGTGTCGTCCGCCTCGCGCGGTTTGTTCAGGTGCTGGCGGAGAGCCAGCGCGAGTCCCTCATATGCGTCGACCGGATTGGAACGGCGATTACCCGAAGTATCGGATTTATCCGCTGCTTTCTTGGCATATCGCAAAATGAGGCTTTGGAATTTCTCCGTTTCGTCCGTCTTGAGAACCTTGTCGATTTCCCACTTGAAATCTCCGCGAGAAAACTCTTTGTTTTTCAAGAGGCTTATCTTTGCCAGCACTGCTTCTGGTACATTTTCACTCACTAACTCAGCAAGTGTCTGGTCCGTCAACTTGAACACCGCCAGTTGTTCGTAATTCGCCAGCACTTTTGCGTATTGCTTCGCCGCGTTTTCGTACTCCCTGGCTCCTATTAGGCATTGGGCAAGGAACGCTTCCAAGTCCGCATCAACGGATTTCTTCTGGATCAGGATCTCGATGTGCCCCCGAGCCTCATTGTATAATTGGAGCCGGGGATCCATTGCAAAATCGATAGTAAACCGGCGGAGGTTGTCCCGTGCGGGATCCCGTCGGAGGACATCTTCAAGGACAAAGAATGCCTCCAATAATTGCCTGCTGCCCTTGGCTGTCTGACACATCAAACGAGCAAGGCGTTCGCGGACATCAAGGTCGTCAGGGCGGGCAGTGAGATATTTGTGGAGATATCCCATCTCCCGCTCTTGTTCTGCTATTGCTCTCTTGAAGTTCCCAACCTCTTGCTCATGCGTTGCGACATCACGGGCGAGGTCCGCTTGATGCAGGAAAGCTCCGACCTGTTTACGGACCTGCCATCGATGCACAAAGTGGATGGCTGTGCTTGTTGCTAGGAGTGCAACACCTAGTTTGAGTAAGAACCGCCACTTGATGATGACTCGCATGGAGAGGAGTACCTGGGGAGTCAAGGTTGGGCTACGCCATCAGCCCAAGGCAGTTCGTCGTCTCGCACTGAGTACAATTCCATCCAGTAAATGTACTCTGTTGGAAACAAATAATTGCCCTGCTTCATCAGCATACACCAAAAAAATCACCCGGAGCGATCGTGACGATCCTCCGGGTGTCAGGAATTATCGATTGTACGGCGCTGTGTCAAACGGAGATTGGGGTCACCATCCCACGTAGCCGCCGACGGAGTAGACCGAAGAAGGGAACCATTGTCGCAGCCAGGATTAATCCCGAGGGCGCAGGGGTAGAAAGGGTCGTCGAGAGAGCGATGTTGTTTAGCTCTCCAGTTGTTAATCCAGAAACCGTGATAGAGTTAGTCAAGGTGAAGCCATTGGTTGAATTAATGACATTCGAGTATCCGTTGGTGCCAGGAGAGTTGCTCGTAAGTGTGTAGGAAGCTGGGGTAGCCGAACCAACAACATTACCATTGCTGTCCTTATACGTTGCGCCGCCGGATAACACGATGCCACTGTTCCCCTGCCCAATGCTGCCAGTCAAATTGCTCACCATAGTGGTAGGACCAAGCGGGTTTTGGTATGGACCATCAGAGATAGTCAATGTGACTGAGTTCTGCCCACCGAAAGCCTTCTGGTTCACGTTTGTGTTCGTAACCCCGAAGCCACTGGTGTCGAGGGATGCCTGTGTTAGGGTTCCTGGCTGATTACTCGCTGCTGAAGTTGCGACAATCGAATATCCATCCAGCGATAAACCTACAATCACGAGGTTTGTTGTGTTACCCGACCCGGGGGATACCGAAAAAGTACCTGGGTTGTAGTGGAGATTGTTAGGATTGTAGTTCCCGCTAACTGTGACCTGACCACTAGCTGAGACATCGAACGTAGCAGTATCATAAGTATTGGTGCCAGTAGCAACTTGCAGGGTCACATCAAAATCCGCTCGACTGGTCCCCGGAGCTACCAGCGCGATTACGACGGCTGCTGTAGGAGTCAATAACAACCTACGAAACATATGGGCCTCCTCAAAGATGGACGAAACTAAGAGATAGCCCTGGGCGAAATTACCCGAGGGGTAGATACCGGAACGAACGACCCGCCTGAACTGCACAATCCGATCCTTGCGCGGCCGCGAGGGCGAGGTTTGCCATTTCGCGAGCAGTCACATAATGAAATCGGAAAAACGGATCTCGGTTGGCCCGTTCCTGTAATGCTTCGTGAAACCGGATCATGGACTCACCGAGGAGTACATCCTGATTCGGCTCATTGACCCCGTGCGTGTGCAGTTTCACAAAGTACCAGTTTGGCTGGGTTGGAATATTAACGCACGCCCGGAGCCAAATATCCAATCTATTCTTATCTGGTGGTTGACTTTTTTGAATACAAGAATTCTCGATTTTTGGGACAATTCCGAATTTTCGTTTTTTCCAGTTCAGGAGCAAGGGTCCCTGGATCATGAGTAAGCTGCGTTCCGGGCGCTTCGTTATGCCGAGATCAAAACCCGTGTTGTGGGATTTTGGCCGGTTCGGATCGTCAACCGCCCAATAAATGCTGTTGATCTTCCTGGTTTGCGTTTCATCTGGGGCTGAGGGAAATGTGAAGTCCGCATAACAACCCGTCTCCCGCAGCACATCCAGTTCGTTGTTGACACCGCACAATCGCCCATCACACCGGCTGTTGTCCAGAGCCCAGTTGCCGTGGATGAATCCATAGACGATCTCACCCGTCTCTCTGTCCCGCGACAGCAAGCCATGGCGCTCGGTCAGGGTCGTTTTGAAGTTCAGTAGCGTTCGCCGCAGGTTTTCTGCCGTGTCGTTGTCGTGGTGGAGGTGGACCTCCACCTCCCCGTACCGCTCTCCGTTCTTGTGCCGGCATAGCTCAGCCACCATGTCCACCAGTTCCGGCTCGTACTCGTCTTCCGGGTAGAAGAATGTGTGCTGTGGCGGCATTCCATCTGCATCACGAAACCGATCGAAGAGACGGGGGTAATCCTCGACCCACTGCCGCACCCTCATCCGCGCCTTGTCCATAGGCGCCTTGCCGCGCTTCGGCTCGTAATGGTCGCAGATCGCAAGAAGTAGATGGACTGGTTGACCCGAAATCGGCAATCGTCGCCGTGAACGGGACAGAAGATACGGGATCAGCCAATTACGCAACAAGCGATTCACACCAGATTA
>Ga0206850_10138_pt1 | contig 23931 bp, 18 predicted proteins | sample Alteio_BWOrgCont_16_FD_152885 | JGI IMG/M metagenome (GOLD analysis project Ga0206850, IMG submission 152885) | Enriched cells from forest soil in Barre Woods Harvard Forest LTER site, Petersham, Massachusetts, United States -... | ecosystem: Environmental > Terrestrial > Soil > Temperate forest >...
ATGAAATTGGGTACTCAATTTTGGGTAAAACCGATTCCCGCTACCTGGCAGCAGAAGTGTTCCTGAGACTTAATCGCCGCGTTGATGGCCCTCTGCAGAATTTGCTTCGTACCGCATTCCACAAGGAAGGCCATATACCTCTCACAACTGTGACAACGGCGTTGGCCAAGCTTACGAACTTGGCTCAGCTGTCGAGATTGAGCAAATCTCGACGCGGTCGCGGCGCAAATCGGTGGGTGGGGTTAAAGAACCTTCTTGGGCTCACTGCGCTTGATCTGAGCAATCACGATGAGTTCGTTAAGAAAATTGAAATAGCTCTTGATCGGTACTATAAGGCAATCCGAAAACGATTCGTTAAAGACTGGGAGAGCATCCCGGACGCTGAGAACACGACCCTTGGTTTCGCGGTAGTACAGGCTGCTTTAATCGCACTATTTGACCATTGTATAAACTTGGGTCTTGATTGGTCGGCATTGGACGTCCGATTGGACATTCTCAAAAACCACCTTGAGAAGAGTGCAGGAGCGGTTGCAGCCAAGGTGTGCGTCTTCCGCCCTACCGATCCCAATCTGCCTAGCCAAAAGAAGAAAGTGAAGGAGAATCTCACCTTTTTGATAACCCACACTTCAGCGAGTGGAGATAGTTGAGAATTGGCGGATTGCCAAGTCCACAAGATCAGCTGTCCCTTTGACGAGGCCGAATAACGCGATCACCCCGCGGTTAACATGAGCCCTGAATTGTTCTTCGAGGTCACTATCGCCAAGGCCGTCCTTAGCAAGTCGCTGTCGTAGTAGGGCGGTGAACAGTTCGTCCCACTCCCCCAGCAACGTGTATCTGTTGAACTCGCGGTCGTCCTCCGCGTAGCTCGCCGGGTTCGGGATTGCCTGGTCAGACAGGGAGAGGCAGAACCCGACCCGACTTAGGATGTTCGGGGCCAGGCCGGTTTTTGCCTTCAGGTGCTTTAGGCGATCAGAGGCATCCTTGCACAGCTTCAGTTTATTCAATCGCACCGGCCACCTCCTTCCCTTGTGGTGTCCAGAAGTAACCCTCTTCCACCACACTCCGTGCTTCAGCCTCAACATACCTGAGGTGGTATGAGTGACTCACCGTTGGGGACAGTTCCTGGAAGTACGATTTATCGATCTCTGTGTCAGTGGAGAGAACCACGACTTGGTGGCTGGCATGAGGAAAGTACCGGGTGACGAGGTTGCTTCGGTGATCTTGGTCGAGACGACCCAGCGGCGTATCAATGATCACGGGTAGCGGACGTCCGGAAACTTGGGCTAAAGCCCAGAGGAGTGCAATCGCATAAATCTGTTTCTCCCCAGCCGAGAGCCGTTGTTTTGGCAAGGGGCGGTCGTGCCGGTCGAAGAGAGTGACCCGCAGGTCTGTTGGGTCGAATTCGATGCGCTTCACCACATCACCTTTCCGCCAGAGCCGACCAAACGACCGCACAACAGCGTCCCGCAGTTCATTCACTTTCTCCTCTGTCAAAACGCGGGCGAAACTATCCAGCGCGCCCTGGACTTTACCGACCAAGACTCCCCGACCGCCAATGCTGTTCACATCAGCGAGTTTGTCCCCGATACGGCGGAGTTGTCGGTTGATCTCCTCCAGACGGTTGTCTATTTCCTTCACCCCAGCCTCACATCGCTTAACCATCACTTCGGCCGACGCTTTTCTCCGATTCAAATCTTGGATGCTTTCGAGGAGAGGCCTGAGAGCGTCCTCGTCGGGCACCTTTCCAAGGGCATCCTCGATCTCCTGGAGTCGTCGCGTTGCTCCTTCGAGCTTGCTTTGGATCGCCGTTAACTGACTGGGAAGTTCACCCTCAACGCGCGAGAGAAACCCAACGAGCCGCTCACGTTCCTCATCCGAAATCCGATGGATGACTGGAATCGATGGAAGGTCTGGCGATGATACCACCAGAAGGTCGAGGAACTGTTCTATCCGTTGCCGAAGGCGTTTTCGCACAGATTTTGATAAGCCTTCATCCTGCCCGGAGGGAAAAATCACCTCATCAATTCCGCTCTTGGCTCGGTCGAGACGCTCACGGAATGCACTCTCGCTGGCCCGCGAGTTTAGGATTTGTTTCTCACCCGAAAGTTGAGTCTTGAGGGTACGGCAAAGGTTCGCAGACATTACAAATGGCAACAAGCCTTCCGCCAGGTTTCGGACCTCGCTCTCAAGTTCTTTGATCGTCAGTCTGATTTGGTTGCGTTCGGCTAGGAGCGCCTCACGCCGGCTCGCGAATACTCCTCCTGAGTTGGCGAGTTTTTTTTCCTCTCTTGAGAGTTCTTGAATGAAGCATTTTTCTTGGGACTGTGCCTGGTCAAGTTCACGGACCGCCTCGATACGCCGGGATTCAAGAGCTTCCTTTTCTTTCACGAGCGATTGCTGTTGTTCCTTCAGCGGATCGGCCGTTGGTGAATCTTGAAGTCGGCTTGCATAGATACGAAGATCGCTCCCCAGCCGTTCGACGTGATCGAGGCCAATGAGGCTTCGCACAGCGTCAGCCAACGCTGCGTGGTCTTGTTCCCCATCGGCGAGTTGCTGGATCTTTTCACCATCGAAAAAGAAGAGCTGGGAAACACCCTGAGGGATTAAATCACGGAGAAATTCGTCGGCGTGACCGTGATCCAACTCATCAAGGGGACTTCCATTCCGCGTGACCGTGAGGGCCACTCTGACGCCATTACCTTGATGTTCCCACCGCCGTTCGACCCGGTAGGTCGCGATTACACCGGCTTGTGCGTAGTCGAATTCAACGGAAACGCCCGCCCCAGTAATCTTGAAGAGCGAGTTGTCAGAGCGGTGAATCCGGTCAGATAGGTAAGCTTCGTACTCGCGGGTGCTGACGCGCGTGCCGAGAGCCATGGGTCCGTAAAGAGACAGACGCAAGGCGTCCAAAACAGTCGTCTTGCCGGATCCGTTCTTTCCCCCGATCAGAACTACGGGTCGCCGTTGGCGAGAACGGATTCTTGGCGTCAGGTCGATCTCATTCCGCCCACGGAAGAGACCGAAGTCTTCGAGGATAATCCGCTTGAGCAGCATTTCCCACCTCTTCGGGATCATACCCGTGGGAAGGGCTCATGGCCGACCCAAGAGATTGCGTCAACCAGGATTAGAGCCGGAAATCCCGCGTAATCGCCAAAAGTGACTAAATCAACTTCATTAGACCCAAAATCGGACAAAGTTTCCTGATCGTATTATTCAGTCTTTCAATCTGGCCAATCCTCTCGAAAGACCTGATCTATTTTTTCATAGATCCCAGCCCGACGACTCATGCCCTGCTTGTCACGTTCCAGGTCGAGCAGTTTGGCAATGAGAGCAGGGGGTACGTCGTGTTCGCGGGCTACGCGGGTCAGAACCTCGCCGTCCTGAGCGGAAAAGCCGGTGACGTCATCCCTCACCCAGGCGAGTTCTCCCCCCGTTGCTTCCCGGTAGATCCTAGGAAGGGAGTCCGCCCAGTCCTGCTCTTCGACCCGCCAGATCCGCCGGATCTCGTGGAGTTCAAGTTCCGAGATCAGGAAGGCGTGAGCGTCCGGTCCATGCTCCCGTATGCTCCTCTGGGCTTCAAGCAGCCTACGCAGAAAGTCCTGCCGCACGGACAACTTGTACGGCCCCGGGATCGAGGATCCATCAGCTTTTTCCGCGAGTCTCCCATTCCGACGCTTCAATTGACGGTACTTCTGCTTCTCGGCCGGATCTTGTGTGGAGGCGAGGAGATTGCGGAGAGCCAGCATCGGCTCCATCCACTCTTCGCCGTTGTCGATCATCGACTCCATCGAATGGTCCTTCTGGACAACCGTACAGACCCAGCAGCCGAATCGACTGTTGCCACATGATGGCGTCGAGGTATCGACCACCAGAGGGCACTCGCCAGCCGCGGCGTTCTTGTACATCGCCACCAGTCGAGTGTTGTTAGTCCCCCACGGGCATTTTGCCTGGAGGAGGTATTGCCAGACATCGTCGGTGGTAAATTCTTCGATCGGAGAATAAACAAACGCATTCGGGAGGGTAGTGTGTCGCCGCAGTCGCGATCCTTGAACGGCATGTGCTTTCAGAACCTGATCGCGGGTGCTGCTTTCACCCTTTCGAGAACCAAGAACCATTACGACTTCACCAAACTCGGCCACTCGGTCGAGAATGAACTTATTGGCAGGCCGTATCTTCATACGATCTGTACACCATCTGAATCTCGTGGACGGCGCAGGATATCCCTTCCCAATGAGATTGACCCAGAAAGTGTCTGCAAGCTCTGGTACTACCTTGTGTGCCTCAAACGGTATACCCTGTTCTTTGGCAGCCCGGTTAATCGATGCCAAATTCTCGTCGATGTAATCGACGATGACGGGGGTCTCCACAAAAGTGTCGGATGAGATGACGTAGATTGGTTTTGTTCGCTGTTCTGCAGTTAGCCCTGCCACCGCGTACCAGACGAGTTGGAGGGTGGCGGATGAGTCCTTTCCTCCGCTGTAGCCTACAACCCACGGTCGCCGATCAGCGAGATACATCTCCCGGACCTCACGGAGAAAATCCGCAACGGGACGCCGATCAAATGCAGAAGGTTCGCGGCTAGGGAGCGGGATTCGTTTGTTCATAGGAATCAATTGCAAACGGTGCGACTTTGGGTGGCCGAGTAATGGCCACAACGGGTCACCCCAAGTAGTTTCCAGTAGTACACATATTATCAGAATTAACGCTGCGATTTGCCCGACTTACTTGAGTTTGCGGCGGGGGAGGTATCGGTGATGCCGAAGTGACTGGAAATAAGATCAGCAGTTCGGGCAACATGAAGGTGTGACTTGCTGATTCGACCATCCACCATTGCTGTCCCCTCCCATACCTTTACGTTCGACCGCGACCAGTCCATTCCCTGCAATCCAGGGACTGCCTGGTTCCACCTTGAGAGGGTGGAAGCGAGGAGCTTGCCTCCAGCGATCCCGAGTGCTTCAAGGACGACTCCGTGGGCATGAAGGTAGTCCCGACGAAGTTCGGAACAAGAGACCTTTTTCTCGGCCGCAAGACGCCAGTCTGGGATTTGCTCCGCGACAGCCTTCCAGTAATTGCTGGCCAATTCTTCCTCAGCCTCGGGGACAGGGGCCGGTTTCAGCTTGCCCAAAAGATGTTTCGTTGCTCGGTAAATCCCGTTCAGCGTGAACAGCTTATTCGATCTGATTGGGACACTCCCGCGTTCCATTTCTGTCAGAACTTTGAAGACCCCAACCCGCTCGACAACCCGACACGCGAGTTGGGCTAACCGGTCGCGGTGATCGTACAGTACGTTCAACGATTGAGGGGGCCGGATCACATGCCGATTCAAGTCGGCGAACATTTGCTGACTTCTGCGGAGACCAGCGTCAATAAAAAAAATCACCGAGATGGTTTCATCTGCGAGCTCGGGTCTGTCCTTGAGGGCAATCTCGATCGCAGCCCGTCGGTGCTGACCATCATTGATGACGAACCGGGCCGACATTGGGATCAGAAGGCGACCAACGGCCTTGGCCGTAACCGCCTCACCAAGTGGCTCAAATCGGACCTTCCCATCCACGGAAGCCGTGAGGGAGGCAAACGTATACCCGCGGTGGTTTTCGGAGAGGTAGCGTGCTATCTCGGGGATTCTCGCACGGTTGAGAGTCCGCTGAGCCCTCAGTTCAGACGGAAGATCCGGCTCATCGAATTGAAACAGTTTCGGGATCACCTTCAGCGGGAGCATCGTGACATAGTACTCTCGCCCGGCTTGCGTGCCGCGTATTGCAGCGAAGGCGTGGCTGTTCTCGATCACTTGGTTCTCCCCCCGATGGACCGGGCAGTACCGGTTCGGAGTCCTTCATTATCCCATCGGTCGGTTGGATGGGTACAGTTCAACAAAATAGCCGCCCAGCACTGAACTGGAATCGTTGACACCGATGTCGTTGAGTGACAGACACCGTCTTCGATCGGTGGCCAAACGCATTACCCTCGAGAACCGCGGAAGCAGGCTGAGAATTGAGTTGTTCGCATTGGTCACTTGCAATGGCCTTCTCCGAGCCGTAATTTGCGGTGATGCCTACCGAGAAGATTGCCATCGACCGTGCCAAGACCGCACTTTCAAGGCGCGGCTACTCGACCCCGATGAAACACGCCCTTGATGATGGGCTGATTGGTCCATCTTTCACCGTACTTGACTATGGCTGTGGACGTGGGGACGACGTTTCTCGGCTTCGGGGACAAGGCATTTCTTGCACAGGTTGGGATCCAAATCATCATCCAGATCCATCTCCGACTGAGGCGGATGTGGTCAACCTTGGTTACGTGATCAACGTGATCGAGGACACAACCGAACGGCAAGAGACGCTTCGCCGGGCTTGGCAACTTGCCCGCCGTGTCTTGATCGTTGCCGCACAGGTACAAATGCCCGGGAGAGGAATCGGTTACGTTCAATTCGGTGATGGGCTGGTATCGACAAGGGGTACGTTCCAAAAGTTCTATGCACAGTCGGAGTTGAAGGAGTATCTCGAAACTGAACTGGAGACACAGCCGATCCCTGCTACCGTGGGAGTTTTCTACCTTTTCAAGGATGAAAACTCACAGCAGCAGTTCTTAGCCAACAAGTATAGCCGGCGGGTGTCTGTCCCTCGACTCCGGGTATCGGAACAACGATACGAGGAAAACAAGGCGTTACTGAACCCGTTCATCGACCTTCTTTCAGTGTTGGGGCGTGTTCCCGACGCCGAGGAGTACCCAGATGCGGAACGGCTGAGCAATGTATTCGGATCACTCACTCGGGCCTTCGCGTTAGTCCGGAGGGTAACGGGAGAAGAAAGTTGGACCGAGATCGCTCGACGACGACGAGAAGACCTGTTGGTATTCCTCGCATTGGCGAGGTTTAGAAAGCGTCCGCCATTGTCTGGATTGCCAGCAACACTCCAACGGGACATTCGGGCCTTCTTTGGTAATTACACAAAAGCCTGCCAGCAAGCGGATGACCTGCTTTTCACTGCTGGCAATGCCGACGCGATTGACACAGCCTGCCAGAGTTCGAGCGTTGGCAAACTCCTGCCCAACGCCCTCTATGTTCACCGCTCAGGCTTAGATTCGCTTGATCCAATCCTCCGGATTTACGAGGGGTGTGCCCAAGCTTATGTCGGCCAGATCGAGGGTGCAAACCTGATCAAGCTGCATCGCTTCTCGGGGAAGGTATCCTACTTGGTTTATCCGGACTTCGAGAAAGATCCCCATCCTGCCCTGGTACGGAGTGTTAAGCTTTCACTCCGTACCAGAGAACTCGACTGCCTGGACTACTCCGCAAATGAAAGCCCTCCCATCTTGCACAGGAAGGAAACCTTCCTCCCGCACGACCATCCCCTGCGTGAGCGATTCGCTCGATTGACTCAACAAGAGGAGCGGAATGGTCTGTTGGACGATGCCGCCGGGATCGGAACGCGACAGACTTGGAAAGAGAGGTTGGACACACGCGGGTTCACCCTTCGTGGGCACCGCCTCATGCGCAAACCCGTGAGTTAAGGAATCCCAAAAGGTCAAGGCAACGATGAAGATGCCCATCCATAAGGCGATCTCGGAAGTACTCCGGGACATTTCGCATCCAATGTCAGCACATGAGATTCACACCGCAATTGTGAAAAGGAACCTTTATGCTTTCAAAGCGCGTGACCCGCTGAGCGTCGTGAAAGGCGAGTTACGGCGTCGATGTAAGGAACTCAATTTCCCTTCCGCCTACACGACTAAGTACTTCTCGATGACGACTGACGGACGATTTCGCCTTCTGCCGAAGCCAGAGAAGGTACCACCAACCGTCTATAAATTGCCAAGCACACAAGATGGTGGGAAACCTGGGACGATGGTTAGTGTACCCACCGACGATGAAAATGCAGAAGCTGGAGATCAGACACCAGTCAGTAGCACATCCCACACAGAGATCCAGTGGCGACTACTCGACCTTGGATCGAAGATGGGATTGTCCGTTTGGGCTCCGATCGGTGATCGCGGGAAGGTATGGGGCGAACACCGAGTTGGCGAAGTGCCGCGGATGCTGGATCGTTTGCCTGGCAAGTTCGACGTTGCGACTACGAAAACAATCGAGAACATCGACGTGCTGTGGCTGGAGAAACATGCCATTCGAGCTGGAATTGAAGTCGAACACACAAGCTCGATCTATTCTGGTTTGCTTCGCATGTCAGATCTGCTGACAATGCAACCGAACATTGAAATCCGACTTTATCTCGTAGCTCCGGACGAACGGGCAGACAAATTCGCACGTGAAGTCGCCCGGCCTACGTTTTCCTCTCTGCCAAAGCCAATGCACACTTTGTGTCGGTTCCTTCCGTATTCTAATTTGCTCGAAACGCTGAATAAGGTCGGCGACTTCGTCCACAGGTTAAACCCGGCCTTCCTCGACGACATCTCCGACCTCTATGATCCGGCATTTAGTTCCGTCGATTAGTTCATCCTTGAAGTCCCGTCGCTGGTCTTTTGAGCAGTTTGAGATCCTGCCGGAAGATCAACCCTCGACCCGGACTTCTGATTTCGGCTAATTGCCTACCTACACCGGCCGGTCATTGCCATGCAATAGGCGAATCTTCGTCTACAAGAACCGACGGGGCGACAAGCTCAAGATCCTCGGCTGGATGGGCGATGGCTTTACCCTCTACCTCCGTCGCTTGGAGAAGGGGACATTCGCTTTCTCCACCGCCGCAACCTCGGAACTGGCCATCACCACCGAGAAACTGGCCTATGATCCTCGGCGGCATCGAGATGGCCCCGACACGCACACGAACTGGCTCAGGTTGGCATTGTGTCTCGTACTCGGCGAAGCGGGTGGGGCATGGACATGCGATTCGAGTGGCAGTGGAGTATGCCGCAGAATCAAGAATTGCATTCGCGGGATTGCCGACCAGCCCGCAAGATGTGACAAGCTGAAATCAAGAGGAAACACTGCGACACCACGACTCGGCTTTCTCCAGGTTTTTCCCAAGAATTCAACCACGTGTCGAACGATCAGGGATCTACGTTTCTGCTTTCTCGCCCAAATGTGATCCGTAAATGCAGATAAATCTGAACCCGATATGATTGTTCGTTCGGACTGTTCAACTGGGAATTTAAGAGAATCGGTGTAGCGGTTCTTGAAATTGAGATCAACTCGTTGGTCCCAGGGAGAGAGACGTTTCACTGGGTAAGATGCGGCGGTGTTATGGGATTTGGAAGTAGCTCGGGGGATGATATGGGAATTGGTTCGCATTTCTCCAGGATCTTCACCAGATAATCCTGGAGTCGCATTCGAGATCGGATTGCATTGTCGTGGACAAGGATCCAGACTTTCTCTGGCACACGCCGGAGGTACAGTGGGCGGAAATGCTCCTCGGTTGGATTTGTTGGGGTCGTTTGTGTCGGCTCGGGCAGGGTGATTGGCATAGGGTGTTTCCGTTATGGCTGGCGATTGTGCGTGACTGGTTTCTTCTGGATGGACTTCTTGATCAATGCTTATGAGGTAGTCCAAGGCGGCTTCATAACTCAATACCCATTTAATCTTGGGGATAACGGGGACGGATATGCGATAGGTTGTCGCACGGCCAGGACCATTGGAATGGTGCCAGGGGCCTTTGATTTCGTGGATGATGCATGTGGAAACTGCCTGGTTCATTCGATCCTTGTATTGCATGTGCGAGCAGTGCGGCCATTTCCTGATGACCTGTCTCACTGCTGGAGCAGCATTCCAAGCTGAACCTTCCTCTGTAGGAGTGCCGTGACGTTTGGCGAATCGCAGGAAATGTAGGAGGAACTCGGCTTGCTTTATGCGGTCTTCTTGCGTCAGACCTGCCAGAGATTGATGGAGGGGTTGTAATTCTGCGAGTGAAAACTGTGGATTGTCGCCGGGGTTTTGGACATCCAAGGTTTTCTTTCGCTGTTCGTACCATTGGCATAGGTAATTGATTTGTTGGGCGACTGCGGTTGTGCAGTGGGTGAGGTCATTGAGAATATCCTTGCTGACGTGCCGTGGGTCCAAGGCCCACTCGTTTAGGATTTGAGTGGCGTCGGTGGATGAGAGATGTTTGAACCAGATCAGATGGGCAGCGAGATGTTTGAGGACAATGGTGCGGGTGCTGGGGAGACGGATCCCCATGCTCATGAGTTCCTCCGCCTCAGCGGGGGTATTGGTACCGTCCAAGAGTTCTTGGTATCGAGCATTACTTGGGGCGACAGGAAGGGAATGAAGTTGGGTGGGATGAATACGAGCAGCTTTGGGGATTCCCATCATGAATAGGGTCGGTTCTGTCGGGGAGGAGATCTTGGCAGATTTCTTTCGTGATTCAATCCGCCGAGTTTGGGAGGCATGGTGTTTGGCGAGATTGTCGTAGAGATCAGCCAAGGAGTGACGGATGATGCGATGGTTGCGGTAGTCGTCGATGAACTGAATCCAAGCTGACGGATCATGAGGATGGTTTGGGATAAGACCAAAGGGGAGTCGCAGAGCTTGTTTGGTGGAGGGGAAGAATTCGATTTCACCCGAAACATGACTGAGTCCAGCAGCATTGAGTAGATCGTGGTATTGATCCAAGTGGTATGGGGCGTCCAAGAAGAAGTAGTAGTGACGGCCTCCACTTGGTGTTCGTTGGATCAAGACACTTTTGGGATTCTCCGGGTTAATTCCCAAGCGGCGGAAGGCTCTTTCTACTTGGGAGCAGCGTCTGGAGAAAGATGGTCTGGCAGGCTCGTGGGTGAGCTTGGTTTCATTTCTGTGTTGCTCAAGAATCAGCATGTCCGTCGGCAATTGTTCGATATCGTGCGTGCTGGCCAAGATTGGTTCGGGGGAGCGATCGGTATCGACATCCAAGCAAAGGAACAAGCTGGTTGAGAAGGAGCGGGCTCCGTACCAGACTGGTTGCCGACCTGGGAGGCGGTCTACCAGCAGGTGGCGAATAATCTCGTTATCACCGAGGACGCCACGAAATGCAGTCCAGGCCCTTGGGCCTTGACCTCGTTTGGTGATGATCCCGTTGGTGACGCGGAATGCAAAGAGACGGCGATAATCCTCGATCCGAGATAGGGTCGCTTCGCGATTGGATTGTGAGTCGAGCAGAGTCAATTTGTCATTCAGAGAGTACCGTTGCTTTGGCAATCCAGCCCTTGTCATGCTGACTGGGGCAGTGGGAGCCAATGTCGATGAGTTGAGTGCGGGCATTGTCTGGGTCCAGGTAGGAAACGTGATGGTTTTCAACCGACACATTTCATACCCAGACCGAATCCAAATATCTGGCTCATCTGAATATTTTGATTATGTTGTCGCTTTCCATTCCTAATCCACCTCTCGGCCTGTATTTGGATTTAGGGGTATTGTTACTCCGAATGTCACTCTGATGAGTGACAAGAAGAATACATTTAGGTGTCCCGAGATCTGCGAGCGAAACATTGTCCGCAGATTCAGGCTCGTTGTGAGTACTTGCTTTGGTGCAGGCATCCGCGCCCTGTCGGTGGCGACACGACAGGCGGGTCATAAGGGATTGACGTCACCTTCCTCGACGAGCTTGCGCGTGAGCCGACGATCAGGCTCATCGATCACTCGTATCAGAATCCGCTTACTCAGTCCTACAACTCCTTGAGACTTGTCCACGAGCAGTCGGAGCGTCCCTGGATCATCGATTTTCAGGTTCCACTCTCCAATGAGGAACACGAGGAACTTGAAATGGTCTGCTTCAGTCGGTGGTTCTGTCTTCTCGCGATGACTAAAGCGACGAAGGAGAGCCGTCAGTCGCTGGTCTTCCTCCTTGAATGAATCGGTTTTCCGCTTGGAATGAAAGTTCTGCGCGGTGGCATAGGTGGTGATCCCGGACTCTTCAAGTGTAGGCCGAAGTGCTTCGTCCAACCCCCGGAAGAAAACCTCACCGATCTCATCGACAATGCAGACCTTATGAGTAGTTTGCCTGTCCTCATAGATCTCCAAGACCGAGGAACTTAGATTGTCGAGTTTCCTTCTTAGTTGAGACTCAGAGTCAGTTGCGCCGTTGATCTGTTGGAAGAAGTACCTGCCACCACCTTGCCATTCACGGATTTCTTCCAACGACACATTCGTCTGCCCGTTCTTTCTAGCGACGACTCGTTCCTCGGTGAAATCCTCGCGGAAGAACCAGGGATTGCGGAACTGTTCCCGCAGATAGGCGTGGACGATGCTCGTCTTCCCAGTTCCGGGTTCCCCCTCAATGAGCAGATTCGGGTCGTGTTCGATGGGGCGCTTTAGCCAGCCAAGGAGTTTATCCTTTAGGCGGTTATTGCCGACGAACCTCTCCAGCGGAGGGATGTAAGCCTCCGCCTCTCTGGCAGTGATGAGTTTCTTCTGTACTGTCATACTCATGATTGTGCTTCCTGTAAGATTCTGATTTCATCTTCGGTCAACGTGTCATCCGGTCTGTTCTCTTTGTTTGGGGCTGAGTTAGGCCGTGACGCTCCCTGTGACGCTTCCGGCGTGGAAGTGTCAGACGTGTCATCGTCTCGGATGATCCGTCGCCAATCCCAGAGTCGCTTCCGTGCGCCCCGACGCAGGCGAACGATCTCAACGCCGTTGGCCTGAAGTAGAAGCTGGTTCTTTGCAAGCCACTTTCCCATGGCCGTGGGGTTCTTCGGTAACTTTTCTCCTCCTTTTAGTACGCGGTTTCGCAGATTGACCTCACGCAACATCTTTAGTACGTCTTCAGCAGAACCACTCTCCCCATACTCTTCGTCAAGAGCATGGAGAAAGCACCGCAGGACAGGGCAATCCTTGGTCACGATCGGACCTTGTCGCTTCGCGAGGAGCCGTCCCTCGTAGTACTCAATGGCTTCGTTGACCCGGTCCCTCGCTGGATATGCAGTGTGTTCATCCTTGCACCGGAAGAACAGGAGTGAACGAACCTGACGATCCCTCAGGGGCAAGATTCCCCGCTTGGTTTGGTCTGAATGCGGCATCGAGCAGAACGCTCTCCCGGAACAGTCCAGGAAAGGGTCCATAGTCTCGATCAGCTTCACGAGGACATCGATGACCTCAGATCGGTTGTCGTGGTCCAGCATGTCCTGATCTCGCGGATTTCAGCATTCTTTCCACCGAGTTTGATCTGAGGGCGGCGACCTCACGGCGACGTGATTTGAAGATCACTCCAAGCGCGCGATCGAGCAAACAATGTTGTTCCGGAAGTGTTCCGTTTCGTGTTCCGTTATTCGGACCAAGTGTGGGCAAATCTGGCGAAATGGAACCGCCAACTCCCGATCCAAACTTCCAACCGCGTTGACTGAAATGCCTTGATTTGCTAATATTTAATTGCGCCTTTTGAATGGCGCAGGTTTGCGTCTGATCGGTTCGGGACCAAGAGGTCGCAGGTTCGAATCCTGTCAGCCCGATTCGCTCGAAAATCCTTTCAACCGAAGCAGTTTCTGCTTACGCCGATGTGCGTCGGGCGCGGTTTCCAAACGCCGGATACCGGGGAATGTTCCCCAGTATCCCGAGGAACCCGCCTTATGGCACGTACCCGCAATCTCACTCCCATCTACCGGAAACATCAACAATCTGGTCGAGGTCGGTCTCCTAGACCGACTGCAACGGCAACCGACACGAGCGTCTGCTCCCTGGAAAATACGGGTCTCCTCGCTTTGTGGTCGATGGTTTGCTCCTAGAAGTTTGACCATTCTCGCGGGACGCCCCAAGCAGGGCAAATCATGGCTTGCGATGTTGAAGGGAATCGCCGTTGCATCCTGTCTGACACAACTACTAATTGATGCTTGGTATGAAGTCACGCAAATTCGTATTTCGCCATCAAAAGCGAAGGCCGATCACGTTCCAGTAAATCATGTACGGGACAAAGAGGACCAAGCAAAGGACATCAAGTGAGAACCGGATTTTTCTCGCTGCCGTCCAGCCGTGGTCGCGAGGAGTCCTGGCAAGCACGATCAGCAGGGCGACGTCGCCAGCGTGGAAACAGTCCCCAGCAGTGGAAGGAACAACATGACGATCGGACAGCTCGGATGCCGGTTGTACCGACACCACGAGTCAATGCTCCGCACTGCTCGACTGAAGCGGCTAGCGGCGGTCTTCTGTTTGATCACCCAATAACCTCGCAAGGACCGACCCCAGTAATGGGTGAATCCCAGAAGGTCGAATGTCCCAGGACGACCTTCTCGCCGCACTTCGTTGCCTTCGTTTGGCGGTAGCTCCGCGTTCACTCGTTCTTTTCGCTCCCCGACGGACGAGTGCACCGCCGAAACCTGGAGTTGGTCAACCGGTATCTCCAGCCGAGACTTTCGCTAAACGACAGGACCTCCCAAGTTCCTGGAGAACCCCACATGCCCGTTTGCCATGTTCAGTCGACTCCGGCAGGACTTCTGGCACCAGACCACTACGGTGCAGCAGCGTAGCCCCTGGTATCAGAAAAGCAAAGGCTCCCACGAAAGGTCTTTCGACGCTCTATAGCATGGCTTCCGGACTCGCTGTCTAGGCTTCGCCGCACGGGTTACCCCGCCTCGACGCAAGACTCGCTTCCAGCCGTTGGTCAGACGCTACTGGACGGGCTTGAACCCGCAGGGTTCCTACGAAAAGTTTCAGAGTGCTTCCCTACATCTCCTCCCCCTTTCCCAAGCTTTGCTTGGCGCAATCTGATCGACCGCCGCGCAAACCGGATGTTCGATGCTTCGGTTTTCTGAGGGACAGTTGAACCCAGTTCCCATCGTCTTCTCAGGGCAGCACCCTCCAGGACGGGACATCATTAAGTCTGGATGCAACTACTTCACGAGCTGTGCAGCGATGGGAATTGTCCACACATTGTCCGACGCGCACAAAGAACTGCCTAATCCATCATCTCAGAGGGTTACTCATTCAACCACATCCGATTTGGTGTGTAGCGTCTGCAAGTCCGGGAGAGTGCGCGGACTGCTGTAAGTACCGTCGAAACGCATCCATCGATGGTTCTGATAGTCGTAGAGCCGACAGATCGCAAGGGATCTGAGGAAGTGGTCAAGCGTCCAGTATACCACCGGGACATCCGGAGAGTGGTTCTTCACCAGGGTCGCCTGCGTTGCCGGCAGGTTATAAAGCGGGACGAGCGGATCGACGTGATGGGCGGTGTGTTCCATGATGTGGTGCAGCAAAAAACTGATCCAACGAGGAAAGATGACGTGAACCGTTCCTCGAACCTGGCCACGGTAAAACGTCCACTCCTCTCGCTTGTCAAACCACGCCACGCTTGGGTTTGTATGGTGTTGTAGAGTGACAAACGCACTGATCCAGTTCCAGAGCGCAAAAGGTGTCAGAACTGATAATGCGGTTGTTCCCATCGCTACGGCAACTGACGCGGTCTGGTTGTAGGGAACCAGGAATCCCACGGCCAATTCGGCAAAAAAGAACACCAAAACCAATGCTCGGTCCAGTTCAAAAACCAGACGGTTTCGCGGTCGATTGCCAGGGCTTGGAAACATCTCGTGTTTCAGATACACCTCGACGAAGTAGAAAAGTCCGATTCCAAGCGGCGTTCGGTACACTCGTTCCATGAATCGCCGCCACCAGGGTAGCGTGTCGAACTCGGCTTTCGAGAATGGTGGATAGACCGGGTCGTATCCCTTGAGGTTGGTCCAGCCGTGATGGCGTCCGTTGTGGGAGAGATACCAGGTCGCAAAAGGCTGGAGGGATGGTAGAAAGGATATTCGGGCGATCAGGCGGTTGAGCCAGAACTGGGAAGTAAGACTCCCGTGGCAGGCATCGTGGCCGATGATGAACAGAGTGCTAACCAGAAGGCCGTTCACGATCGCAAAGGCGACCTTTGCCCACCACTCGTTCACAAACAGAATTGCTGCGAACGTGCCAAGGTATGCACTGAAGTTTACCAGGAAAATTGCCAAACCCAGTCGTGTTGATCGGACGCGTCGTCCCTCTGGAAGCCCTTCCCGGACAACGCGGACAGGCATTTGGTCATTGCAGACAACTTTCACGCCAGAGCTCCAAAAATGGAATTAGAAAGAGACGTGGAGGAAAAGATTAACCCCGATAGGTTCCCGTCTGATCGCGACTCTGTCTTCCGTAAATCCCGCTTGGAACGCTAATTGTTGAAGATCGTTTGTTGATCTGTGATGGAGTACCCAGTTGAAGAGTTCCATATATGCGCGGCTCGGGTTTGAATCCGAGAAGTTTCCAATAACCAGCTCGCCCCCAGGCAGAACAGCGCGACCCAGACGTGCTGCGAGGCGGACGAATAGCCTGTCGTCAAGATAATCAAACAGTCCGGCCGACCACACCAGGTCGTACTGGTCGCTTGTCGTGAAGCGGAGGGCATTGGCCTGATGGAACATGATCTGCTCCAAATGCCGACAACATAGCTTGCTCGCATGGGCAATTGCGCGAGAGTCTTGTTCGACACAATGAATCTGAACGGGCAGATTGGGACATGCCTCGAACAGGTCGAGGAGATCGTGCCCTGGCCCGCTTGCGACGTTTAATACCTTACTCTTCCCGGCGGCCCCCACGTGTGCCAGCACAAGTCGAATAAAGTAATCTTTCCTGTTGCGTACCGCATCAGCGGCTGCGTTTCGTTGCCAGTAGCGGTCCCAATTGAATCTTTTCGGATCAGGGCAATGGTATCTTCGGTACACCCGATCGATGATCTCGAAGTCGCCTGCGTATCCGTGGGGTTTCAGATAAGCAAATCCTTGCATTGTTTCAGGAGTGAATTGGAGCGCGGTCCGGAGTTGCTCGAGAGCCTGGGGACTTATCCGCCCGCTCTGCCAGTCCTCATAGATTTGAGCGATCACTGCGGTGAGTTCGTAGTCCTCGCTGGGTCGAGGCCCACCTTGACTTACAAGTTGATTGAGATAGGTCAGGTAGTTCGAGGTCGGATCCTCTCTTTGTTCCAGCACGCTGTTTCCTCCCAAAATGAAACCGATTTGAAGACGTTGATCGATCAAGTCGCTTACCAGAACGGGACATCATTAAGTCTGGATGCAACTACTTCACAACCTGAGCAGCGATGAGAATAGTCAACAAATTGTCCGGTACGCACCAAAAACTACTCAATCCCTCTTCTCAGATGATTTTTTTGGGGAGCAATGGATTCATTGGATTAACTGCTCGAGCGGAATTATTTGCCGGAAGTATCGGCCCCAATACCTGGAAGTGAAGCCAGGATCTCCTTGAGACGCTTCAGGGCACGGATATAGCGATTGCTCGCGGCAGTCTTCGACAATCCCAAAACTGTCGCGGCTTCGCCGTTGGTCAACTCTTCAAAGTGGCGAAGTGTCAGAATTTCGCGGTCGAGCGGTTCCATACCATTCAGAGCTTCCTGGAGCCTTACTTGACGTTCCGCTCGAATGGCGGCCTGGGTTGGACTGGTCAGGCGGCCCAGTAGCAAGTTGGCCAGGGAGTGAGTGCTCGCGGCGGGACTGCCTCCGGGACAGAGCGAAACTTCCTGCCCAGCATCGCGCATCTGTGTACCGAGGTGGTGGCGGTGAAGGATCAGGAGCCGTTCTGTGGTGATTAGCCTCAGCCAGAGATAGGCCGGCATCTCGGGCTTGGAAGCGAGATCTCCGGCCTTCTTCTGTACATCGATAAAGGCTTCCTGGAGAACGTCGGAAGCATCGAGTCGCCCCTGTAAGCGGCGGTCGAGGCGCAGCTTCACCATCTTCTTGAGGCGATCGCGACACGCCCCGAACAGTTCCCCGGGCGCGGTCGGGTCGCCGGCGCGGAGACGCTGCGTAAGGGCGTCGAAATCGGGGGCCGGGTCGGTCATCGCGTTCTCGGTCATGGCTTCACCGGGTTGCCGTCGAGGGCGTACTTGAACCCACTTGAGGGCACCGTCAGTATTCCCTCATGAAACTCGACTGGTGCCCCATCATTAAGCCGGAAGCCCCGTTGCCCCCCCACCACGGGTGGCGGAGGGCGGATAGCCAGAACCGACCGGCCGGTTGCAAGATCCCAGACGCCCAGGTGGACCTCGTACGGCCCATCGGAAGGCTCTCGACCGTACACCGCGAACAGTCGGCTACCGTCAGGCGTAAGTTCGACCGCCGTGATGAACGTGGCGTGCCCCCGCAGGGTCGCGACGGGTGCGCCGCTCTCCAGTTCCCACACGCGCACCTCGCGATCGCCGACGACCGCGATCCGCCGCCCGTCCCGGTCCAGTGTCATCCGCCGCACCTCCTGCGGTCCCGATCGTTGGACCGCGGAGCGCGCGGTCGGCGCGGGTACAACGAGCGTCCGTTCGTACTTGCCGTCGGCGGCCTTGCCGACCCACACACGGTACTCGCCAGGCGCGCTCCGGTACTGCACTAGCAGGCGTCCGTTGGAGTCGAACAGCAGTTGGAAGAGCGGGTTGAACCGGACGACGTTGCGCTCGGTCGCCATGAACTGATCGACGCCGGTGTGCTTCCAGAGGGTATCCCCGCTCTCCGTATCGAGCATCACCAGATCGAACGGCCCGGACGCCGGCGAGCGCTGGTTCAGCGGGGAGGTGCTCGTGCGATCGGTGGCCACTTGTGCCGGAACGGTTGTGACCGCGATGCGATCGGCCGACGGACTGAACTGGACGTCTCCGATGAGGGTGCCCTCGGGGACGTGCAACGCGCACGTCACACGCCCCGTGAGCGCCTCGCGCACCACCAGTTCTCGCGCCTCGGCTCCGCCTTCGACCAACCACCGCCCTCCGGGCACAGGGCGGAGCACGTCGGTAAACGGCCCGGCTCGGCCGGTCTTCATCGGACCCGCGCGCTCCCCGTGGGCGAGGCGCTGCCAGTTTCCCGTGTCGTACAGTTCCCAGCTCAGGCGGGACGTCTGATTCATCAGGACGCTGGGCCTGGAACCGGGCGTCACACTGGTGCGAGACTGAACCAGGAGCCGTTGCGCCCCGACGAGGAACTCGGCTTCTGGATAAGTCGCGCCCTCCGGCAAAGCGATCCGGTGCCGGGGCTCGCCGGTAGCCGCGTCCGTGACGATGACCTCACCTGATTCGCTAAAGCGACTCCGACCGGATACAAGCATGAACACGGAGAGTAGCCCGTCCGGACTGTGGCCCAGCCGACGCCAGATCATTCCGGGAGCGGTGGGACCGCGGGGCGGGTCGGAACCTCTGGGTCCGTCAGGACGGAGACCGATTGCGGGTTCAGTCTGGCGAGCGGTCTGCCAGGTCCAGACGTCGCCCGCGCCGTCGGTGCGAACGACGGTATTGCCGTCGGGCGCGAACCACACAACCGTGCCGTCAGTACCGAACGGGTGATACAGGAGCGTGCGCCGGGTCGCGGCCGTGGGGCCGGACGGTCCTCCCATCGTTCGAGTCGGCGCAAGGACCGCAACGCCGTGAGAACGGCTGAACGCGAGCCGCCCGTCGTCCGCAACAGCGCTGAAATAGTACGAATCGGCAGCCTCCGCCGGCAACCGGTCGGCCTTCCACTCGACGACCGGTTCGCCGTCGCGCCCTTCAGCGCGGTAAACGGTCACGCCGTCGCTGTCGCCGATCGCAACCATCTTCCCGCCGGGGCTTACCCGAACCTGGCGCGACCCGATCACCGACCACAGACGCCGGGGCGGTTCGGCGGCGATGTCCCAGCACTCCACCGGACCCCGTGTGCCGGAGTCTCCCGGCTCCTGCCGATCCGGTTGTGCGAACACCACGATTCGTCCGTCCGCGGATCGACCCAGTCCCGCAGGGGCCGGTTGCAGAACAATCTCCCCATTACCCGGCCGGAAGCGGTGCGACGTGACCCGCCCAGACGCACGGTCCCAATGCCGGGCAATGCTGTCGGGTGCCGGAACCGGCTTGAGTTTCCCGTCGGTGGTACGCGAGAGAGGCATCCCCAACCCGAGAACCGGAGGGACTGTCGTCGGCTCGACCCACCGCACTCCGCCGGCCTCCGGCACAGGTCCCCCCAGTCTCATGCCTGACGGGGAAACGAACATTGTCTCCGAGACGGAATCGGGTGCCGAGAGTTCCTGTCCGGTGTTGACATCCCAGATCCGCAAGCGGCCGGACGAGCGTTCCGGGTCCGTCCCATCGAACGCCCAGGCGGTCAACTGTTTGCCGTCCACGCTAAACGTATCCTGAAGGTACCACTGGTTCGGGGCGAGTACAGGCGCGCCAGTAGGGAAGCGGTTCAGGAACCGGCCCGTCGTTACGTCCCACACGTCGAACCGGAACCCCGCGCCGTCTTTCCGAACTTCGACGAGAACCCGACCGTCACTACTGAGGCGCGGGTAGACGCCCTTCCGGTTGTCGCTCGGTTCACGGGGACGGTCCAGGTGCAACACCCGCGCCTCGCTCCCGAAGAGTCGGTCGAGGTAGTGCCACTCCCAGCCGCGTAGGTCCGCCTCACCCGGCTTGGGTGTGGTTTCGGCGAGGATCTCGAGCACCCGATCGATTCGCCCCTCCGCAAGCGCCACCGAGGCGTGGTTCATCTGGCTGATGTACAGCAGGTGACGCGTGAGATTCTGCTCGGCACGGACCTTGTTCGCCTCGTCGTTGGCGCGGTCCCGCTCGCCGTCGGCGCGGGACGTCTCGTCGCGAGCGTCGCGGGCCTTTTGCGCTGCCTCCAGCGCGAAATACGCGCTCCCCGTGGCCCCGGCCGCGAACACAACCAGTACCGAGGCCAACAGTGTTGCCACTGTCGGGTTGCGCCTGCACCATCGCCAGGCCTGCTCCGTACTGCTCGCTCGCCTGGCCCGAATCGGCCGGTCTTCCATATATCGACGCAGGTCTTCCGCCAAGTCAGATGAGGACTGGTATCGCATAGCTGGATCGCGAGCGATGGCTTTCAGAACAATCGTTTCCAGGTCGCGTGGAATAAGCGGATTGATTGCCCGCGGTGCGACTGGTGCCGCCGTCGTTACCTCCTGAACGAGTTTCGCCCTGTTCTCGGCACTGTGGGCGGGCCTCAATGTCAGCAGTTCGTAAAGCGTCAATCCAAGTGCATAGACATCCGCCCGGTGGTCGCCCGCTCCATCAAATCGCTCGGGGGCCATATATCGGAGTGTGCCCACCACGTCACCGGCGTGAGTCAGGTCATCGGCATCCGCGGCCTTGGCCAGGCCGAAATCAGTGATCCAGACTGTACCATGTAGATCCAGAAGTAGATTCGCGGGTTTGATGTCGCGATGCAGGATGCCTTGACTATGAGCGTAAGCCAGCCCATCTGCAACTTGAGCACCGATCCTTGCGACAGTGGACCAGTAATGGCGGCCACCTTCGGAAATACTGCCCGAGAGACCGGGATTAGATGATGAGCCCTCACTATTCGGAGTGGCACTACAAGCTTCTGCCACGCCGGGGCGAGAGGCGTCATCGTGGGTCATGGTGACAGGTGACTGCATGGCATCTTCCGCAGGCAAACTGCCGGCAAACGTACCCGTAATAAGGCCCGCAGCCACTTCGGAGATCGCCCGTGGTGCCGTTGTAGCCGTGGCAACGGACTTTTCCTTCAATCGTCGCACTTCATCGATCACCTCATCCAAAGGGTAGCCGGCAATGAACTGCATGGCATAGAAGTGCCTGCCATCGGCTTCCCCAACTCCAAAAAACGGGCACGATGTTGGTATGGTGCAATCTGGCCGCTGCCCTGGCCTCGCGGCGAAACCGCTCCAACTTTTTCGGATCCAGCAAGGCATCTGCCGGCAATAACTTCAGAGCGACATGCCTTCCAAGGGATTCCTGCACGGCCTCGTAAACCACACCCATGCCGCCACTGCCGATTCGCCGCAAAATGCGAAACTCACCCACGCGCACGGGGTCACTCGGCTCTGAAGCCGGAGCGAACGAACTGGTATACTCAGTAGTTGCCGGCTTGAGCTGCTCCATTTCCACCAGGGCTGGGAATAGATCGTGTATCTCCTCGGCCAGTTCCGGATGGCCGTCTGTGTACTCGGAGAGAGATGGCCTCTGCCCGGCTCGAAAGCGAGTCACAAACTCCTCTGCCAATTTGTCGAGTGGATTGCGGTCGGCTGATGTCTCTGGCATAACAGCGCACTCCGGAGGGCAAAGCACGGATATGAATTTACCTGCGCAAGAACACAACGTGTCCACAAAGAAAACTCTGAAACAACACTTTGCCTGTTGAGCCCAGATTTTAACAAAGTCTGATAGGAGAATTGATAACTCTCTGAAGATTGTTCGTGGGGACCCCGGTATTTTAAGCTTACTTTCCGAAGGCGTCGTGAATTTGGACGTTTCTGCCTGGAAATGTTCCCACTTCACCAAACCCGATTCCCACGGCGGCTCGACGATTTGTGGCCCAACTTCCCACGAAAAGACTAAGAAGGTGGGTGAGGCGATCATGCTTGCGGCTGGTGGCCTGTGGGATGCAACATGAATTCCTTCGCGCGAAAGCAGTTTCTCGATCGCACCTTCGATGCCGAGGATCTGGACGATCTCGCGGCGTTTTGGAAGGCGGTTTATGCAGCGCGCAGGCAAAAGCGCAAGGAAGTGATCGCCAAGTTCGAGGTGACGGAATTTCTCCGAGATGCTGGCCCCACCCTATACGACGAAGTTCTAAGACGCGCTGAAGAATTAGATCTAACAGAAGCAACGATCAGCCTGACTGACCCGAACACGCTGGTCGTGGACCTAGGGACGGCAACCGTCCTTCCATCGGTCGGGATGGAGTTATTTGCCGGGGATTTGTTCGATGGGCTGGCAATCAAGGTTCGGTTCCGGGTGATCGATAAACCGAGGCCGGGCTGGTCTCTCATTCGGGGAGAGGCCCACTACATGGTCAACCTGCCTTTGGAGCTTCTCGGCGAACTACGTGATGGAGCGATCTTGGCCAAGGTCCTCCGCCGACCTGTCAGGGAACTGAACATTGGGCACTATGGGAATTGGGACTCAGTCTCTGACCGAGAGGAAGCACGTCTCATCGCCGGATTCGACGAATTCCGCGAGTCCGTCAAGGTGTCCTCGAAGTTGTACAAGAAGGTACTCCTGTCCCCCGCTGGAGTGTGGTTCGGTTGGCTGGTGATGCGATTCATGTACGTGCCTATTATGGCCGGACCGCGGCTGTTAGGGCTAATGAGCCGATTTGCAGTTTTCACGGCCTGCTTCACGTTCATGGGATATTTGATCTATCGAATGGTTGAGCATGATGAGTGGATCTGGATATTGCCGTTGATCCTGTTTGGCTGGCTACCTGCTCTGCTCTTCTTTGGTTTTGCCCTCCTCGAAGGTTGCATTTGGGTCAACCCAGACGCCAAGCAATTCATCCCACATCTCGAGGGATCTGGACCGCTGATGCCCCTGCCGCCGGAAGAGTCGTTGGCACTGGATCGGGATCCGGCCGTCCGAAAGCAGTCGGGCGAACTGCTGACCGCGGGCTGTACCCGCGCCGGGGACGCGGCGGCTACGCCAAGCGTGGTCTTTGATGCCCCAATTCGTGTCTTACTGGCGGCCGACGGGGCGACATACCTTCTCCTCAGATGCTTCCGGACGTTTCCGATATTTAACCGTGAGGTCGCGGTCTGGCCCCTGGGCGTCGAAATCGTGGCCCATACCCAGTTCGCTCAGGGCGGCTATGTGACCAGCAAACTGCTTGGGCCACCCGGCCATCCGGAGGAGGGCGAACGGGAACGCGGCCCCGGAATACTCTTCCGCTCTGTGGTGGGGTTTACCGACCCGGTTGAGTTCTACCGCGACCACGCGGCCGCCGTCACTGTATTTGCGCGTAAGAATGGCCTCAGCCCCGTCCGGCATGGGTCATTTGATGAGACTCTTCGGCGGCTTGAAGCGGCCCGGGAGGACGATCTCAAGGAGTTACACGAGAAGCGACGGTCGTTCCTCGACCGTCTACGGTGGTATCTCCAGTTACCAAGGGGAAGGAGTAATTCACGCGGCATCCGATAGCGTGCCATTCACCACATGGGTAACGCAAGTTCCAACAGTTCCGAACGGGGTCCGCAGCGGCACAATTCCTCTGCAACTGGGACCCAGGCCACTAAAGCCCGGCTGCAAG
>Ga0206850_10139_pt1 | contig 23429 bp, 20 predicted proteins | sample Alteio_BWOrgCont_16_FD_152885 | JGI IMG/M metagenome (GOLD analysis project Ga0206850, IMG submission 152885) | Enriched cells from forest soil in Barre Woods Harvard Forest LTER site, Petersham, Massachusetts, United States -... | ecosystem: Environmental > Terrestrial > Soil > Temperate forest >...
TTATCCCAGTTCATTTGCATATCAGTTTTTTTGCAAAAAACAGCGGCAATGGCTGTTCCAATATAGACGGAAGCGATTACATATGCGTTAAATTCTGCAGAAAAATAATGAGTCAAATAAAAAACAACGCTCTGAGAACCAACAACTATTGCAAATGCAGCAAACGCAAGTCGCCAACACCAAGAATAATCGAATTTTTTCTCAGGCATTTTTTGACAGATATTAGCATCGGTCGATCGATCTTTTATCACTTTATGAGACCGTTTTATGATGTGATAAAAACGTAAATCAATTGTTCCTGCAATCGCTTGAAAGAAGATGTCAACAACTAATGCTATTATTATGCCTATGTTTAACGATGTAAAAGAGCCTAAAAAATTCCATCCTAGCAATCCAAGAATTAATCCAGCATAATAACTAAATTCAACCATAGACATATTGTGCTGCTGTTCAACCATTAATGACACTCTAATTGATCGTGCGTAATACCAAAAAGAAAATCGAATACTAAGTAATACAAAGAAAACTAAAGAGGATGATAAAAAAATGAGTTTGTCATTAACGGCATATGTCTGAAATATATATAAAAGAAGGATGGAAATGACAGAGCAAAAAATGGAAAACCATTGTTCAATTTTTTTTGTATGGGATTCCTTATTTTTACCGAATGAATAAAAAATAAACCCGATAGCAGAACCAATGATGAAGGCAAATAAAGATCCTTCATGTAAAAAGGGGAGAGTAATGACGTCTAATCCCTTTCTTAAAACGGTACCACCACCAAAGGCTGCCATAAAATTAGATAATACAAGTAAATTGATGGTCTTCTTGCTGTCTTGCATCTTTTATTCCTCTAAGTAAGCACTTAAAACAGTATAGTCTCTTTCTTTTGTAGCATCCTTTAGATAAATGTTATTTTTCTTATTATAATCAACAGAAAATTGCATTCCTTTAGAAATACCTTCGACTAGACTGGCAATGTTATATTTTATAATGTTAATGAGCAAAATAGAAGTCCCTTTTTTTATAAATGGACAATTTTTATCAAAAGATTCTGACATATTGAGATCAAAATCGAGTTTGTAATAAAACCGATATATGTCTCCTTTAATTCCATGATGCACAATATAAGGCTCTGGTTTTATTTCAGGATAACGTTTTTGAGAAGTGTTATTTTGAGACAAAACAAATTCAGGAAGGTCATTATTGTTTTCTATCGATGATTCAAATATTTTGGCCACATCAAGAAGATATCGTGGCATCTCCAAGAGAAAGTCATCAAAAGACCGTTCATACTTATCGGGTTGTTTTCCAATAATAGAAACACCAAGAAGAATTTCAAGTGGCCTGTTTCTAAAAGAACTTTTTATTGATGAAAAAAACTCCATTTCTTGTCCAGGATGATTGCCTAAACAATTTCCAAAATAAGTGACTAACATTCCAGCATCTTTTGGTAAAAAATCATCCGCTTGGAAAATGATTTCATTTGACAAAAATTCCTGTCTAGCTATGTCAACCGCTTCTTTTAAATCTGTCAATACATCAGCTAATACACCTGCACACAAAAATCGTCCCTCTTTTATTTCCCTTGAAAATGTTTCTTTTATAAGTGCAATATGTCCCCTTAAGAATCGTTGCGAAGTGTCTATCGCCAAATAATGAATGCTTTGTACATCCTTGTCTGCAAAAATCGTTTGTAATAATACAATTTCAGATAATCCTTCACCCACAGCCAAACCAACAAAACATAAACATTTTTTAATGGCATTGTTTTTTGATAAACGCTTTTTTATATTCAAAGTCTGCCATGTATTACACTCCATCTGAAAACGATGTTTCCCCTCTAAAGCAGCATGCGCATAAAATGACCACATCCTTGCAGACCATTCACGCATGTAAAGAGCCTTGTAAGGAACCGTTGTTTTTTCAATGATAGAGTAAGCAATTTCCTTTTGCTGCTGTTCTTGATCAATAAGTCCTTCTGTGATCAAAATAACAGGAGACGAAGAGTTTTTAGATTTGCGCTTGTTATTTTTGTTTGTGCTTATTTGTTCTTCATTCGTTCTTTCTGTAAGTTTGAAAAATCCGCGCCCAATTGCTTTTACTTGTAAAGAATGATTGGCTTTTTTAAGTGTCTTCTCAAGACTGATTAGAGATGTTCTTAATGTGGTTTGAGGAATATGCCCTGATATGACATTTTGCTTTTGAATAATATCATAAATGTCATTATAACTATTAGACTCTTTAGGGGAATCGAGTAAAGCTAAAAAAATCATCACTTTAACGCTAGGTTTTGCTGTTAATCCAGGCGTTAAAAGAGAATCTCGATTGTTTAACCATTTGAAAAATTCAGATTTAACAGGAAACCAATCAGCGTCATTTATTAAGGTTTTATTAATCATTGCCTAGCCTTTAAAGTAAATATAAAAAACACTTGACATGCATTTCTTTCGAGCATAGAATGTGCTTGAGAACATTTTAAAACAATTGACATTTAAATGTTCTTAAACATCCTGCAAAAGTCGAGAGCTTCGACATTCATGACTTTTGCAGGTGACGAGATGCAGCAAACAAAGCCACACTCTTGATGTTATCGTAGCATATTGTGCTAAATAATCCAAGATATCTGACTCGCTTTGTTTGCTGCTTCAATTTAATGGGTAGTTCTCTTTTATGGAGGTTATTATGACAGGCAAATATTACTTTTCAGACGAACAAGTCTGGAATTTGTGGCAATTATATTGCTTTAAAAAGCGCAAAACATAGAAGAGTCCAACTTTATTATTTGAAATATTGTACTTGCATACGTAATAAGAAAGGAAAAAACAATGAAAATTATAAATTTGAAAAAAAAACAAACCGTTAAAATTGGTGATACGTATGTGACATTTTTACGTAAAGCTGGCGCTAAAGGCTTTGAACTAGGAATAGAGGCGCCTCCATTGAAGTTAATACATCGCGAAGAGTACTTTGTTGTTGTAAAGAAAGATCGTGAACGTCTTTTAAAGCGAAGCGACAAAAATGATGGAGAGTGATGATCAATTTATTAATGAAAATTTTATATCGTTAAAGTAAGCTAAAGTAAGTTCAAGCAAGTCCAACGCGAGCAGGGAAATTGTTTTAATTCATTTAATTGATAAAAAATGACAAGTTTTATTGACCAACCAAGTACATTAATTTGATAATATAATCTATTTGATGAAAAGCTCAATATTATATCAGGGTAATCTCACCAACCTAAAATAACTCTTCGATAATTCAATCTTTAAAAGCTCATAAAACCCAGTAAAAAATCAAATAAAAATGCACAAATAGTGTTTTTTTTGTTGCATTTTTGTACCTCGTGGCATATAATAATTGCCACGAGGTACGTAATTTAGATCTGGAGAGTAAAAATGAGTCATCCTGAATGGGTATTAAAATTCAAAGAAAAAGGTACATCCGTACGGTGTATTCGTGGAAAATATTATTTATATAAAGTGACTTCTAAGCGCGATCCAATCACTAAAAAACCAAAAACAATTACTCTTGGCCAGATTGGTGTAATTACTGAAGAACACGGCTTAATTCCAACGGGACAAAAAAGAAAAGGACGAATTCCAATCGGTGCATCACCTTTTAAAAATCCACCGGAAACGCTTTCTAAAGAAGCCAATTTCATGGATGAATTGAGTCAAGTTAATGATGAACGTTCAGAAAAAAATCGACTACACAGTATCTCCGAAATTTTATTAGCTGCGCTTGCTTCAGTACTTGCTGGCGGTGATGGCTGGCAAGATATGGAAGATTTTGGTGAAATAAAAATTGATTTTTTACGACAATATTATCCGTATCACTATGGGACTCCAAGTAATGATACTTTTCGACGTTTTTTTAGAGCATGTGACCCAGGTACTTTTGAGAAAAACTTTCGAAATTGGGTGGCTAAAATCTTTAAAATAGATAAACCGCAAGTCATTGCTATTGATGGAAAATATTCGCGACATAGTTTTAGTGACGAACAAAAAATGCTGTTATTAGTGAACGTGTTAGCAACGGAAAGCAATGTGGTTCTAGGGCAACACAAAGTTGATGAAAAAACCAATGAGATTACCGCTCTTCCAAAAATATTAGAATGGCTTGATGTGAAAGGACATATTGTAACGATTGATGCCATGGGATGTCAGTATGAAATTGCCAATTTAATTTTGAAAAAAGAAGGCAATTATATTTTTTCTCTTAAAGGAAATCAGGGTAATTTGTCCGATGATGTAACACTGTTTTTTCAAAAAGAAAGCATGCAAAAAACAGAACCTTTTGTTCACAACGATATGGGGCATGGTCGAATAGAAACGCGAAAATGTTGGGTCAGTTATGATGTTACTTGGTTAAAAAAAATGAATACAAATTGGCAATCCATTCAAAGCATTGTTCGCATTCAATCAACGCGTGATATTAAAAATGAAGTGAGTATTGAAGATCGTTATTATGTTTCTTCATTGAAAGAAACACCACAAAAAATGTTGGAAAGCATCCGTAGTCATTGGGCGATTGAAAATAAATTACATTGGGTTTTAGACATGTCATTTTTTGATGATCAATCGCGTATTCGAGACGGAAATGCCCCTCACGTTATGGGAATTTTAAGGCATGTGGCTTTTAATTTATTGCAGCTGGTGAAAACAGAAAAATTATCGATAAGACGTCTCAGAAAGATGTGCGCTTTGGATGGAAATCTATTGGAAAGAGTTATGTCAAACAAATCTTCGTGAGATTACCCTGAATATTATATGGGTTATGAATATTGGTCGCGATTGTCGTTAGCAGATGTCAAAATGCTGCTTTTACCCTTTGCTTTAGCAGAATCTCGTTTACCTAGAGAGGCAAAAACGCTCAGCTAATCAATGGAATTCGACATTCCGTACATGTTTTCGTTCATAATGCGCATGCAAAAAATCTTTATTATATCAATGATGTAAATGGGTGTTGATAACCCACCGACGCTTTTTGGCGTTGGCGAATAGATTTTTGAAAAGAAAAACGATAGAATGGTGCTCATTTATTAAAATGTGCGAATTAAGATGACAGAATTGGAAAAAAAAGTAGATTTATTGCTGGCAGAGCAAAAAAAAATGATGGAGCTAGTGAAGCAAAATCGTTCTTTTTTTCAAAAATTATGCAAGCGGTTTGAGCCAAAACTTGGTGTTTTTGATCAATATCCGCCTAAGTTAATTGAGATTTCAAAATATTATCAAATACCTGAAAACTATTCAGGTGAGTTACCGGGCATTAGTATTGTGACGCCTTCTTTTAATCAAGGTCATTTTATTAAAGAAACAATTGAGAGTGTGCTTGAGCAACATTATCCAAAGTTGGAATATATTATTCAAGATGGCGGTTCAAAAGATAAAACCGTAGATATTTTAAAGCATTATGAAAACAAATTAACCTATTGGGAGTCTGTGCCAGATAAAGGTCAATCTAATGCTATTAATCTTGGGTTTGCACATGCTCATGGGGATATTATGGCGTATCTCAATTCCGATGATCTTTTATTGCCGGGAACATTACATTATGTGTCTCAGTATTTTCAAGAACATCCCGAAGTGGATGCGGTTTATGGACATCGTGTTATCATTGATGAATACTCTCAGGAAACAGGGCGGTGGGTTTTACCACCACATAGTGATGAAGTGACTAAATGGGTTGATTATATTCCGCAAGAAACGCTTTTTTGGCGTCGAAGTCTGTGGGAAAAAGTGAACAGTCAAGTGGATGAAAGTTTTCAATTTGCAATGGATTGGGATTTAATTTTACGATTTATCGATGCTAACGCAAAAATGGTTCGATTACCTCGATTTTTGGGTGCTTTTCGTGTGCATTCTAGCCAAAAAACATCAGGAGAAATGTCCAATATTGGAAATGAAGAAATGGCTTATTTGCGTAAACGTTGTCATGGAAGATTTGTGGAAAAAAATGAAATTAGTCGATATATTCGATTGTATTTTTGGCAACATGTTATTTTACATAAAGCATATCGACTAGGACTTATAAAATATTAATGAATCATTTTATTGTTTTTTTATCACCGCTTTTTTTATTCAGTTATGTTGGATTGATTGGTTATGCCACATTATCACTTCTTAATACGCGGCGAACGACGTTGCAAAATATGCTGTTTGCGCCTGCAGTAGGTCTTTCTGTTCTTATTATTACGGTTTTTACGTTATCTTGGTATGGCATTCCTGTTAAAAACTTTGCTTCGTCAGTTGCCATTTTTCTCTTGTTGATCAGCACCGCTATTCTTTTTTATAAAAAGCCATTATTTCCTATTCGACGTTATTTTGTATATATTGGTCTTTTAATCATCGCATTAATGATTACAGGACGATTTTTTTTAAGTTTAGGCTTAAGTTGGTTCAGTTATTTGAACGATGATATGCTTAATTATTGCCTGAGTGCAACGTATTTTTTGAATCATGGATATTTTGGTCCACCTGATATTTCACATGTAGTTCAAGGTAAGGATTATAGTCAGATATATTGGTTTATGAATGTTACAGGTTTTTGGCGAGCAGGCAGTGAATTATTACTTGCATGGGTAAGTGCCGTAACACATCTTAAACCGCTACAAGTTTTTATGCCGATTATAGTCAGTTTGCATTTAATGATTATTCATGCGATTGCAGGTATGAATTATACAACGCGTAAAAATTGGCAGTTACCAGTTTTGAGCGCCATGTTATATGCGATGGCTGCTATGGCTAATTTAGGTATTTTTTATCAATTGATTGCACAAGCAGATGGACTTGTCTTATTTGTGGCTTGTGTGACATTTTTAATGCGAAAATCATTGCCAAATTATCCAAAAATGCTACTGCGTTATGGAATTCTTTGCGCTATATTAACAACAGCATTTGCTATTTTTTATCCTGAATTATGCTCATTATTTGTTTTGTCGTTAATACTGTACTTTGGTGTGTTAATAGTCCAATATATATGGCAAAAAAAATTAAAATCACAGCAAACGTCGCGATTTTTTTTGTTGGCATTGATTGTTATTATTGCAAGTTTTATCTTATTACATAGTTACGTGTTCAACTTTTTTACTATTATTTTTGCGCAAATAGATCATGCAGGTCAAGCCATTGATATTAAAACAGCACTTTTTCCTTATTTTCTTATTCCGAGTGGATTGGCTGATTTGTGGGGATTTCAAGCTATTGCTGATTTACCGTTGGAGCCTTGGTTATCATTGACAGTTTTTCTGAGCGTAATTTTATTGATGATGACTACAGTATTTTCAGTTCGGAAATTATGGGGAGATCATAATGCATGTGCTGCTGCATTTTTGAGTATATTATTTTTAGCTATTTGTTTTTTTATTAAAAATGGTGATTTTATTTTATTTAAGCTTTCCATGTATTTTCAGCCTTTTTTATGGAGTATATGTATTGCATTAATGCTTAAGTATCTTAAAAATAATACTTGCTTTTATGTGGTTTTTTTTGGATTTTGCATTATTAACTTATGTTCCAATCAAATTTATATTAATCGTGGTCGTGGTGTTCATGAGTCAGACTTACCTTATTCGTTTAATATGAATGTGAAAACAATAGATGCAACTTCTTTGTTTTTATCGGATACATCGAGCATTGTTTTGGCAAAAATGGAAATGTTAGCATTGCAAAATCATACTTTATTGTTTCCTAGCAATAACTTTTTTGAATCTTTTATTCATGCTTCTACTTACTATTTGGATGAAAGGGTGAAATCTAATCATGACTATCGTTATGAATATCTTACTGTTGTCCAACCTGAAATTCTTTCTATTTGCAATCGTTTTCTTTTGAAAATAGATGCTATGTACAAATCAGCTTGTTTTTCATTATTTGATAGTAAGTCTTGCAATAGTTTTCGACAATTGAATCCAATATTACAAACTACAGCAAACACATTATTAGAGAGCTCGATAGAACAGTCTATATTAAATCGTTGGCATAAAAAGTCTTTTACAAATCATCAGCCAATTATAAGCAAGCCATTAAACAAAATTCACAATCATTTAATTTTTATTGATTCAGCATTGGGTGAACACTATTATTTACCACTGGATCAAAATAATATTTCTCTTTATATGCTTGAAAAAGATTACTTTTATCCTGAAAAAACGTTTTCTGCACTCAAACGTTATTTTCTTTTTGAAGTATTAAATCCTGTAGCAAAAAGTCGGTTTGTATGGAATATAACAACTACATTAAATGGAGACCATAAGAATAGTTTACCTCATGCTCTTGTTATTGGTAAAGAACGGCAACAACTTTCTCTTTTAGGGCATGGATCTGCACGTGTTTTTTCGCAAATTCTTGTACCACAAATGATTAATGGTCAATCTTTTATTATGTTAGATACTCAACAAGATGGACAGTATTTTGAAGGCGCGCCTCGATCTGGTTTGATGAAATTATATGGTAAGATTGTGTTAATCGATCGACGACAATTAATGGGATTTGGTCGTGATATTTCTTTTATTTCAGATGAACAATATCAAAATATAAATGCACCTAATATTCTTAAACAATTTCCTCAAGATTTAGATAATCCTGATTTAGAATATTCTGGTTTTTATGAAGATGGCTGGATAGGTGATGATGCCTATCTTTATCTTTCATCAAAAGCAGCGAATACGATTTTAAAAATTACAGGTTCTATTCTTTCATTATCACCTATACTAACAGTTTGGATTGATGGTAAAGAAATAAAAACACAGCAACTAGTACCAGGAGATTTTGTATTTAATATTCCTGTCATATTAAATACTAGTAAGAGACATTGTGTTAAATTGCACTTTTCTGCAATGCAAAATTTGCCGGATACTCGTCCTGCATCAGCACAAATAAAAATAATTGGTTTTGAGAGTATTAAATCATCATGAAATTATCTCAGTGGCGCCCAATAACGGAACGATTGCTCGTATTAAGCTTTATGGATTTGAAGTTGAAATATCAAAGTGGAGTGTTAGGCTTTTTCTGGTCTTTTTTTAAGCCGTTAATCCAATTTTTTGCGTATTATGTGATTTTTGGTATTATGCTTAAAGTGGGTAAAAGTGTTTATTATCCGTTTGAACTGTTTTTAGGGATTTTAACATGGGCATGGTTTTCTGAATCAACCATATTGGGTATGTCATCTTTTATTAATAAAAAACCGATTATCACTCAAATTGCTATGAATAGGTTATACCCACCATTAGCCGCTTTTTTTTCACCTAGTATGAATTATTTACTGAATATGCTCGTATTTTTTTCAGCCTATCTTATTTTTTTTCAAGATGACTTATTTCATCAAACGGCCTATATGTTTTTGCAGGGATTTGCCGTTTTTCTTCAAGCAATTTTAACAATGAGTATTGTTATTATTTCAATGAATATCTTATTGGCGTATTTAAATGCGCGTTTTCGCGATATTCAAGCAATTTGGGAACTCGTGATTATGTATGGTATTTTTGTTACGCCAATTTTTTATAATTTACCAATTTCGCCGGAGTATCAAACATTATATTTTGTATTAAATCCTTTAGCATTACCACTTTTATTATTGAAATCTGTTTTTTTTCCAGTATTATTACCTCATTTAAATTACTGGGGATATGGATTACATTATTGTATGATTGCTTTTTTATTAATATTAAGCTTGAAGCTTCATCAAAGGTTTCGATTAACAATTGCTGATTTTATATGATTCAAATAAAACATGTAACAAAAACGTTTAAGCGTTATAACGAACAACACCGAACACTCAAAAGTGTAGTGATTAATTTATTTCGCCCGAAGCAACAAGTAGTTTCTTCAGGCGAATTGTGTGTAGTTAATGATTTAACTATTAATATCGGAAAAGGAGAAGTATTTTGTATTACTGGGCCTAATGGAGCAGGAAAATCAACATTAGCAAAGTTAATCGCAGGAACAACATCACCTACTTCTGGGCACATTAAGCATAGTGGTCATGTTATTCCATTTTTAGAATTAGGTGTGGCATTTAATATTGAATTGACGGGTATTGATAATCTTTATTTAAATGGTGTTTTGCTAGGATTAAGTATTAAATATTTAACACAGCAGAAAAATGAAATTTTCGAATTTGCAGGAATACAAGAGTTTATGCATACGCCCTTGAAATATTATTCAACGGGTATGCAATTACGGCTTGCTTTTTCTATTGCCAGACATGCTAAGGGAGATATTTATATTTTTGATGAAATTCTTTCTGTTGGCGATGCTGAGTTTCAAAAAAAATGCGTACAATTTTTTAAGGATTTAAAGCAAAATAAAAAAACAATTATTATTATTTCGCATGATTTATATTTTATTAAAGAACATGCAACGCATCTTTTAGTGTTGTATCCTGGTGGAAAATATCGTTTGATGGATGATCAAAAAGAAATTGAAGCTATTCAATATATCACATAACTTTATATAAATTAACTTAAAAGCAACTTTCATAAATACGAATAATGTCGAGAGCTTGATTTTTCGATGAAAATTTTCTCGCTTGTTCAATGCTGTTTAAACGCATTAAATTTGTATTATATTCTCCTGTTAATATTCCACTCATTGCGTTTAATAATGTTGCATCTTTGTTTGGATCAATTAAAATTGCAGCATTACCTGTTATTTCTGGAATAGAACTTGTATTGGAAGTGATAACAGGAGCTCCACAAGTCATTGCCTCTAGAACAGGTAATCCAAATCCTTCAAATAAAGAGGGATATAAGAAACAGTAGCAGTTTTGATAAAGCCATTGCAATTCTTGCTCAGAAACATAACCAAGATTAATAATGTTTTCTTGCAAATTCAGTTCGGTAATCCATTTTTGAAAATCTTGTACTATCCATCCTTCTCCACCGGTTAATACTAACGGAAAAATATCTTTTTTTTCTGCTTTAAGTTTAGCGTATGCACTTAAAAGTAGTTTATGATTTTTTCTGGGTTCCAGTGTACCTGTTTTTAGCCAAAAATTTTTGGATAATAAAAGAGGAATGTTTTTAAAACGTTCTGGTTTTTCAAGCGTTTTATCTAGTTTATAACGACCAACAGGATAAATTACATTGATCTTTTCTTCTGGATAATATGGAAATTTGTTGAGAAAATGGTTTTTTGAATATTCTGAGATAGAAATAATGTGATCAGCATGTAAACTTGCATTAAAGACATTGTCGACACAAAAAAAACGATTTTGTTCGGTGCTCCATTCTGGATGACGCATAAAGCTTAAGTCATAAAGCGTATAAATAAATTTTGTATTTAATAATTTTTTTTCTGGAGCAAAATAATTATTGCTGTGTAAAATAGTAGGATTTCCTAGTGCGTTTGCAATATTATGGATAGGTTGTTTCCAAAATAATTGAGCTTCTTCTAGATTTTTATGAAAAATACCATATTTAACATTATTTTTTTGAATAATAGGTGTTTTTAAAAAATCAGGATCCCAGAAAAAATTTCCAAACGTTTTGTAAAGAATATAATTATTTTTTTTATCATATTGAAGAAGTGCCTGTATTAAATTATCTGTAAAATAGCCACATCCTGTCTTTTTTGATCCTATTTGACTGATGTCAAAACCAATTTTCATAGCTTACCTTTTTTGATTAAAAGTGAGCAATAAGTATATCCCCACGATTTTAACATTTTTTGAAGTGAAATAGAGATGCTTTTATTCCAGCGTATTGCAGCATAAAGTGTTAGTGTAATTAATGCTAGTAAAAAAAGTTTTTTATTTTCACGATGGATATTTTTTGAATCAATGACGACATGTGCATAATGTGAAAGCCAAATATCAGGTGTTTTTCCTAATCTGTTGTGTAACATGGTATTAATTTCTGCATGTACTGCAACACGTTGTCCAAGAGTTTTTGTCTCTTGATATAATCGCGATCCGGCTAATATTTGAGGTAAGTAAGCAAATTTAGCACCTTTTATTCCTAGGCGTAACCAATATTCATAATCCATACAATAGTGTAGTGTTTCGTTTAGATATCCGTATTGTTTAATGACGCTTCTTCGAAAAAAAACGGCTGGTTGAGATAAAAAACAAACTTCTTTTAAGCGTTCGTTATCCCATGGTTCTGTATTGTAGGCTTCAATTACTAAGTTGTTTGCATCAATATGATTGGCGTTACCATAGACAATATCGATGTTGGGATTTTTTGTAAAAAATTGAATAACATGATGAAATGTATCAGGATAGTAAATATCATCAGAGTTTATCCATCCAATAATATCGCCTTGGACTTTTTTTAAGCCCTTATTGACAGCATGTGCCTGGCCATTATCTTTTTCGGAAAACCAAGTTAGTGAATTTTCATATTTTTTAAGAATAGATATTGTATTATCTGTACTTAAAGCATCAAAAATAAAATATTCTATGGGTGCAATACTTTGTTCAAGTACACTCTGTATAGTTCGTTCAATAAACTCTTCCTGATTATAGGATGGTGTAATCACTGAAAGATTTAGCATATTGTTCGCTCGTTATTGTAGTAAATTAATCCGTTGATTATCAAAAATCATTTCACAACTTTTGCACAAACACCCTATCCATCGAGTGTCTTCACCCATATTATGGCTTTTTGGTCGAAAAATCCCTTTTTTTATAGTTAATGTTAAGGTGCTTTTGAGCGTTGAAATAGGATGATTTATTGTGTAAGTCTCACCTGCTTCGAGAATATATGTTGAGTTATTAAAATGAACATTATTTTTTTCTGTTATTTCTATATGTATTTTTTTCTTGGGATGCCAAGCAGGACAATAGCAAGTTATTTCAATTGAACGTAAATGCTTGGATGGTGGGTAATGAACAACAACTTCTTTACCAATCCATCCATCTTCAAAAAAACCATGGGTAATTATTTTTTGAGATGTAGAGGAGGGTGATTCATTTAATACTTTTTGAAAAATAGAATAATAAGCGGCAGCCATTTTTTCTGTACCAACATATTGTTGGGCATTTATATAGCCTAATTGAATTTTTTCTTGGATATCATTAGAGTTTGTTGGGTTCCAAAAATCAATTTCTTCGATAGTTTTGGCAATTTCTTTGGGTTTTCTGGGGTCAAAATAAATAGCAAAATCTTTGGCAATCTCTGGTAAACTAGCTATTTTGCTACATAGAACTGGCTTTTTTAACAGCATAGCTTCGATAATAGGTATACCAAATCCTTCATACAAAGAAGGATAAATTAAAGCCTTGCAAGTATCAAATAAAGTGTGGAGTTCTTTAGCTGAAACATATCCAGGCAGTATTACTCGATTTTGAATTTGCATACTTTCTAAAGCAGCTGTTAACATGAGTTGATTTTCATTTGAAACACCAGGGCATATCAGTTTTAAAGTAGATTGAGGATTTGATTTGCAATAAATAGAAAAAGCAATGAAAAGCATTTTATGATTTTTGTGTGGCCAAAAATTTGCAGGATACAATAAGAAATTTTCATATTTTGATGAATTTCTTATTTCTGATGGTTCATTTTTGGTAATATATATGGGAATTGTAGTTATTTTTTGGGGATTATATGTTTTCTTATGATTAGCATTTGCTTTTGATACTGCTTGTCGAGTAAATTCAGAAATGCAAATTAAAAAATCTGCTTTTTGACATGCACTTCGAAAATGCCCATCTCTTTCTTGTTGTTCATATGATGAGAAAAAATAAGGATATTCTAAATATTGTAAGTCATAAATAACGGAAATAATAGGTATATTTAGTGTAAAATAAAAAGGGGCCGTGAAAGGGCAAAATAACAGATCGGGTTTTAATTGATTTAGTTTTTTTTCTTGTGCTGATGGCGCTGCTTTTTTAAAAAGACAACGTTTTAAATATGAAATAATTTTTTTTAAAAAAAGACGAAAAGATGACTGTGTTTTTTGGGGCAAGACAGTGCAAATTCTTGACACATTATGCGTGTCTAAAAACGAGAGCTCAGTATGTGATTTGTAAGAAGTGAGTATAATAAATTCATCTTGAGGGGCAAGAATACTCAGTTGTTTTACTAACTCTAATGCAAATGATTTGGCTCCTCCATTTTCTCCGCCTGGCAAAACAGGGGTTAAGTCAATAACAATCTTGGTCATTTGGATTTCATTGCCCTATAAAGCATAAGATTCTTGAAATTTTGTATGTATGAAATAAAAAACATATTTTAGTATGGTTGTTTTTACTATAATCAGTTAAAAAAATAATCTCTAAAAATAGCATTAAATTAATAAAAATACAACTAGGGGGAGCGACTATTGATAATCTTGTTGGTGCTAGAGTTTACATCTTAAATAAGCGTATATATTTGACAATCTTTTGCTAGATACTTATAATTCGTCATTCAAAATGAAAAAATTTGTGCATATAGGTTATTCAAAATAAATGACTGGAAATAATTTCACGTCTCGAATCTGCTGGTGCGGTAATACGGTTCTTGAATATTTTTCTGATGATTATTCAATGTGTAATCAATGTTGTACTTTGATTACAAAAACTGCGCTAGTAGATGATACCTTTTTTGTGAAAAATGATGAAGAAAGTTTTTATGGAAAAAATTATTGGCTAGATCATCAAAGGAAAGACTTAAACCATCCCGATATTATCCAACGTGCTCGTCTTGATTTACCAGAACGTTGCATGCATTGGTTAGAAACACTGTTAAAGTACAAATTACCACCGGCTAAAGTGCTTGAGATAGGATGCGCCCATGGTGGTTTTTTAGGAATACTTCAGTTAATGGGCTATGATGTTGTTGGATTAGAATTAAGCGATTGGGTGGCCGAGTTTGCAAAATCCACCTTTAATATTCCCGTGTTTAAAGGGCCTCTAGAAGAACAGCAATTTCCTTCTAAAACATTCGATGTAATTATATTGATGGATGTACTGGAGCATTTGCCCGATCCACGTACGACTTTGAAGGCATGCTTAAAGGTTTTAAAACCAGAAGGCTTTTTATTAATTCAAACTCCTGAATATCAAGAAAAAAAAGATTTAGAAACCATTCAAAAGGAACAACCAGAGTTCCTCTCAATGCTTATTCCCGATGAACATCTTTATTTGTTTACTAGAAACTCTGTACAAATTTTATTTAATGAATTAGGAATAAAATATTTTTACTTTGAACCAGCTATTTTCTGGCAATACGATATGTTTTTTATTGCGAGTCGTGAACCAATTGAAAATAATAAACAAGATTTTATTGATGTTGTCTTGCAAAATTCAGTTCAAAAAAGGCTTTTACAAGCATTATTAGATCAAAGAAAGACGCTTCAATTTATTGAGAAAGATAGTGCTAACAAGCTTAAAATTATTCAAGAAATCTCTACAGAGCTTGCGAGGGTTTCAGCTGAGCTCGCGAGAGTTTCAGCAGAGCTAGCAAGCGTTTTGACTGAAAATCAAGCTTTAAAAAAAAGGTATCAGTACAACATTCAAAAGTACTTAAGATGTTTTTTTAGTTTTTTTCAAAATATATACAAAAAAATCACAACAAGAATAAGATGAATATGGAAATTTATATGCGATGTCTCTGATTAAGGAAGAGCAATCTTGATATTCAAAAAATGATCTGATACCATTCTTCAGTATTATTATATACAAAATTTAAAGAGGAAATGTGTATGCGTATAGGGGTGGTCGGCGGGGGATTCACAGGATTAGCTGCAGCTTATGAGCTTTCTAAAAAAGCGCATGATGTTGTAATCTTTGAAAAAGATTCTCAGCTAGGTGGATTAGCCGCTACATTTGCAGTAGGTGGACAAGAATTAGAAAAATTTTATCACCACTGGCTTGGCACAGATGAACATACTTTTGATTTAATTAAGGAAATTGGATGTGGTGAAAAACTACTATTTAAAGAGTCCAAAGTTGGAATTTATTACGCTAACACAATTTACCGTTTTTCCTCACCGCTAGATTTACTAAAGTTTAAACCTTTACCGCTATTGTCTCGATTAAGATTCGGTTTCTCAATTTTGTATTCTTGGATGTTGCGCGATATGAAAGCGCTAGAAGCTATATCTGCCGAAGATTGGTTAATTAAAGTTGCAGGTCGTAAAAGCTATGAGACAGTATGGAAGCCATTACTTATTGGTAAATTTGGTAAAGATTATTACCAAGATGTTGCTGCTGTTTGGTTGTGGAATAAATTAATTCAACGTGGAAAAAGCCGCGATGGTAACGCAAAAGAAAAATTAGCGTATTATCGAGGGGGGTTTTCTTCTTTCATTAAAGACCTAGCTGGAGTGATTCAAAGGCAAGGCGTGTCTATAAAATTAAATACAGAAGTAACTTCATTTGCGTTGACGTCTGAAAAGAAAATATTGCTAAAAACACGAGATGGTGATGAAATTTTTGATCAAGTTCTTTACACAGGACATACTCCAGAATTAGCTGGCTTGGTGGAAGCGGCAGGATACACGCAGTATGCACATGATCTTAAAAAAATTAAATATTTAGGTAATGTTTGCTTGATTTTAGAATCGAAAAAATCGCTATCAGATACGTACTGGTTAAATGTAACTGATCCAAACTTTCCATTCGTTGGCATTATTGAACATACTAATTTTGAGAGCAAAGAAAATTATGCCGGTAATCATTTGATCTATTTATCGACTTATTTGCCAACTACAGATAAATTGTATCAAATGAGTGATGACGAAATTTATCATTTTGCTTTACCACATCTACAACGTATGTTTCCTGAATTTGATATTCAAAATATTATTCGTCACTTTGTATGGAAAGCAGAATATGCACAACCGATTATTGTGCAACACTATCCAGATACTATGCCTAGCACTAAAACGCCTATTTCAAATTTTTATTTGAGCACAATGGCTCAAGTGTATCCACAAGATCGAGGAACCAATTATGCGATACATCACGGTAAAAATGTAGCTTCTCAAATGCTGGCGGAATATTGTGCTTAAAATAACTTAATTTTAAATGATGAAATTGAACTGAGGATGACATGACAAAAAGAAAAATTGATTTTGTAATTCTTGCTTATGATGAAGCAGAAAACATTGATGCAATGGTACAGCGTACAGTATCAGCATTTGAAGCAATAGGAGTAACTGATTTCCGTCTGATTTTTGTAGAAAATGGTAGTGCCGATAATAGTGTTGAATTGCTTAATGCTCATTCTAAACGTGATCCACGTATCACGGCATTGAGTTTATCTCGCAATTTTGGTCCGCAAGGTGCGATTCATGCGGGACTCTCCGTTGCTAATGCAGAATATGTATGTATTATGGACGGTGATCAACAAGATCCACCAGAGGATGCAGCACAGATGTATCTTCGTGCTCAGGAAAAAAGTGCTGATGTCGTTTATGCGGTACGCGAAAAACGTGAAGAAAAAGCATTAAGAAAAGCAGGATTTAAAACCTTTTATCGTGTTTGGAAAGCTTTTTCAAATGTGGAAGTGCCACTGGATGCTGGAGAGTTTTCAGTCATGCGGATGAGTGTTGTGAAAGCTATTTTATCATCCCCGGAAGTTCATCGTTTTAACCGCGGTTTGCGTTCTTGGGCAGGATTCAAACAAGTTGCCTATACTCATCATCGTCCCAATAGAGTTGCAGGCGAGCAAAAATTCAATATTATTAAAGATACTGTTTTGGGATTACAGGCCGTACTTTCATTTTCATTGTTACCAATCCGTTTAGTGTTTTTCGCTGGATTGATTCTTGCAGGACTAAGCTTTATTATTTTAGTCATTAATGCTATTGCGATTTCATTGTTTCATTTGGGCATGCCAGCACTTTTTAATTTTTTACCACCCGGTATTAAGACTTTAAATTTGATCTCCCTCTTGTTTGATGGTGCACTATTAATTGGGTTGGGTGTTATCGGTGAATATGTTGGGCGTATTTATGAACAAACAAAAGGCCGTCCTACATTTATTATAAAAGATTTCATAGGAGGATCTACCGATGAACGTAGTGAATGAACAATATATTCATCAATATCAACATTTTTTTGATAATGCCTTACATGAATTTGTCGAACAATTTTTGACATTCATGGAAACAACCAATAAAGGTGTACGATATTTTTTTGTAGGCAACGGGGCAAGTGCGGCGATTGCTTCACATTTAGCAGTTGATTTTTCTAAAGCATTAGGAATAAGAGCAAGTACATTTCATGATCCAGTATTGCTAACCTGCTTCGGAAATGATTATGGTTATGATCATTGGGTTGCAGAAGCAGTTAAGCTATATGGCAATTCTGATGATGTTTTAATCTTGATTTCTTCTAGCGGTCAATCTAAAAACATCGTGAATGCGGCGAAAGCTGCTCGTGCTAAAGGATTAAAAGTTATTGCACTCACTGGGCCCAATCCTGATCCTATCTTAATTGAAGAAAGTGCTGTGATGTTACGAGTTGATAGCCATATTTATAACGTTATTGAGTGCTCTCATATGATTGCGTTGTGCGCTGTAGTGGATAGTTGCAAAATGATTACGTTACCAAATTATTCTTTAGAGTTAGTAGAATAATGTTCTAAATTATGTTGAAATAAAAATGCATCTTTCAAAAATAATTTTATTTTCTGGCGGAAAGGGTACTCGTTTAACAGAGCTAACAACTGTAATGCCGAAGCCAGCCGTTGATGTGAATAATCGCCCTTTAATTACGTATTTATGTGATTGGGCGTTTTCTCATAATTTCAGTACAGTTTTAATTGCGGCAGGATATAAACAAGATATTTTGAAGCGTCGATTAATAGATTATTATCAATTATCAAAAGATGTCTGCTTGACCTCTCACGGCATTGAACAGAATGTTAGTGGGATTCCTCCACATGGCAATATTGTGATTCGAGATACAGGATCTGATGCTGATACAGCCGAACGTTTGTTTGCGATGCGCGATTTGATTAAAAATGATGAATATTTTATGGTGACTTATGGAGATACATTAACGAATTTGAATCCAAAGCTGCTCATTGAAATGGCAAAACGTTCCAAAAAATTAATTACCATGTGTATTGGTTATCCGGATGCTCGTTATGGTGAAATTCTAACAGAAGGTGATATTGTCACTGCTTTTGAAGAAAAAAAGCGCCCTCAATTTTTTATAAATAGGGGGTTTTTTATTATTAAAACCGAATTATTTAATTTATGGCAATCCCATTTCCTCTCGTTTGAATATGATGTATTACCTTATTTTGTTGAACGACGAGAAGTGGCTGCACACCGTGAAACGTGCTGGTTTCATTCAGTAGATAGCGTTAAAGATTTACAAGAATTGGAAAAACATCTTAGAAAAACATCAAATAAAAAAATTGAGGAGGTTCTGATAGTATCATGAAGATATTAATAGTAGGTGGAACAGGGTATTTAGGCCCGGTGATTGCAGATAGAATTCTTTCATTGCTAAAACCAGAAAAACTAGATGCTATTGATGCAGATTGGTTTACTGCTGCTGCATTAGCAGAATATAAATCACCTTTTAATAAAATTTATAAACAAGATAAACGTTTGATAAGTGAAGATGTATTGAAACACTATGATGTGGTGGTTGATCTTGCTGCTGTGTCTAATGATCCTATGGGGGCTGATTTTGAAAGTGTGACCATGGAAATTAATTGTAAAGCAGCGGTTAATTTAGCAAAAACAGCTAAGAAGGCTGGCGTGAAGCGTTTTATTTTTGCTTCAAGCTGCTCAGTCTATGGTGCTGCTGGTGATCAACGGCGATCTGAAAATGCTGAAAAAAATCCACTGACCGCTTATGCTAAATCAAAGTGGGAAGCTGAAGTTGGTTTAGAACCATTAGCAAATGAACATTTTTCTATTATTGCACTACGTTTTGCAACTGCTTGTGGATGGAGTCCAACATTTAGGGCTGATTTAGTGTTAAATGATTTTGTAGCGACTGCTTTAACGCAGAAAAATATTGTTGTCCTGTCCGACGGAACGCCGTGGAGACCATTGGTTCATGTGAGAGATATTGGTCGCGCAGTGGCTTGGGCTGCGCAAGTACAGCAAGAAGGTTTTAGTGCGTATAATGTAGGCTCTAATATCTGGACGTTGACTATCCGTGATTTGGCATCTAAAGTTGCAGAAATATTAAATGTTCCCTATGAAATTACTGGTCAAGGAAGTACAGATAAACGTAGTTATTGTGTTTCTTTTGATAAATTTGAATCTGTTGCACAAGGATGGTTACCATTGGAACAGGTTGATTCTGCTGTTGCAGAAATGAGAGAACAATTAACGTTACATCAAGAAAAACTGCATGATTTTCGTCATGGATCATTAATTCGTCTAAATATGTTACGTGCTAAAATTAAGCACTGTGAATTAGATGCTTCTTTAATGCCTGTTGCTTCTATTAAAATATAAACCAAAAGGAAAATTTTATGCAAAAATTAGATAAATTTATGAGTTGTTTTGGCCAACCAATCGAAGGCGTTATTGTTCAACCGCAAAAGCGAATTGTCGATTCACGCGGAAAGATAATGCATATGTTAAAGGCCAGTGATTCAATGTTTCAGGGGTTTGGGGAAATTTATTTTTCATCAGCAAATCCAGGCATTATTAAAGCTTGGCATGTTCATAGCGCGATGTATGTGAATAATTGTGCCGTGATTGGAACACTCAAGTTGGTTTGTTACGATATTCGAGAGAATTCTCCTACTAAAGGCAATTTAATGGAAATATATTTGGGACCAGATAATCATAGTACTGTGCAAATTCCGCCAGGCATTGCTAATGGGTATACCCCAGTTGGAAATGAAATGGCGATGATTGCAAATTGTGCCACATTACCACACGATCCTAATGAAATTTCTTACATTGATCCTTTTTCAGACAAAATCCCCTATTCTTGGGCTATTAAGCACGGATAAAAATAATGAGCAATCCAGTATCACTTGTCGTCACACGAACTCCTTTGCGAGTAAGCCTAATTGGTGGTGGGACGGATCTTCCAGAGTTTTATGAACGTCAAGGCAGAGGGGCTGTTATTTCGCTCGCCTTGGGGCGTTATATTTATGTTGTTGTTAAACGTCATGCAAAAATTTTTAACGAGCAATATCGTATTAGTTACTCAAAAACGGAAGTTGCTCAGAATTTAAGTGAGATTGAAAATAATGTGATTCGCGAATGCTTGCGATTTGCTGATATCCAGGAAAGTTTATTTGTAAGCACGTTTTCAGATATTCCAGCAGCTTCTGGTTTGGGTAGTTCTAGTTCATTAACAGTAGGCTTACTGAATGCATTGTATGCTTTTAAAAGAGAAAATATTACGCGTTATCAGTTAGCTGAAGAAGCCTGTGAAATTGAAATTTCGCGAATGGGTCAGCCCATTGGAAAGCAAGATCAATATGCTGCTACATTTGGTGGTTTGAATATGTATGAATTTTTGTCTGATGGTCATGTAAATGTTAAAGGCATTAAGTTGCCGCATGGTTATTTAGATAGATTATTACAATCAGGTACGTTGTATTGGACAGGTTTGACTCGTAATGTTGAAACCATTTTAACACAACAAAAACATAATTTTTCTCAAGGCAGTACACATTCTGCTGAAGCTATTTTAGATATGGTTTCACCGTTTCATTCTGCTTTATTGTCGGGCGCAACCGCACCACAAGTTGCTGATATTATTGCTCAATCATGGGAATTGAAAAAGCAACTCTCAAGTAATGTTTCTAATAGTGTCATTGAAGATTACTACAGCGCCGCAAAAGCAGCTGGTGCATATGGTGGAAAAATTTGTGGTGGTGGCGGTGGCGGATTTTTGTTGTTATTACATCCGAATGAACTACGTGATAGTATCGGAAAGGCCGCAGGATTCCCATTTCACCTAGAATTAAATATGGATTTTTCTGGTACAGAAATTTTAACTCTGAGTTAGTTTATGCGTTATATCTGGTCAATTATTGGTTTTATCTTCAGCGGAATTGCTGTTTATTATTTTGGACGATTTCTTCCTGATCAATTTATAAATGAAATGCTGCTGCACTGGCATATTTTAATTGCAGGTACTGTTGTACTTACATTGTCTTATATTATTCGGGGATATAAAACCTGCTTATTATTAAAATCATCACGAAAAGACGTTGCTGGTGTTGCTGGCAGTTTGTATGTCAGTATTGCGTTAAATAATATTTTGCCTTTTCGAGCGGGAGATATACTTCGCATTTTTTATCTTAAAAATATATTGAAAATAGAAGTTGGACGATCCACTGCAGCATTAATTATCGAACGTTTAGTGGATCTGGCCGTAATTTTAATATTATTTTTTATTGCTATTTATATAATTGATCCAACACAAATCAGCCGTTTTATAGAAGTAATAGTACAAATGCTGCCTCATCATATTATATTTAATATTGGATTCGCTATAATTGCATTAATCATCATTTTATTTTGTAGTCGTCAAGTGCTTCGTCGTATTGTATTACCAGCCTTACAGCAACTAGAAATCTCTATTAGTCGTATGACAAAATTGTTGTTGGCATCTTGTTCACAATGGTTGATTGAAATTGTTCTATTAAGTATGGTGATTTCGAAATTTATTGTGCCAACACATGAGTTACAAGCTATTCTCTCTGCATTTATGTGTAATTTAGCGACGTTAATTCCCAGTGCCCCAGGATATATTGGAACATTTGAGGTAGTTGGACTTATTCCATTTCAGTTATCAGGTGTTGCAATGATCCCAGCGTTTGCATTGTTTGTTGTTATGTATCACTTGACCATTTGGTGTTTTTCAACAGTATTGGGCTTGCTTTATTCCCCGTTTATTTTGATAAAAATGCGAAGCAATAAAAAAGGAGATGAGGCAAGCAATTCAGAGTCTGATGTTGTCACTACCTATGAAACTAAAAAAAAGAATTTATGCGTTAATTAGTTTTATTTTTTTACTAGTTATTTTTTTACCATCTTTGGGTTTGTTTCAAAAAACAGATGAAGAGTATATCAAGAAAAATTTGAATCGTATGCCATATCAATTTCCAGAATGGCATGTAGATACGATAAGTCAAATGGATTTTTCAGCCATTGAAAAATGGTATGCAGACAAAATTTCTTTTATTCCTACATTAAGTAAGCTGTGGGCGAATATTAACTACTATTTTGCTATAAGTGCTAAGCCTAATAGCGTTATTATAGGAAAAAATGGATGGTTTTTTACAGGTAATGACGCTGGTCATAATGTGAATTTGTATACGGGAAGAGAAGTGCCTACTGAAGAAGATATTATTCTTTTAGTAAATGGATTGAAGAGAATGAATGAAGTAGCTAAGCAATATAGTGTTCCTTTTGTTGTTTTAGTTGCTCCAGAAGCAATAGATATTTATTCTGAATATTTGCCAACTTATTTACAGAAAAAAAGTCAAACTTACACATTTGAGCAAATTAGTTAAATTTTACCTAAGCAAGGTGTTGATTTTGTTGATGTAAGGCCGA
>Ga0206850_10140_pt1 | contig 23405 bp, 22 predicted proteins | sample Alteio_BWOrgCont_16_FD_152885 | JGI IMG/M metagenome (GOLD analysis project Ga0206850, IMG submission 152885) | Enriched cells from forest soil in Barre Woods Harvard Forest LTER site, Petersham, Massachusetts, United States -... | ecosystem: Environmental > Terrestrial > Soil > Temperate forest >...
TCTTGAGTTCCACTGGAATGACGACGAACAAAAAGACCCCCAGGTCCAAGCAAATATCTATGCCATCTATGTGAAAGAAGGCATCATGTCACGCAACGAGGTGCGTGACGATCTCGGGCTTGATGACGTATCGGGTGGTGATGAGCCGATGGTTGATACCATGAACGGCCCCGTGCCGTTGCCCGGCAGTGCGCTCGATCAGCAGATGAAGCAGGAGCAGCAAGATCAGCTTGAGCAGACGCAACAACACACACTCGCAATCACTGAAGCCAAAGCAAAACAACCTGTGCTTGCCAACCAACCCAATCAACCATCTCCGAAGCCGGGAAAACAGCAACCACAGGCTGAAAAAGTCGTTCCTCTGGCCGTAAAAAAAAGCCTCGATACGACGAATCAATGTCCCACTAAGCACTGCGGCTACGCGAAATGCGATCCCAAAAGTACAGGCCCACGTAGCTACTGCATTGAGGAAAGCGGGTGAAGCAACTGCCAAACGGTTTCTCGCGGTTCACAAAGACGACAACGATGATTACGACCTCGATGCTCTGGCGGGGATCGCTGGTATCGACGAACTCCTATCCGAAGTGGCAACCGATAGCGGCAAATCATTTCTGGCCCAACTCAAGCTTCCGGGCGAAAGCGATCTCTTCGACCAGGTGAATGATCGAGCCGTGGCTTATGCGAAAGCTCGCGCTGCGGAGCTTGTCACCGGAGTCGATGACGCGACACGCGATGATCTCAAAGACATCATCGCCGATGGCCTTGAAGACAACATCGGAATGGATGTGATCGCGGACAACATTCGCGATGCCTACTCCTTCAGCGAAGACCGGGCTGAACTCATAGCGCGTACTGAAGTCACTATGGCCAACCAAAATGGTGCTTTGGATGGAATGAAACTAGCCAAGGGTGCTGGAGTCGAACTCCAGAAAGTTTGGGTCCCAGATGCAGACGCCTGCGACGACTGCCAGGACAACGGCGACGATGGCCCCATAGATCTCGATGACCAGTTCTCAAGCGGCGACGACTGCCCTCCGGCCCATCCCCGCTGCGAATGCAGTCTTGCCTCAGAGGTTGAGGATAAGGAAGGCAACGAAACCGATGACGACGATGAATAACCACAGAGGATTTATTCGATGACAACCTTCAGCAAATTTATACCGCTCGTGAAAATTGATGTCGCCAAGCGACTCGTTTTTGGCGTGGCGACAGCAGAACTTCCGGACCAATCCGGGGAGGTTTGCGATTACGAATCTACCGTGCCCTACTACAAGGAATGGTCGGAACGCTTCGAGAAAGCGACCGACGGCAAGAGCCTGGGAAACCTCCGTTCCATGCACACCAATATCGCCGCCGGCAAACTCGTAAGCATCGAATTCAACGATGCCGAGAAGCAGATCGAGATCGTTGGCAAGGTCGTGGATGACGAGGAGTGGAACAAAGTACAGGAAGGCGTCTATACCGGATTCTCTCAGGGTGGTCGATACGTCAAGACCTGGCAGGATTCTTCAGACTCCAAACTCACCCGCTACACCGCTGCCCCTTCCGAAGTGTCGCTCGTGGACAATCCGTGTCTGCTTCACGCGACATTCACCGCAGTCAAAGCCGATGGCGCGACCGAGATGCGCAAATTCAAAACACAGGAGCAACCAATGACCGAGACCGTCAACGACGGCAAGCCCGTCCAGCCCACCTATAAGCCTGTTCAGAAATGGGAAGCAAGCGATGGCAAGACCTTCGAGAAAAAGGATGACTGGAGAGTCTATGAGCTTTCGCTTGAGACGAAATCGGCGACGAGTGCTTTAACCGCTCCGGCACTGAATGCGATCGCTGAGTTGACGAAGGCTCTTGAGGAAAAAGAGCAGCCTGAACCGGGAAGCCCGGAAGACCCGATGACATTGGGTAAGAAGGATTTCTCCGACGAGAAACGGGCAAAGCTCGCTGAGTCCGGTGCTGCATTACCTGATGGTTCCTTCCCGATCGAGAATACGCAGGATCTCAAAAACGCCATTCAGGCATATGGGCGTGCCAAGGACAAAGACAAAGCCAAGGCACACATCATCGCTCGGGCAAAATCATTGGGCGATGAAGCCCTTCTGCCTGATGACTGGAAAGACCCCACCACTAAAGCCATCATGCCCAAGATGAAGAAAGGGCTCGATCAGGTTGCCCGCGCAGCGTGCATGCTCCAGGAGATGCAATATCTATGCAATTCATTGATCTGGGAAGCGAACGACGAGAAAGACAACTCTCCGCTTCCGAATGAATTCCGTGATCTCATAACTCGCATGTGTTCCTTCCTTGAGGCTCTTGTCGAGGAAGAATGCCGCGAACTGGCCACTCCACATGCCGTTGAACTCATGGGTGCTGACACGATGGAAATGGCCGCGGGACTACCGAAGGATGCCGCCGCTGTGATGGTGAAACACATTGGCAAGCTCACGGCCAACGGCAAAGTGGCCGAGAAACTCCTTGAACTCACAGCGACTCTCAACAAAGCCGTGACCACCGAAACCGAACTGGCAAAAGCCGGTGCCCGTCACAGCGCCACCGACAAAGGCCATCTCGCCAAGGCAATGTCCAGCGTGGATGAAGCATCCGACCATCTCGATGAAGCCAAGAAGCATCAAGGTGTTGTTGGGAAAGCTCATGAGGGAATGCGGAAGTGCATGGGGGCGATGGCCGACTGTATGAAGTCCTTTGGGAGCGATCTCACCAAACTTGATGTCGAAGCACTCGATAAGTACCGCAAGGAAGCCGCTGATAGCTCCGGCAAGATGTCAGACCACATGGACGATATGGAAACTCATCTCGACAAGGCGGATAAGCATCACGGAAAACTTGGGAAGGCACATGATGGCATCGAAGCCGCCCATGACGCGGCTCACCACGCTCTGAAAGCTGTTGGAGCAGAACCTGCCGATGATGACGAAGCCCAGAAGGCACAGCTCGCCACCATGAGGAAAGCCGCAGATGAACTCACTCTCGTGAAGGCGGATCTCACCGCTAGGGAGTCTGAGAACGCGGAACTCAAAAAAGCGTTCGACACTATCAGCGGCCAAGTGCCCGCATTGATCGAACGGATCAAGAAACTGGAAGCTCAGCCAATGCCCGCCAAGGGCGCTGTGTTCACAGTCGCAAAGGGCCACGAGGCAAAAGCGGAACCGGCCGCGCCCGTCGAGGTACCCAGTTATTCCACTCACGGCGCATCACCGGCTGAAATGCGCGAAATCATGAACATCTCGATTTAACACCAAGGAAAGGTAACCCATATGAAAATGACCAAAGACATGCTTCCGTCCGGCACTGATTCGGAGTTGGCAGACCGCCTCGTAAAGGCGTATGAACCCTTCGATGCTGAAGGCGAAAAGTTCACCATGAAGGAAGTTGGCAAAGGCACCAACATCTTCAAGGCTGAAGAGACCCAGCAGAACAAGCGTAAACGCATGGATGTGATGAAAGCGGTTCTTGAGCCCTATACCAAGGCCGTGCTCAACAAAGCCTCCATCAGCACCTCAAGCAACCTGACGCCTTATGACCTGCGTGCTCCCTCTCTGCACCTTGTACCGTGGCTTTCTCCCATCCGTGAAAGCCTGCCCCGCGTGAAGCGTCCCTCTCCCGGCACTGTAGCACACTGGAAAGCAATCATCGCCAACTCCAGCAGCTACACCCGCGGCGGCGCACCTGCTACTCCGTGGATCAACGAAGGCCAGCGTGCCCCGTTAATCTCCATCAATGCTCTCAACGCCTCGGCTAGTTACGCCTCTCTCGGTGTGGACGGCAACGTGACGTGGGAAGCGGAATCTGCATCGCAGGGATTTGAGGATGCACTCGCCTCCGGCCACTTCTTCGCCCTTGAAACCTTAATGGTCAAGGAAGAAGACGCGCTACTCGGCGGTAACTTCAGCCTCACGCTCGGCACGGCCAATAAGCCAGTCGGTTCGATCACCGGCACTGGCTCATTTACCGGTGGCCCGTACTACGCAGCCGTCATGGGCATGACCTACGAAGGTTATCGCAACTACGTGATGAGCAACGGCATTACTTCAACCGGTACGCCTGTCATACCAGCGTCTCCGAGTGGTATCACCCAGCAGTCCACCATCACGACCCTGGACGCCAAGACCATGACCGTGAACTGGGGTGTCGGTCAGGCATCTTCTATCTCCACCACGACCGCCTCTCCCAGCTCGTCCATTTCCGCGACCTTCACCACGACTGCGAAGACCGGCGAAATCGCATGGGCATGGTTCATTGGCACGTCAAATTCGACGAGCGCTCTGTACCTTCAGGCGATCACCACGATTCCGTCCTACACCTTTATGGCAGCCCCCACCACGACCGGCCAGTTGCTGTCCGCACTCAACGCGGCCGACTACTCCGCCAACAACGGCACCCTCGGTGGCGGCACCAACCAGGTCACCGGTTTCGATGGTCTTCTGACTCAAGCGTTCAACAACACCACCCTGAGTCCGCAGAATGCCTACGTTCTCAACCTCGCTGGAGCGACACTCACCACGGGTGGAGCTGGCAACGTCGTGGAAATCGACAACATGCTCTCCGCGATGTGGAACCAGTACAAGGTGACGGTGGATGTCATCTACGTCAACGCCCAGGAGCTGAAAAACATCACCTACCGTGTTCTCAACGGCTCCAGCGCACCGCTGCTCCGTGTCTTAGGCGACAGTGAGGGCTTCGATGTGACGGGCTTCGGCGTGATCTCCTTCTACCACAACCCGTACATCCCCGGTGGAAGAAAGATCCCGATCATGGTGCATCCCACCATCCCGCCGGGAACCATAATCGGCTGGGCCAAAAACCTGCCATCTTACTTCAAGACCAATTCCACCCCGAACGTAGCAGAAGTGCTCACCCGTCGTGACTACTACTCGAAAGAGTGGGCAGATACGACCCGCGAATACCAGTTCGGTGTTTACGCAGAAGAGGTGTTGGGTGTATATGCGCCGTTTTGCCTCGGCTGCATTTGTGGCATAGGTAACGGATAGCCTTATTTTTCCGTAGCTTAGCTCATTAATAAAGCTACTTGCTCTATCACTCCATTCGTGTTACATATGTTGTTGTAACAATGCAATGGAGTGATAAGCAAATGGACAGAAGGGAACAACTATTTTGGAAGAAAGTAGATAAGATTTCGCATCCCAATGGCTGTTGGTTGTGGATGAACGAAACGTGTGGCAAAACACACGGCACTGTTAACTATAAGGGCTATCGAACAGGAGCCCATCGCATTGCATGGATACTTACCAAAGGACCAATTCCCGAAGGTAAAGTTCTCATGCATGCTTGCGATAATGGCATCTGCGTCAATCCCGATCACCTCAAGATTGGCACTCAGCACGACAATATGCTTGATATGTGGGCAAAAGGTCGCGGCAAGAATCCTGTCCTGAAAGGTGAAAAGCATGGTATGGCTCAGGTCACGGCTGAACAAGTAATCGAAATTCGGAACTCATACGCCACTGGTACAATTTCTCAACAAGCCTTGGCTGACAGATACGGACTAGGCCAAACACAAGTTGGTCGTATTATCCACGGTGAGACATGGAAGCACCTTCCCTCTATGGCTAGCGTGAAGACATTTAATCGCGCTCGGCGGCAGCGAATATATACAGATGAATTTGTTAAAGAACTCGTCAATCTCCGCCAACAGGGCATGAGCTTAGTTGACGTCGGCGCAAAACATAACATCCGTTTTGACACAGTATCAAAAATGGTAAAGCGATACCTGAAAGAACACCCTGATGGCACTCACAACCCTCAACACGGTCAAGGCATGGCTCAACGTCAACACGACCACTGACGATTTGCTACTGACTAGACTGATTACTCAGATCAGCGGGGCCACATTAAACTATCTCGCACGTCCTGCTATTACTCAAGAAACCTACACCGAACTCCGTGATGGCGTAGGAAACAACCGCCTCGTCCTTCGCAACTGGCCGGTCATCAGCATCACATCTTTAACCGTTGGCAGTCAAACAATCCCCCAGGCAACAACCCTCACTTCCAGCGGGTATACACTGGCGACATGGGATGGCACGAGTGCAGGTCTCCCACAAGAGATTACCCTTCGGGGTTATCAGTTCTGCCGAGGACGAAGCAATATCCAGATCGTTTACCAAGCCGGTTACGTAATCCAGAACGAGCCACAGACTGTTCCTTCGACCACGCCCTACTCTCTTAACGTCGATGCACCTTACGGTTCATGGGCGCAAGATGAAGGAGTGACTTACACCAACGGAACACCGCTTACCGCAGTTACCAGTTCTCCAACAGTGGGACAATACACTGTCACTTCAGACGGCGCAGGGAATGCCATCTACACGTTCTCCTCTAGCGATTCGGGCGAGGGTATTCTCATCTCTTACAGCTTCACCCCCGCCGATCTTGAGCAAGCAGTCTTGGAATGGATTGGGGAACGGTATAAGTACAAGGACCGGATCGGCCAGACGACACGTGGCCTTGGCGGCAGCGAAACTGCGGGATATAGCCTCAAGGGAATACCCGATTACATTCAGGTTGTTTTTGATTCATATCGCAAATTCCTACCGCTTTGAAATATGCTCACAGTTCAGATTGATGACAGAGCCGTTCGAGCCCGCTTCGATGCAATGCCCGCAAAAGTCAGGGCCAGTTTAGAGCGAACGGTTTACACGCTCGCAGAAAAGCTCCGCAGTCACATCATCCAGGACAAGCTCCTCGGGCAAGTCTTAAACCGGCGCACAGGTCGGTTGGGGCAATCCATCCAGCAAAAGGTCGAGACCAATTCTTCGGGAATCACCGGGATTGTCTATTCCGCAGGCGATGTGAAATACGCCGCAATCCACGAGTTCGGTGGGCATATCTCGGCCCATGAGATTGTGGCCAAGAATGCTCAAGCCCTTTCCTTCAGTATGGGCGGCAAACAGATCTTTGCGAAGCGGGTGAACTGGCCAGGAGCAACTATGCCCGAGCGGTCCTTCATGAGATCGAGCCTCGCAGACATGAAACAGGAGATCATTGATAAAATGACCCTAGCGGTGAAAGACGCAGCACAATGACGACGGCAACAAGAGAGCAAGTTGCCAACGCGCTTTTTAACCTTCTCCAAACGTCAGCAACCTATTACACCACGAGCCGTCGCTTCATCCCGTGGGACGACATCACCTCTGTCCAGAAGCCAGCTCTCTTCCAGATCGAGCACGAAGAAGAACACGTCCGGGGAAAACAACTGATCCCGGCCATCCGCACATTAAATCTCGATGTTTACCTCTTCATTTCCACCGGCCTCGATCCAAATACCACGCCAATAACCACACTGAATGACCTCATCGACGCGATCGACCCGGTTTCTGGCGGTGTATTAAGCCCATATCCCGCTAGCTCCCGTCAGACCCTCGGAGGTCTCGTGACCGACTGTTACATCGAGGGCAAAATCACCAAAGTACCAGGCGATCTCGATGGTCTCGGAGTTGCGATCATTCCAATCAAAGTAGTGTTCATGTGAACAAGATCATGACTAATGAACTGGGCGAGGACGCGGAACGCCGCCGACTCGATCAATGGTTCAAGAGACACCAAGTGAACCCAGATGCACAAAACGAATTACTCATCATCCTCTACGGAAAACCCGTTTTGAATAAGGAGAACATATGACAGCTAACAATCCCCCGGCACTAGTAGTCCACCACTCTCGAAATGCGGTGCTGATTTCCCTCAAAGACTGCCAAAACGGCAGGAATACTAACCGTAAATTGGCTGTGGTGGACTACTAGGCTTTAATTCCGGGTTAGCCTACATGATCGACGGCGACACTCACCCCACGCCCACCAACCTAAAGATCCTTCAGTCTGCCTCCATCGACCTCAAAGCCACAAACAAAGAGCTTTTTGGACAAAACATCTTTCCGGTCGCTGTTGGCCGCGCTCAGATAAAAGTTTCGGGCAAACTCAAGTTCGCGGATTACCAGCCGCGTCAGATCCGGGATTTCATTGCTGCACCTAACAGCTCAGTGATGACTGCCGGCGAGACCTTGATCGCCAGCAATGAAGCCCAAAGCGTTCCCGCGAGTTCCTCCTACACCATCACAACTACAAACAGCGCCACTTGGGTACTCGACCTCGGCGTGAGGTATGCGGCGACCGGCATTCCGCTGATAAACGTCGCTTCGCTCACAGCCGCGGGGCAGTATACCTATGCGGCCGGGGTCTACACGTTCTACTCCGCCGATGCATCTGCCGCTGTTCTGATTGATTACACCTACACCCTTTCCTCTGCTGGCGAAACGGTAACCCTTTCCAACACCGCAGCGGGTGCGGCGAACAGTTTCCAGTGTGTAATGGGCACCTCCTACAACTCCCTTCAAACCAACTTCCTTCTGTATTCCTGCGTACCGGAAGGACTCAAGCTCTACGACTCCAAGATCGGCGATTTCACTATGCCCGAGCTTGATTTTTCCGCATTCGTTAACAGCGCGGGAAATTTAGGAATAGTCTCTTGCCCCGTCACGTCGTAACGCAGCTTTCGCAAATGACTGGTAAAAACTGAATGGATGACCGCGCACTCATTTTCTCCAACCTACTCAATGGCGTTTCCGTCGAACAAGTCGCACGCGAGTTCAAGAAAAGCCTTGATGAAGTACAGCGGGATTTTTCCTACGTCCTACGGAAAGTCAAAAGCTACTGCTTCCTCCGGCAGACACAGAAGGGTTATGCACCGATCAACGCCAGTACGATTGAGGAGGCCAAGAAATACCGCCTCACATGCCTGAGCGTGTTGCCCAATATCAAACTCGACAAAGAACCGCATTTTAAAGACATCCAGCACGAGATCGTCACGCCCGACAACGCCATCATGATCGCAAAGAACCTGAACACATGACCGATCAAAAGATCACATTGGCCGGAGTGGAATATGTAATCCCACCGCTGGCAATCAAGCAGAACCGTCACGTCGAAGTTCTGGCCGCGCGGCACCTGGACTACTTCAACCGCGCCCGCAGTACCAGAATCAACCTTCTCGACCTCACCGACCAGGAGGCCGAGGACTTTCAGCGGGTCGTCTACCACGCGATCACCCGCGGCCGCCCCGACCTCACCTGGGAAGCCTTCGAGGAGCTACCGATTTCCATGCGCGAGATCATGCTCGCGCTGCCGGTGTGCATCAACCAGTCAGGCTTGTTCAAGCCCGCGACGGAGGCCGCACCCCCACCGGGGGAAGCTACCGGCCCGTCAACTGGGACGGGCTCGTAGCCGAGTTCAGTTTCTGCCTCGGGAGGAGCTGGGAGGACATCGAGGACAACCTCACCATGCGCCAGATCACGGCCTACCGTGAGTATTTCGACCGCCACCCGCCAGTGCATCTGCTCGCGGCGGCTTTCATGGGCTACAAGCCACCGGCAAAGGCTGAGCCCAAACCATTCGCGCCCCTGCCGGACATCGAGGAATAAATGGCCGACGATTCAGAAGTTTCAGTCCAGTTCGGCGCGCAAACCGGAGGGTTCGACGCCGGCGTCGAGGAAGTCAAGGACAAGCTCGGGGAGGTGGGAGAGGCCGCTGGGCCGCTGGGCGGGATATTCGATGACCTCGCCGGCAAGCTCGCCGCGGCATTCGCGACTGACAGAATTATCGACTTCGCACGCAGTTCGCGCGAGGCCGCGGTCGCACTCGACATCATGAGTGAGCGGACGGGCGTTGCCGCAAGTACCCTTTCCGCCCTCAACATTCCGCTCTTGCAGAGCGGCAGCAGCGTCGAGGACCTGTCCACTTCCATGCGCTTTCTGGAGCGCAACGTTGCCGACGGCAGTTCAAAAACCGTCGAAGCTTTAGATGATCTCGGATTGTCTCTGACCAAACTCCGGTCCATGAGCCCTCAAGAGCAGCTTGAGGCCGTTGTCCGGGCACTCGCAGAAAATGCCAATAAGATCACCTTCATGGCCGATGGCATCGATCTCCTTGGCAAATCATTTCAGAACCAAGCGCCGTTCATAAAACAATTCGGTGCCAACCTGCATGAAGTAATTAACACTGCCAAAACGGACGGGGACGCGCTCAGCGATGCCGTGATTTCTGAAATTCACCGCCAGGACGACGAGTGGATAAACCTCTACGAGCACGTCAAGATGTACGTTGCCGAGATGTCGCTCGGCGCGCTGAAGGTCGCGGAACTCAATGACCAGCCTCACCCCAGCACTGTGCCAACACCCGGCTACTTGTCGGACGCAGATGCCGCGGCGGCATTTAGCAAAGCCTTGAATGGTCCGAATCCCGCGGCCGGCAACAACAACGACATCCCTAATGCCGCAAACGCACAAGCAGCTCAAGCGGCAGCGGCCCAGGAAATTCAAATCGAGACGGACAAGATCAACACCGAACTCGCCATCGACAAGCTCGGCCTGGAAGAACAGAAGGCCAACGATGCGGCCGCGGTCGATGCGCACAAAATGAGCAAGCAGCAGGAGATGGAAGACCTGCAAGCCTTCGCGACGATGGAATATCAGCTTGAGCAGGAGGCCCTCGACAAGGAACTCGCGCTCAATGACGAAGGCTCAGTCCAGTACCAGCAGATCCTCGACAAGAAAGAAATCCTGACTGCACAGTTCAACGCCAAGATGGCCGAACTGGCGCAACAGGCGGCGAAGGCGCAACAGCAAGCGGATGCACAGATCCTGTTACCCTTCAAGTCTCTTACTTCCACGATGGGTAGTGACTTCCAGCAGGTGATGAACGGCATCCTACAAGGAACGCAGACGTGGCAACAGGCTGAGGCAAAGCTCTTCGACAACCTGGCCATCGCGTTTATCGACGCCGTTGCAAAAATGATCGCGGAATGGGCCGCGTTCAAGGCCGTCACGGCGACCTTCGGGGCGGGGGCCGCGTCCGCCCTCGGCCTGAGTGCCGGCCCCATCGGCGGCCTCCTCGGCGGGAGTTCGGGGGGCGGCACCGCGACGACCACCGCGCTCACGACCGCGATCACCGGGAACACCGCAGCCACGGCCTCCAACAGCACCGGGATACTGAGCCAGATCCAGAGCGGCTTACAGTGGATCGCCCAGACGTTGGGCCTCACAACGGCCACGGCCGCACAAGCCACGGCCTCAACAGCAAGCACGGCCGCGACCACCGCTTCAACCACAGCAACCACCGGGCTCATCCCAACGATCTTGGCAAATACTGCCGCGATAACCGCGAATACCACCGCGCTGTTTGCCAGCAAGGCGATCCCATCATTCGACACCGGATCGTGGAACCTTCCAGGAAACACACTCGCAATGGTCCACCAGGGGGAAATGATTATTCCGGCTCAACAAGCGGGTGAAATCAGAGCCGGCACCGCAAGCATTGGAGGTTCTTCATATGGCGGGGGTGGCGTTGGCGTCACGATGAACGTCAGCGCCATTGATGCGAAGAGCTTTATGAACCTGATGAATAGTCCGCAGATCATGAGCAGCGTGGCTAAAAACCTCGGTGCATACATGGCTGCCAACCCAAGCGTGAGAGGAAATTACTAGGTGTGTCGATACCCAGCTTCCCAACTTTGGTCGGCCTCACATGGCCAGTCCAACGCACACCACAATGGAACACAATCAACCAAAAACCGGTGAGTGGAAAAGACACGAGGCTTGCACTTTGGACTTATCCCAAATACCAATACACGCTCCAAGTCAACTATCTGGGATCAAGCGGTTCAAATACCGACTGGCAGACGCTTTTAGGGTTTTACAACTCCGTCAACGGCTCTGCCCTTCCGTTTCACTTCAATGATATAAACGACAACAGCGTAACCTCACAATCAATCGGCACTGGAGACGGAACGACAACGCAGTTCAATTTCGTCCGCACTCTCGGGGGCTTCATTGAGCCCACTCAAGATGTGACGCAGGGATCGGTGACAGTCTACAACAACGGCACTCCCGTTTCTGGCTCTGCGTACACCTTTCTTACGGATTCCAACTGGGGATTCACTTACGGCATTCAGTTCAATACCGCACCTGCCAGCGGTCATGCGATCACTGCGACCTTCGCCTACAACTGGCCTTGCCGATTCGATGAAGACAAGCAGGATTTCAGCCAATTCCTGAGCAACTTCTGGGAAGCAAAAAAAGTTCTTTTCAGCTCTATTAAAGTAGTGTAATTCTGTTTAGTACCAGTCATTTATAAAATCACATGCAGCGAAAGCCCGCGAGTATACGTTGGGCAGGCTAAAGATTTTGACAAACGAAAGCGAGAGCACATCAAAGGCTTAAGAAAAGGCAATCATAGGAATCAAAAATTGCAACGTGCTTGGAACAAATACGGCGAGGCGGCCTTTGCATTCGAGGTCATTGAGGAGATTCCGCTTGATAAGCGGCTGATGATCGAACGTGAGCAATTTTGGATGGATGCGTTTGAGGTTGTCGAGAATGGCTATAACATTTGCCCCATCGCAGAATCCAGACTAGGTGCCAAATGGGATCACCCTCAGACACCAGAGGAACGCGAGAAACGATCAGTTGCTCTACGAGGTAAAACCAAGTCAAAAGAGCACAATGAAAAAGTATCTCGCGCATTGCGTGGACGACCATTCACAGAACAACGACGCCAAAATATCATTTCGGCTTTAGCGAAAGAAGATCCTAATGCAAAACAAGAGCGGTACAAAAAGCTTGCTCAAGCTCTGAGGGGTCGAGTCAGTCCGATGAGGGGCAAGACCTACTCAGCAGAAGTTCGCGAACGCATGGCACAAGCTCATCGCGGAAAACCTTGGACAGAAAAACAGCGTGCAGCACGGGGGCTAATAACCGGCTCCTAATAAGGAGGCTGGATTGAAATCCGTCAAATTCAATAGCTCGGCCAATTGGCTTCAAAACTACCTAGCCAGCAAACCCCAATCATCTTTTTTCTGCGATTTGTACACCTTTAACTTCGTAGGCGCAATCAACGGCGGTAGTCCGCTCACGTATACCACCTCCGATGTCGATGTTTACGTTCCATATTCCAGTCCTGTTACCTACACGTCAAAGGATGTGCAATTTGACCAATTAACTAACAAGAGTTATGGGCATTGGAAGGTGGGCGTAGATGTGGACGTTTGGCAGGTTATTTCAGCTCCCAAATATCCTAATCCTGCTAACAGCTACAGCGGTTCCACTATCGGCGGCATATTCTGGCTTTCTGCCTTAAGGGCGGGCGCGTTGGATGGCGCCGTGGTTCAGGTTGATCGAGCATATTTTGACAACCGCTCTGGACCCGTTTCCCAAGGAGCAACACAGATCACGCCAGGGGGAGTGGTCAACGTCTTCACCGGCCGCGTGGCTGAGGTCGATGTCGGAAGAACCAACGCTGTAATTTCGATCAACAGCCACCTTGAACTCTTAAACGTCAACATGCCCCGCAACCTTTTTCAAGCGGGATGTCGTTGGCAGCTTTTCAGCCCCGGATGCACTCTTTCGGCATCGAATTTCGCAGTTACCGGCGCTGTCGCGGCGAATGCAACGGGCAACACGTTCACTTCGAATATCTCGGCTCCAGGCGGAAGCGGAACCTACGCCCTTGGGCGTGTGCTATTCACCAGCGGCCAAAACGAAGGATTCTCAAGAAGCGTCAGGAGTTGGGTTGCAGGCAGCCCGGGAACATTCACCCTGATCGCACCATTTCCGTTTGCCATTGCAAGTGGTGATGCATTCATTGCATATCCAGGCTGTAACAAAACATTCGGCAATTGTTCTGCATTTTCAAATACTTCCAACTTCGGTGGCGAACCGTGGATACCAAGCCCCGAAGCGGCCACTTGACATGCCCAAAGCCTCTGAGCGCGAGCAAATTGTCACCGAAGCCCGCTCCTGGATCGGAACAAAATACGCGCATCGCGGAAGAACCAAGGGACCACGTGGGGCGGTCGATTGTGCCCAGATCATCGCATTGGTTTTCAGCGAATGTGACCTTTGCCCGGTATTGCCAATCACGGAATACTCGCCAGAATTCTTCTGCCACAGAGGCGTGGAAATATACATGAACACCGTCCTCTCGCACTGCCGCGAGGTTCAACATCCCAGACCCGGCGACATCGCGCTCTTCAAAGTTGGGCGTCTCTTCGCCCACGGCGGAATCGTCACCCAATGGCCATTCATTGTCCATGCGTCGAGACAAGCGCGTTGCGTTCTTGAAGAACGCGCCGACACGAGTTGGCTCGCGGGACGTGCGGTAAAATTCTTTTCGCGTTGGTAACATGGGTAGTCTTTTAAGAAGCGGGAGCCGTGTCAACGACGCCAGCCCGCCCGCTTCAGCCTTGCGTGTCCAGAGTTCAGTTCAGGGACAGCCGCTTTCCTTTCTTCATGGCCAGCAACGCATCGCAGGAAACCTCATCTGGTATGGGGACTTCAGTTACACCAGCGGTTCCGGAAGTGGAAAGGGCGGGAAAGGTGGTGCGGTAGGTGGCGGGGGAAAAGGTGCCACTGGCCAGGGTACCACCTACAGCGCCAGCTTCATGCTCGGCCTCTGTGAAGGACCGATTGATGTCGTCACCTATCTCTGGAACAATAAGACCCCCGAATCAATCTCAAGCCAGGGCTTCGCGGTTTTCGATGGTTATCAGGGACAGCCCGCATGGGGGTTCCTCTCGGGTCCAGAGGCATTAGGATATTCATCCCTCGCGTACACCGCTGCGGCGAATTATAGTCTTGGTAACCAGCCAGAACTTCCAAATTTTAACTTTGAAGTGCGTGGTGCCATCTCTGGCGCGGTGACAGAGACTTACACCATAAGCAGCGGCAGTTCCTACCAGTACACCGCTACGTATTTCAGTCTTCTAAACTCCACGACCGAATCGATTACCATTCCGCCCACTCCCTACCAATACCAAGCGCAAAACGCCAACGCATTAACCGCGCTCCCTGTCATACTCGGCAACATTACGGTGGCGTCGGGCCAGGAGATAATACCCACTCCGAATTCTGGAGTTGTGGATCTAAACGGCACAGTGTTTACCTTCGTTAACGGCACGCCTGGAGCGACCAACGAATATACGGTTAACGCTGACGGACTTTATACCTTCTACAGCAGCGACGCGGGACGGCAGGTCATCATCATCGACCTCGCAGTAAGTCCCGGAGTCAGTTACGTCTACCAGCCTACAGCCACATTCTCGGCAAACACCCAGACGCTCACCCTAAGCAGCACCACGAACCTTGCCGCAGGGCAACTCGTGACTGGCGCAGGTATCGCACCGGGCACCGTCATCAACAGCGTAGGCAGCGGCACGATAGTCATTTCGCAAGCCACCACTGCTCCGGGAAGCAGTGAAACCATTACCTGCTGGGGTCAGCCACTTGTCCAGGTAGGGAATGGGGCATCATCGCCCGGAAGCACCAACTCCACTTTCGTTGGTTCCGCAGACCCGACCAATGGCCGGATAATCGAAAGCACCGGCGGGAATTACAACTCCTCCTTTCCTCCTGCCGGAATCGCGGTAGGTCAGACCATAACCGGCACCGCCATTCCATCCAATACCACCATCACGAGTATCACTGGCAGTGGCAACACGATCTACATCTACCTCTCCAATGGACCGTCATCGAACACAAGCAACGACACCTACACCTACGCCACTAACAGCACCGTCACGAACTCCCTTGAGCAAGGACAGTTCAGCGTCGGCGTTGCGAACGGAGCATATGGACAATACACCTTCAGCAGCGCGGATGCCGGAAAAACAGTAGGAATCATTGACGTTGTTGATGCGGACCCATCGCTCTCGCTTACCGACTATTTAACCAATCCCCGATACGGGATTGGCTTTCCTTCAGCCTACCTTGGCAATCTCTCGGCATTGCAGACTTACACTTTCGCCAATGGATTATTCATCTCACCTGCTTTCGTGCAGCAGCAATCCGGACAGGACTTCTTCAACGACTTCTCAACGGGGTTAAACGGTGAATTCGTCTGGTCCACCGGGCTCTTAACCTGGCAGCCTTATGGTGATACCTCGGTCAGTGCCTACGGTTACACCTACACTCCTCCGGCAGACCCAATCTACTCGCTGGATGACGATGATTTTCTCAAAAATGAGGGAACAGCTTCAGTCGGGGTTTCTGCCTTCTCTACCGAAGATCCCGTTGTTTGTGTCCGCAAGAGACAGTCCGATGCTTACAATGACGTGAAAGTCGAATACCTCGATCGTGGGAACAGCTACAACCCCGCGATTGTCGAAGCTCAGGACGATGCCTCAATAAACACGTTCGGTCTCCGCCCCGCAGATACCAAGACGCTTCACTTCTTCACTGGGATTCAATCGGCCCTGACGAGTGCCCAGCTTCAGCTCGGCCGGCAGATGATAAGGAACCAGTACACATTTACCGTCCCCTGGTATTACATTCTTCTCGACCCGATGGACATTGTGGCCATCACCGACGCCAATCTTGGTCTTGATGACCAATGGGTCAGGATTCTTGAAATCACAGAGAACCAGCAGGACAGCACGCTTACGATTACCGCAGAGGAATACTTAACCGGTACTGGATCTTCACCTGAGTACGGCTCACAAGTAAAGGCGGGATTCGCCCCGAATTATAACGTCGATCCCGGACAGGCAATCGCTCTGGTTGTTTTCGAGGCACCGGTACAGATCGCCACCAACAACGGGCTTGAAGTATGGCTCCTCACGGGAGGAGGAGGTAACTGGGGAGGTGCCGATATTTACGTCAGCACTGACAACCAGACCTACAAACTACTCGGGAGATACATCGGCAGTTCCCGCCTTGGTGTGAACAACTCAGATTTCCCTTCGGGGAGCGATCCCGACACAACAAATACCTTGCAGGTAACGCTTTCGACTCCCGGAGAGCTTTATAGCGCAACCTCAACCACCGATGCAGATCTCGGGCATACACTTTGTTACGAAGGTGGGTACCCAAATCCCCCCGCGCCTACATTATCAAGTTCCGCAGGCGGTTCGATTCCCCTCACCAGCTATTACGTCCGAACAACGTATCTTTTCTCAGGCAATGAAGGGCCGCCTTCGCCCGAGGAAAGCATTACCGTCCCCGCCAACAGCGTGCTAAATGTCACTTCCCCCGGTTCACAAACCGGTGCAACGGCATGGAATGTCTATGTCGGAACCAGCACCGGGACCGAAACCCTCCAAAACTCAACGCCTATTTCAATCGGTGCAGGCTGGATCGAACCTACAAGTGGCCTTATTTCTGGTACTTCACCCCCACCCTCCGAAACCTCCTATGAACTCGTTTCTTACACTTCCGCAGATCCTGTAACCGGCAGCGAATACAACCTTGGAACGTATATCCGCCGGGGAATGTACGGCACCACCGTCAGTGACCATCCCGCAGGGTCGCAGTTTGGGCGTCTTGACGGTTCACAATTCACATTCCCCTACGACAAGAGCCAGATCGGGACGAACATCTACATCAAGCTCCTCTCGTTCAACCTTTGGGGGGGCGGTGAATACACGCTTGCTGAAGTCCAGCCCTTCATTCACACCATCGAAGGACCTCCCCTTCCGGGAACCGTTCAAGATTTCGCAGCGACACAGGTAGGAAATGCTGTTGCCTTCACCTGGACCGATCTCACGGACTATGCTTTGAAGGGCTACGACATCCTTTACGGCCCCACCACGGGGACTGTAAGCACTGCAATTATCCTGACAGAGGCAGCTCGTGCCACGGAGATGACAAACGCCGCTGTCCCTCCCGGAACGTGGACCTTTTACATAAAGGGTCACGACATCGCCGATCAGTTGGGACCTGTTTCTTCGCTTGAGCTCACCGTAACCAACAGCAACGACATCATCTCCCAGGTCTCAGAACAACCCACATGGCTCGCCACCCCTGCGCTGTATGTCTTTCACTACACCGGCAATCTTGTTCCAGTAAGCACCGAACTTTCTGATAGCTACGCCCCGATCAACGTCATCCCAACTCCGACGCTCACAAGCACCTCGGGGGGCTCGTTACCGTCAACCACCTACTACGTCAAAGTAACCTACGTCGATTCGACCGGCGAAACCACACCCAGTTCCGAAGCCAGCTTAGCTGTTTCAGCGAACAATTTATTGCAAGTCACCGCCGGCATCGGCAGTGGACCCGGCATCAACACGCCCACAGGGTGGAACGTTTACATTTCCACAACAAGCGGTGCTGAAGTCCTCCAAAATGCCACACCCATTCCCACATCCGCAGTCTGGACCATTCCAACCTCTGGTCTCATAACCGGTGTCTCACCCCCCACGCTTAACACCACTGGTTGGCAGGTCTTCGATGAGTTCGTTCCCAACCCCCAGGGTGCCGCCCAATACTTCACCAATGAAGTTGACACAGGCTACAACGACAATCTCCGGGTCTTCTATAGCGCAACGACAAATCTTGGTCCGGGACAGACAGGCTCTCCGGCTCAGCTCATCTTCTCAATCGATACGTGGCTGACCGGTCAATCCGACCCCGGCGTTTATAACCCGTGGACCATTGGCTTCATCGAAATGCGGTATCTGCGGACCAAGCTCAACTATTCCCCCATTGTTGCCGGAAACGTCTCTTATCTCAGTGCCTATACGGTGACTGTTGACACCGCGCCACTCATCGAAAACAGCAGTGCGGGCGGGATTAATGCGATTGCCACTATCTCCACTACCGGGAACACCCACTCCACTACTACCATCGACGGAATAGCCTCCATGACCGGAATTGCCATCGGCCAGGCCGTTACGGGTTCAGGGATACCCGCAGGAACCACGGTCATGACAGTAAACGTTCCCGGAAGTTCAATTACGATTAGCCAAACCGCAACCTCAACCGCTTCTGGTGTTTCACTAGCTTTCAACACCTGGGTGACATTCCCGACGCAATACCATTCCGATCCCAATGTCGTGGTCACTCCCGTCAGTAGTTCCGCATCCACGGGGACGAGCGGTTCGGCAACCAACATCACCACAACCGGTTTCTCACCCCTCGTCTGGAACGGAACCACCAACATCGCCGGAGTCGTGAACTGGCAAAGTACAGGTAGTTGATTTATGCCCACAAATCCCGTCGCCATCTTTAACCCTTCTAATTACCTCACACAAGACGCCAGCACATACAAAGCGTCCATCGACGGGAACAATGCTGTCGCCACCCGTATCATCGACCAATTCACCCCGCACCCGGCCGCAACACCAAACATGACAGTTGTTCTCGATGCAGGCTGCATCTTCAGCGGAACAACACTTACGGAAATAGCCCAGCAGACGAGTTCTTCCATCACCGCTCCCTCGGGAAGCAACAAGCGGATCGACCGGGCGGTCATCAACGCCACCACTGGGGCGCTTTCCATTCTCACCGGAACACCAACTTCCGGGACTCCGTCTCCTCCCGCAATTACCGCGGGGAATCTTCCGGTAGCCCAGATCGGGACAACGGCGTCACCATTGGTATCCTCGACCACCGCCATCACCAACAACATGATCTCGGATGAGAGGAATTTCTGGTCTGCCAATCCCACTCTTCTCACCGGCTATACCGGAGGTGGATCGAACAACATTCTCCACAACAACCAAGCGGCCATAGCCCAGCATGGTACGAGCGGGACCTGTTCCACAAGTGGAAACAATTACTGCCTTGACCGGATATTCCTTACAGCTACGGGAGCCAGCGTCACATGGTCTCAAAGCTCCACTTACGCACTTCCCAACAGCCAGGGAACCGCGAGCAATTATCTCGCTATCACCGGTAACACAAGCAACACAGACGTGACATGGAACACAAGAGTTGAAAGCTTCGACTCTGGCATCGTTGCGGGGCAACAATGTACCTTTTACGTCGTCATCTCGAATAACACGGGCGCGTCACTCACCCCGACCTTAACCTGGAAGTATCCGACAGCCGCCGATAATTACGCCAGCACCACCACAGACTCCACCGTAAATGCCGTAAGCCTCCAGACCCTGGGCAGCAGTGGGTTTGGTATTCTGGCTTACACTTCCGCTGTCAACTCCAACGCAAACCTTGGAATGCAGATCACCGTTGACTTCGGAGCTATGAGCAGCAACTCCAAGAACGTTTCCATCGTTGGCTGGGGACTTGTTCCCACACCCGGAATCGTAACCGGACAGAACAATAACCCGCCTCCGGTCGAACTTCATCCCTACTCAAGAGAACTCACAAACTGCCAGAGGTATTTCTTCAGCACATTCCCAACAGGAACGACACCAGCCCAGAACGCAGGAACGACAGGCTGCTATCTTTTTCCTGCCACCAAAGCGGGGGCTAATCTCAATTACAGTTCGACAATGCCATTCCCCGTTAAGATGCGGTCCACCTCACCAAGTGTCACACTTTTCAACCCATCAGCCTCAAACGCCCAGATCCGTGACCTCTCGGCTTCCGCAGATTGCTCTGCATCGGCAACGCAAGGTCTTGGCTCAATGAGCACCGGCCTTTCATGTACAGCAAATTCAAGTACCGTTGTCGCCAATCTTCTCGGCGTACACATCACCGCTAACGCAGAACTTTAATCACATAGGGTACACAAATGGAAACTACTCACGAGGTCGCTGAGCGCATGCACGACCTTCTTAACCTTTTCAGCGGCCTATACAGCTATCGTGACTTTGGAAAAGGAGATGTCTTGCAAATTAGGAATAAAGAACTCGCGGACTCGGTAATCGCCGAGGCTTCGGCTCTCCTGAATCTTTCCAAAGACGATGCGCTGCACATCCTCGTTACCAAAGCCAACCACAAGATCACCTACGGACAAAGCGGAATGGTTTTTACTTACGACAAAAGCCTGCTTCCCTCTCATGTACAGGAGTAGCCTATGAGTGTAGTGCCTTCGGATATTGCATATTACGGCTCATACTGCCAGCCGTCCTATGACGGTTCCACAACCCTGAGCGCGGCCATAAGCAGCACCACTGTAGCGTCATGCTCGATCACTTCCGCCACTACATTTCCTCCTTCCGGCGAGTTTTTCATCCTCATCGACAGCGAAATCATGCTCGTCACTCAAGGGGCAGGGACAACTTCGTGGACACTGATCCGTGGCATGTGCGGCACATCGGCTGCGACTCACTTAATCAATGCAAACGTGACAATGCCATCGGGCGGAGGAATGGACGTTCTAACCAAATGTAACTTCTCCGACATTACCTCCGGTGACACCATCGACTGGTACTCGTCTTCAACCTCCGATACCAAACCGATTTTCACTGTTACCTCGCGTAGTACAGCAGGCGTTATCCAGACCGAGACAAAGACACTCAACGGCCAGACCGCCGTGACCGGTTCCACCGGCGCAGATCGCATGGAGAACGTCCGGTCCTCAGCCAACACCACCATCACGAACAGCCCCCTCACGTCATCTGGAACTTCGATTACCATCTCCTCTGCAACTAACACCCCGTCATCCGGCAATTACTACGCATTGCTAGGACGTGAAGTTGTTCAGGTCACTTCAGGACAGGGAACCACAACCCTGACCGTGTCGCGTGGCCAGCTTGGCACGACCGCCACCGCGCACCAGTCCGGGGATAACTTTTACGTACTTCCCCTTGGGGATGTCATGGCCGTGGATCACACCAAGGTCATCACCAATCACACTGCCCAGACCGGCTCGGCAAATTCGACTGGAACCACTCCTGCATTATTTAAACTCCAGTCGGGTGACGGTTCTTCAGTAAGCATCGGCCAGATCATCCGCACACAGGGCGGTACAGGACCTCAACAGATCCGCACCATAATTGCAATTACCGGTTACGGCACGGACGTTGTCGCGGTCTCCCGCAACTGGGGAACCGTACCTGACAACACCACGACCTACGACGTTTGGAACGGAATGCAGCTTGATCTTTCCCCAAACCAAATAGCCGAATGCCGGAGGTTCATGTGGAATGCAGCAGCAGACGTACCGGGTGGTTCTACGCACACCTTCTATTCCCAGGTGTTTGCTATGAACAACAACACCACAACGGCGCTGACCAGTGCGACAGTGCAAGTCGCTTCCGACACTCCGTCCCTTCCAGGGTCGGCTGCTCTTGATCTCGCGACCGCGACTTCCCAGAACGACGCACAGTTTGTAGCAAGCAGGCAGACCGCATTTTCAACCGGATATGGATCATTCGTCGTACAGCCCTCTGCAACGTCTTACGGTGCGAACTCGGGTAACCTTGCCAATGGGGCCGCTCCAAACCAGAGCGGAAGCCAGGGCATCATACTGAGACTTACTCTCCCCGCAGGAACAGCGTCTTACAAAGGGTCGGCCGATTTACGCACCAACGGGACAACCACATGACAATTTACATTCAGTACGATCCAACCACTGCGGACTCTAATAACCACGTTAATTTCAGCTCCATCAGCCAGGCCGCACCGGGTTACGGCGACCCCAACGGAACCATTGACGCTAACGGAAATGGCAAACTCGCATCCGGGCAGACCCAGATCACTTTTCCAGATGGCACGTCCATCACCAACATGATGCTGGACTTGTCCCAAAACCCGCCGGTTTTAATTCCGGCTAGCTAGCCGTGGTGAATTACATCACTTCTGTCGGGGTTCAGCAGGTCACCATCACGATACCTGCCAGTTCCACGAGTGCCACCGCTACCATCAACGCTGTCGGTTCCGGTGCTTTCATCGTCTGGCAGGGCACTACTTCGAGCGAGACAGGCAATCAGTACGACGATGCAATGGCCACCGTCACACTGACCAATTCAACTACTGTTACTGCCACCCGGAGTGTATCGAGTGCGAATACCGTCACACTCAACGCCGCAATAATCGACGGCGACACCACCAACCTCGTTAAGTCCGTTCAATACGGCACTGTGACCATTGCTTCCGGTAGCACTTCCGGGACAGCGACTGTCAGTTCAGTTACCAATGCTAACACCGCGATTCTTCTACTTGGACAATCAGCCTCTGGAAGCAGAACCGGCCTGATAAACGCGATGCCCGTGATTTCCTTGTCCGGGACAACAGTGACCGCCGCAATCGACAGCAGCGTAAGCAACGTACTTACAGTTTCATTCTGTGTGATTCAGTTCCAGGCCACCGCCCTCAATTCATCAACCCAGAATGTGGCATTAAGCAGCGCCACCAACAACACCTCACTTACTTCCACCATCAGCAGTGTCACTACCAGCAATGCATGGCTCGCTTTCGGGGGTTGGTTTGGAAGCACCAACCAGAACGACCTGTCGCAATACAACGCACGAATAAACACGGCTACCACAATCGTCTACAACAGCCAATCCAGTTCAACTGCCACAAAGAAGTTCAATTGCGTTGTTGTTGAATTTGTCTCCGGCGTTTTAGCCCAGTCCGTCCAAAGAGGGCTCATATCCCTTTCTGCCGCCACGAGCAACACAGCAACCATAACCAGCTCATCTCCCAGCACAACCCTCGTCAACTGGGTCAACAACAATTCATCCCTTAATGCCGC
>Ga0206850_10141_pt1 | contig 23295 bp, 13 predicted proteins | sample Alteio_BWOrgCont_16_FD_152885 | JGI IMG/M metagenome (GOLD analysis project Ga0206850, IMG submission 152885) | Enriched cells from forest soil in Barre Woods Harvard Forest LTER site, Petersham, Massachusetts, United States -... | ecosystem: Environmental > Terrestrial > Soil > Temperate forest >...
CCGGGCCGCGATCCGGGCACCATCAGAACATTTCCATGCTGGAGATCGGCGTGAGCGATCCTGTTGTCCCGCAAGTTCAGGCACAATCGCCCCCACATCTGGCCGAGGGCGGCCAAAATCTTGGGCCGATCGGCTTTCTCCCGGATTACCTGGTTCAGCAGCAACCCTTCCACCCATTCCATCTTGACTACCGGCCACCATGCCCCGCCGATCCTGATGCCCTCAGCCAGATACGTGAAGCCGACAGTAAACGGGAGGCTGGCTCGGGCCAGCGTTTCACTGATGGCTGCATATCGATCCCCGAGTCCTGTCACCGGACGAGTGAAACACTTCACGGCCCAATCCCGCCCATCGGCTCCGCGAAGTTGGTAGACATCCGCGAAATTCCCGGAGCGAGGGAGCGGCAGCCCTCGCGCTCCAACCACGACTTCCCCCGCCCGCAGATCGGAGTCGGAGAACACCAGATTGGCATTCTGAATTGCCTCGTTAAACTCGTGCGACATGGGCCAGTTCATGACAACTCCGGGATGTCGGGGAGGCAGACTACAGTCAACGTCATGTCGTCATTCGCCACTTCGGCGCGGGCCATTGGAAGGTCGGGGAACTCGAGATGAATAAAGGCTGGTTCCCGAACTTCGCGGGAGTTGTGAGGGGGAACGCGGTCTCGACCAAAAGTAGTTTGGGGGACATGCCCGTCACCGCCCGGATGGGGTAATGCGAGTGCCGATGTCCAGGAACCGGACGATCGCCGTTGGGTCGGCATTGATCACCACGCCACGGGCATGGGGTTTCACGTCGTGCCCCTCAGCCTTGGCCGACTCCCACATTTTTTGGGGTAACTCACTCGACATCCGGAAGAGAAGCTTGGAACAGTTGTCGGTGAACCCGGTCTCATCAGACGGGAAGTAGTCGGCCAGAACCTCCTTACTCGATATTAACAGATTAAAGAGGAGGGTAGCCCCGTCGGAGGTCGTCAGGTTCCGAATCAGCCTGGCGTTCGCTTGTGGGTTTCCGTCACTCGGGAGACCGTCCGTCAGGTTCAGGACGATCGGCGGGAAGGCGTCGGGAAACTTTTCGACGAACTCCTTGATCGCCAGTCCCGCCGCGGCCATGGCCTCACACATCGGAGTTTTCCCGTTCGCTTGCGCATCGTACCAGACCGGAAACTTGATTTTCTGTTCGACGATCCCACCGGCTCCATCCAGGATGAGTTTGGTGCGAGTTTCCACCCGGAGCGGAAAGTCGGGGTGATCGGGTATGGGAAGGGGATCAGGGCCGGGTTGGGAGGAAAGATCCCATACGACATTCTCATCCCCGTCAGCCGTGTGGGAGACTTTCCGCTCCGGGTGGAAACTCGCACCAAACTCATCCTGGATGGAACCGGACTGATCGATCAAGAACAGTATGCACGCTGGGTTGGTACGAGTGATTTGCGCGCTGTAAGGCATGGCTAATGCGGGGCTCGGATGGAATTGCTGTTGGTCGCACTTATACCGAGAATGTTATACGTTTTCGGAAACGCTCGCCAGTCGTTCACTACCAATCAAACCTGCCGCTCATGAGTCGCATAGACGGGCGAGAAGATGGAGGTAGGAGTGCGATGTGACGAGTAGGCGGTATGGCGATGAAGGGCGTGCGGAGAAGTACGGATGTGCCTTCACAATGTTATGGATCGGGAACAAGACCCTGGTAGGCCGGGCGTGCCAACAGTTTGGCACACCCCCGACCTACTCACTTTCACTATTGTTTTGGGATATTTGCTGGGGGACCCGGGTTACCCATTCCGTTGGGCATCGGCTGCGAGGGGCGAGGAGCCGCGGAGGGATAAAAGGTTTTCGCGTTCTCAGGTGTCGTCACATAGTAAATGTTTCCCGAGTAGACCATCTTCAATTCTGCCATGTCCGCGACTACGCGGAGCGCATCGTAGAGCCGCACATCGTTGAGTGCGATGGTCAGTGGTGCCTTTTTCTTTTCCAAAGCATCACATCGCGGATCGAAGACGATGTTCGCGCCCGTTTGTTTCCGGAGGTCAGAAAGAATATCGGCCAGTGGTTTCTTGTCGGCCGACACACTCACCACACCTCCGTAGACCTGTTCCCAAAGTGTCTTATATGGAAGAATTGTCGTCTCCTCAGCATCCATGCCAGGAGAAGTCCATTGAGGTATTGGGTTGAGTGCATCGACGCCTGGTTTGACAGGCGGCTGAAAGGCCGGGACGAGGACGATTTGTGACCCGCGGAGTTGGTATGTGCATTGCAATGCCAGGAACCCGTCGCCGCCGCCAAAGAGAATTTGGGCCAAGCTATCTCCCAACACATCGCGAAGCGGCATTTTTTCCGCCCGTCGGGGGAGTGTAACTTTATTGTCGTAGATTCGGCTTAAAAATCTTCTCGCATAATCAGGCCCATCGGGTTCAATACCCCCGACTCGCCGGAACGCAGCCACATCAACGCGGATGATCAAGTCGGTGTCGTCTTCGATCTGTCTGAACAGGTTTTCCAGTGGGATGCCATCGGGAAACTTGAGCAACACGTTCTGGAGTCCCTTCAACGGTCTCTGGAAAGGATCGGTATCGCCAGCAAGTTCTGTGGTACCCACCGATACTGGGAGCTTGTTGGTAGTCGGAGAGGCGTCTTCGGTCTTCGCGACTTGGTTCCCGGCAGGTTTTGGCGGGTCGGCAGCCGTGGCAAAGTAGATACCCGTGGCCGTGCCGCCCAAAAGCCCGATGGCAACACCCACCGCGGCGAAGAGGCGAAGTCTCGTAATCGTCATCATGGTTACTCCCTGTGCAAGGTTGGCGACCGCAGGCGAAACTGCCCCGGTCCCTGGTCCCATGGCCTCTGCTAGAACCGCTGGGACGGTCTGTGAAATCAAATCGTGAATTCCTGGCCCATCGGCAGCCGTAAGTGGTCCGCCGAGAATCTGACTCAGAGTTGCGCCCACACCCATCGCAATCCCGCGGCGAGTGAGTTTTGCACACAGCCGCTTCCGAGCTGTGTTCAATCGCGAATCGACTGTCCCAACTGGCACGCCAAGAACAGCTGCGGCTTCCGAGTTGGTTCGCCCTTCGATCAGACAGAGTACGACAACTGCACGAAACTTATCCGGGAGCCCGGCCAGTTCCGCATCGATAATCGTCTTCAACTCATCGGTTTCCCAGCGTGGGATTGGCGGATCGGGCATTGGCACCTCTGCCTCGGGCCAGGCGACAACCGGATAACGAGCCCGCATCCCGGCCGCTTTCAAGGAAACCAGATACGCGACCCGATACAACCAGCCGGGAAGCAACTCGCGCTGTCCGATGGAGCTTGCCGATTTCGCCAGGGCGAGAAACACCGCCTGGAATGCGTCCTCGGCATCGGCTTCCCGACGGAGTCGGCGGCGACAGACGGCCAGTACCATCAGTCCATGTCGGTGGACAATCCCTCGGAAGGCAGTGTCATCCGCCGTTTTCACGAAGCGGTCGAGCAGATCCGCATCGGAATCGACAGTTGGTGGTCGGCCTAGCCGGGTAATGAACCCGAATAACCCTCCGCGGGGTGACACGCTTCTTGCCTCCTCAGGCACGAGTTGGGACACCTGTAGAGTTCCTCTTGGTAAATCGGTACTTCGGAAAAAATCGAGAAAATGTTCCGTCGCAGTGTCGATGGGAGTGTTGGGGTCATTCTCCCAACACTTTCAATGTCTCATTTGCAATGGGTTTTTCCCTCTTGAGGAAGCTCACTGAGATGGGGCGGTTTTACGAGCCGGAAGCGTGAGCGACGGAGCTTTGCGAACCAGAACCGTCTGGGAGTAACTCCAGCCAGCTTCCTCTTGGGGTTGTCGCGGCCAAAGCCGAGTATGCGGTTAAATGTGTGCTTTTCAAGCCGTTCTGAACTTCTTACATTGGATGTAGCCCAACTTACTGAAGTTACTTCGGGATTGGCACCTGCTCCTTGCTCCGCAGATATGCAACCAGATCGCGCACCTCATCCTTTTTCATCTGGTCGAACAGTCCATCGGGCATGAGCGAGAGATTCGTTTGTTTGCGGCTGGCGATGTCGCCGACTGGCAACACTACTGTCTCGTTCGTTGTGCGAACCGTAAGAGCCTCTTTTGTCTCGCGGATGATGATACCCGATACCACACGGTCATCCGCGAGGACAAAATTAATCATCCGGTATTCGTTCGGCACAACCGCGCTCGGATCGAGGACATTTTCGAGAACGTAGTCGAGGTTTGACCGCTGAGAACCGGTCAATTCCGGGCCGACCGCGTTGCCTTCACCGTACATCTTGTGGCACGCTGCGCAGTTCTTGGCGAACAGCACTCGGCCACGGCTTGGATCGGCTTTGGTGAGCGTTTCCTCGGTGAGAATCTCTTTCCACTTCTTCATGAGCGCAGCGCGCTCCTTGGATGCCGGAGTGATCTTGCCCCATACCTTTTCGAGTCGTGTTGACAATGCCTTGTCGTTAATCGCAAGGATTTGCCGGGCTGTGGTTACAGGTACATCAGCGCGGGGCACAGTGCCCTTTTCAATCGCATCGAGTAACGCCTTCGCCCATGTAGCTCGTGCGGCAAGCGTTTGCACGGCATCTACTTTTTCCTCCGGAGTGAACTTGACGTAATGCTTGATAATGGCCGCGGGTGTATCGGTATCCGCGAATGCCGCGAGGCCACGGATGGCGGCTTGTCGGACAGCCGGGTCAGCGAGCAAACCGTGGAGCGTTTTGGCGAAATCGGGGAGCTTGCGAGGAAGAAGCAATTCAATCGCAGTGCGGCGATCATCGGCCTTGGCGGTTGTATCGTCGATGAGCTTGACGAGCTTGGCTATCGCTTTCGGATCGCCGAACAACACGGCAACTGCCTCAGTCTCTCGGCTGACTTCCGGGGTTTCGGTCTTGAGCAGCTTCGCGTAAGTCTCGGGCCAGTTTTTGGGTGCGGCTACCGACTTCGTGCCTGCCAATGCCTCACGGATGCCGCGAAGAAGATCGATTCGCGCCTCATCTTCAGATGTCTTATCGATAACCTTCATCAAACGTGCGAGGTATTCGTCCTGTTTCGGCATACTCAGGAGCAACCGCACACTGTTCCGACGAACGAGAGGGTTCTTCATGCCCGGGAGCCAAGTGAACGCCGCGTCCGGATCCTGGCTAAACCACCGCTCGACCCCATACCAGAGGAGGAGCGAGAGGTTGGGATCTGCCGTGATGACCTTGTGCTGAAACAGCAATTCTCCGCCTATCCAGGCGTGCTTGGGTTCGACGTACTGGAGGGCAGAGGAGGCCGCCGCAAGCACGAAGGGCGATTCCTCAAGGGTAATCGCAGTTTTGATCACGAAGGGATTGCCATCGAGAAATCCATGCCGGTAAGCCCAAGCCCGGATCACTTCCTCACGGTCAGTCGCCAAGTCATCAATCATCAGATCGCGTAGCTGATCGGTCGCCTCCAATGCCCAGAGCGCCCGCAGGCGTCGCGTGACATCTTTCTCATCCTTGAGTAACTTCCGTAACGCGGCCGGGGTTCCCTTCTCCATCTTTCCCGAGGCCGCTCGCTCCTGAAGCACGCGGCGAGCCTTTCGCACGAACCAGTCGTTCGGATGGAGTTGCAGTTTCACCAACTCCGCATCGCTCATTTTCGAGATGTCGCCCTTCCATGCCTTTGGAGTGCCGAAGGCCACCTTGTAGATGCGACCGTTGGTTAAATCGACCCTGTCGTAATTGTGGCACTCGCCGGTATCGCACCAGTCGGTCACATACAGACCACCATCTGGTCCACTCGACAACGCGATACCGCGGAACCAGGAATCGTTGGCGAAAAGAAAATCCTTCTCGCGAACTCCAAGATAGCCCGATGGAGTGCGCGTGAGGCGATCGCGGTTCAACCGGTTACCGTGGATGTTGCACATGAAAACGCTGTTGCGGTACTCTGGCGGGAAGTTGTCGCCAAGGTACACCAGACACCCACTGTGCGCGTGACCGCCACCGGCATCCGAGTGTTCGGGGTTCCCGCCTGGTCCAGTGCCGCGGGAACTCGTCCAGTCGCCGCTGGCCCAGTGTCGGTGCTTCACGCAACTGCCCATCAAGGCGTAGACATTGGGGTTCGCATCCTGACCGTACATCCGTTGGTAGTGCCCACCCGGGACGAAATGAAACAGGTGGTCGATCACGCAGTTGGTGATGAACAGTTCGCCGTAGTCGTCCCAGTCGAGCCCAAACGGGTTGGTTGTGCCGTGGGCAAACGCCTCGACCACTTTTCGCGTGGGATGATAGCGCCAAACGCCGCAGTCGATGTAGGCGCGTTTCTCCTTCGGAGTGCCCGGAGTCCCAACCCACGCCTTCGCCTGAATGCCGTTGCAACCGTAGAGCCAACCATCCGGCCCCCAGTTGATGCTGTTGAAGATGTTGTGCTTGGTATCGATCATGTTCCAGCCATCGAGGACGATTTGCGGTGGCCCGGCTGGTTTGTCTTCGCCATCCTTGATGGGAATGAAAATCAGGTTCGGCGATGAGCAGAGCCAAACGCCGCCAAAGCCGAGCGTGATCCCTGAAAGATTTGAGCCATTGTCGAGGAAGACTGTTCGTTTGTCGAAGGTGCCATCGTTATCGGTATCCTCGAAGATCACAACGCGATCGTTTCCTTTGCCATCTTTCCGCCAGTTCGGGTAGCTCAGGCACTCGACCACCCACAGTCGGCCGCGATCATCGAATGCCATCGCGATCGGCTGAACGACATCCGGTTCGCCCGCGAACAGCGTGACCTTGAACCCTTCGGGCAGGGTCATGGCCTTCGCCGCGTCCTTCGTGGGGATTGGCTTGTCGCCCGGTTTGGGGTCTGCGGCGTGGGTGGAGACCGCGAGGAGCAAGGCGAGGGAGAAGGTGAGCATAGTGCTATCGGCAGGTTGGGGGAGGGCACTCTTTGGCGAGCCGGGAGTGTCAGCGGTATCAGCGCCCGGAGTTCTTGGGTTTTTCATATGGTATCCGAAGCGACCCTACGAATCGATTCCCAGTTCCGCGAGGTCTTCCGATGCCCCCTACCATCCTCTCCGATGAGGCAGTCCGGCAATACCACGCCGATGGTTACTACCTTGCACGGGGCTTTTTCGATGCGACCGAAATCGATTTGCTCAAGCGTTCGGCCAAGGAGGATCACGAACTCGATCGCCGCTCGTTCGGACGTGCCGATGGGGAAGGAGGAATTGTGCGGTTGTCGCTCTGGAATCATCCGGGGGATGGAATCTATGGGATGTTTGCTCGATGCGAGCGGATGGTGCGGAGTTGCGAGAAACTACTGGCCGGCGAAGTGTATCACTATCACTCGAAGATGATCCTGAAGGATGCACGGATTGGTGGCGCGTGGGCGTGGCACCAGGACTATGGCTACTGGTATCAGAACGGTGTGTTGCTGCCAGAGTTGACCAGCGCGTTCATTGCCGTGGACCCCTGTACGCAGGAGAACGGCTGCTTGCAAGTGATCGCGAACTCGCACCTTTGCGGGCGGATCAATCACGTCCTCACAGGCGAACAAGCCGGAGCCGATCGGGAACGGGTGGAAGAACTACTCAAGCGATCGGATCAGTTTCCGTTGGTGTACGCGGTGATGGAACCGGGTGATGCGCTGTTCTTTCACCCGAATTTGCTCCACCGCTCGGACCAGAACAAAAGTGATAATCCGCGGTGGGCGATGATTTGTTGTTACAACGCAGCCCGGAACGATCCTTATAAGGACAGTCATCACCCGCGTTATACCAAACTCGAAGTCGTCCCGGACGCGGCGATCAAGAAGGTGGGGGTTCGCCGCTTTGCGGATGATCCCAGCAATGTGGGCTGGCTGGAAGACAGGCGGGATTCGAGCGCGAAATCGCTGTAATCAATGGTTAATAGTCCATAGTCCTTGGTCCATCGGGAAACTTAGGGACCAAGGACTATGGACTAATGACCAAGTTGTTAGCGATGACCCCCACCGCTGCGGCCGCCGCTACTACGGCCGCCGCCACCGCCACGGAAGCTCGGTGCGCTGTAGCCGCCACCGAATCCGCCCGCGCCTCGAATGCCCGGCTCTGATCCTGCTCCACGATAAAACGAATTGCTGTAGTTTCCCTGACGGATAGTCACACCACCCGCGTGTTGCACACCTCCAGAAAACCCCTGGCCCAGTGATGTACCGTTTCCATTGATCGCAGCGCCACCGGAAGAATACATACCTCCAGAGTTGGAACGAATGGCCTGATTCGCAAGCACCTGGTTCGCAGGCCGAACGACCTGTGCAGACCTTCCGTTAATCGCAGCGCGGGCAGCCCCCTGGGCTGCATTTCCGGCTATGCCTGCGGCACTCCCAACAGCCCGGGGGGTGATTGTGGACCCGCGTGTCCCGATTGATCTCCCATTGACTCCGTTGACTCCGCGACCGTTACCATTGCGACCAGATCGCGCGTTCTCACCCCAGCCCCTATTGCCGCGGTTCAGCCAGTTATAATGCCGCCATAGAGGGTTGAAGAACCCGTTACCGGTGAACCACCAGGGGTAAAATCCGCCGTAGCCGAGGAGAGGGTCTCCGTATCCCATCCCGAACCCGAATCCGCCGAGGCCATACGGGTCGGCGTAGCCGTTGCCAGCGTCGCCGTTACCGTAGTAGTAGTTGTTGTAGTTGGGGCCGACAAACATTGAGCCGAATAGCCCACCGTTACCCCATCCATTGCCATCGCCGATTCCAATGCCGTATTGCGGAGTGTACGTCCAGTTCGGATTCAGAATAACTTGGGGATCGATGTACACCGGAGCGTACAGCAGTCCGCGTTGTTCCAGTGGATAGTCCCAGTAACCCGGAACGTAAGTGTAACCCGATCCGCCATAGACATACTGGCTCGGTTGCCACATCAATTGTTGGTACGGGGCAGCCCAGTAACCGGCGCGCCAGACGAATTGCGAGTTCCGGTATTCCCAACCGCCTGGAACCCACATCGCATTCGGGTTGTCGTTTGGAGTACTTGGCCCGTTTTCGATCGTTTTAGGTGGTTCGGGTAGATCGACCTGCGGAATCGTCTTATCAGTTGGTCGCCAGAAGCCGGGGGTGTAGATGTTCTTGCCATCCTTCTCGATCCACTTCCCCGGTTGCCACTCGCGGTTGGGGGGGACGTTTCGATAGAACCCGCTGATCCAGATGAAGTCGTTTTTGTTTGCATCCCATTGCCAGTAGCCCGGTATCCATTTCACGTTTGCCCCTTCCGGCTTGGTGTCGGGGGGCACTTCGGTAATTGGTGCTGGTGGAGCTTTGGGAGCCGTCATTTCCTTCCCACGGACTTCTGCTCCAGGTTGGGCAAATGCCTCGTGGATCGGTCCCTTGTCGGCCACCTTGACGCCAGGTTGCGGTTGATCCTGCTTACTCGGCGGCTCATCGGGTGGTGGAAGGGGCGGCTGTGAAGTGACAGCACTGGCTATACCAAAGGCAGCACATAATAGCGCTGCCCGTATGAGAGAGGCGATCATAATTTTGCCCTCGTAGGGCGTGGCGAGAAGATTCCGCTATCAGATTATACGTTTCTGAGTCTGCGATGCATCAGAAATCCCAATCATCAGATACGCTCCGCACCACGTTCGTTATCCCGAGATAATGATATTGAAACCGGAGTCGGTGCAAAACGCCAGCGCAAGACCTTTGCACTGGTTACCACTGCGTTGTTGCAACGACACCCGCTCCGGTCTACAAGAGTGTTCCGCCAGACTCTTTGCATCTTTCATCATTTGTCGTATTGGTGCTTGAATGGACCCAGATTGTGTAGAGTCTGTACACGCGGAACATCAACATCTGGGTTCTTCAAGCAATCCGACGGGCAAACTGAGGGATGCAATCCACCCAATCGCTACGCTCTGGGTTCGTCAGGACATTAATGAGTTTCGCTTGTCTGGGCGAACCCAGAGCATTAGCGATGGGGTGGACGGAGTGCCTTTGGTTTTTCGCTCGCCACTTTCCACTTTCAACTTTCCGCTACTCAGCGTCGGGTATGGTGCAGACACAAAATTGATCCAGTGCAAGATTCTGATGCGCCCGATTCTCCGGCAGTTAAGTGCGTCCACGCCTTGGATTTCGCGCACCGAGACAAAACCCACTACCTACTGACGGGAAAGCAGCGATTCGGGGGCTTGGTACGCTTGTCCGAACCCAGAGGGTGAGCAAGGATGGGTTGATTCCTCCCATTACTGCCGCGACTCCGTCGGCCCGCCGGAGCGGATTAATGATCGCCTACCCCGACTCAATTTTCCTCGATAGCCCCCCCGACATGGTCGGATTACACCCTGCAACGGGATCTGTCATCGTTGGTCCACAATCTCTTTTGTCGTGGCTCCTCGACAACCAAGTTGTCCTCATTGAAGAGTGGGAGGAATTGTCGGTCCACGATCGCGGACGGGTGGAAGCGCTTACTGGTACTGATGAAATCCTCGACGCCATGCTCCAGCGCCACCTGATGACTTCTTTCCAGGCTGACGCGGTGCGCAGAGGGACCGGGACGGAGATCATCCTGGGTCAATACCGGCTCCTCGATTTGCTCGGCCAGGGTGGAATGGGGACAGTCTATCGCGCGGAACATCTGCAACTTCGCCGCGAGGTGGCCGTCAAGGTGATGGCCCGAGCGGCGGAGGGGAACCAGCGGATGGTGAACCGGTTCTACGCCGAAGCCCGGGCAGTGGCCCGACTCCAGCATCCGAATATCGTGACGTGCTTTGACGCGGGACGGATTCGTCGGCCTGGCCCTACTCCGCTGTTCCGCGACTATTTCGTGATGGAACTGATCCACGGTCAGGATCTGTTCGCATTGGTCCGAGAGAAAGGGCCGCTGCCTCCGCATCGCGTTTGCGATCTCTTCCGACAGGTGGCCGATGCTCTGGGAGAGGCTCATCGGCATGGACTGATTCACCGGGACATGAAACCACCGAATGTCCTGGTGACCCCCGACTGGCAGGCGAAGGTACTCGATTTCGGGCTCGCCCGCGTCCCGCAGCGGAACGTGACCGAGCCCGGCACCCTTCTCGGGACAGTCGGTTACATGGCACCCGAGCAAGCCCGTGATCCACACGCGATCGATAGCCGGGCTGACTTGTTCAGCCTGGGTGCGACCATGTACTGGGCTTTGACCGGGCGGGAGCCCTATCCCGAAAGCGGTAACCCGCTCCAGGATCTGCACCGCCGATTGACTACATTGCCACCACCGATTCGGCAGGTGCGGCCGGAAGTTCCAGCCGAACTGTCCGATGTGGTCGCCAAGCTGATGCACTCGGACCCGGATCAGAGGTTTCCATCCGCGCGATCAGTCGCTGCCACACTTACCGGGTTTGCGTTATGGTTGCCCACGGCAATTACGATCGCCTCGGAAAGTTCGAATTCCTCAGACGAAACTCGACGGGACCGCGTTCTGATCGTTGAGGATGATCCCTCTGTGCGCTCGCTGATGACTCAACTACTCCAGGATCGCTATGTGGTTGATGAGGCGGAAGATGCCGAGGCAGCTCTGGCTTGCTTGACTGAAAATGCGCCCGATCTTGTGGTTGTGGATGTCAATCTTCCGGGATTGAGCGGCCCTGAGTTAATAAACAAAACCCGGGCCGCAGGGCTCGATCCCGATCGGGTGAAGGTGTTGTTGATGTCCGGGACAATGCCCGATGAAGCACTGAGCGGCTTGTCCGTGTCCGGGGCGGATGATTTCCTGGCCAAACCGTTCAAGCCCGGCGAATTCCTGTCGAGGATTCGGGCTCTGTTGCTCCGACGCGTACCGTTAGGTCGGGCCGATTCCCGCGCGACGCTCCGACTCCCGACCACTACAACCATTCGACAGCTTCCTCCCGCTGCTCCAGTTCCTCGTATGACGGCTTTTGCGGAGGCATTATCGCTGACCATAGCCCGGCTGCTGGTCGAAACCAATCTGGCGGCAGAGGGGCAGTGGGTACGGATTGGTCGATATGTCCGCGCCTTGGCCGGCGCGGTGAGCGATCATGGGGAATACAGTCGTCTTAAAGACGAGGCCTTCCTGAATCTGCTCGCTGCTATTGCCCCGATGTACGATGTCGGACTCCTGGCGGTTCCCCGCGGGATGCTGATGAAACCCGACAAACTCGATGCGGATGAACAATCGGTGGTGCAAACCCACACGACCGTTGGGTCCGAAGTCATGATGGTCGTGGCTGGGAAACTCGCGGATGAGTTGCCATGTCTGCCGATGGCGGCGGAGGTGGCCCGTAGTCATCACGAGCGCTGGGATGGGAGCGGGTACCCCGATCAGTTGGTGGGAACAGAGATTCCACTGGCGGCACGGGTGGTTTCTCTGGTGGCGGTGTATGAGGCTCTCCGAGTTCGCCGACCGCACCGTCCGCCCCTGGCCCACAGCAGGGCGATGAAGATGATCCTCACCGAGATGGTTGGCCAGTTCGATCCAACGCTCCTGGCTGGGTTTGCTGCTGCTGCCGCCCGATTCGATCAGATCCACCAAGGAAACAGTTGAGAGTGGAGAGTCGAGATCATTATCTCTTCACTCTTTACTCGTTCTTGGATAGGCTCAAGGCGTCCTGTTTGCTCGGAGACGCCATGCCATCCGAAAAATCCCATTTCGCAGCCGAAACCGTTGAATCGACTGGCACCCCCACAGCAACAACTGGTGCGGATCTGCCGGTCATCCCCGGTTATGAGGTGTTGAGTGAAATTGGCCGGAGTAGAGAGGGCATTGTCTATGTTGCCCGCGACACAACTCTGAACTACGAAGTCGCAGTCAAGATGCCGGGGTTTCTCGCGCCAGAAGCGGATACCGAGTCGAGATTCGTTCGTGCTGCCAGAATTGCCGCCCAGTTGCAGCATCCCGGAGTTCCGCCGATCTTCGACCTGGGAACACAACCGGATGGCCGCCCTTTTCTGGTGATGAAGCTGATTAAAGGCCAGGGCCTGGCCAAAATGCTGACCGAGCGACCCAAACCGATCACCGATCGTATCCGGTTTTTGTCGGTGTTTGAGCAAGTCTGTCAGACTGTCGCCTATGCTCATGCCCATCATGTGATTCATCGGGATCTCAAGCCGCAGCATGTGATGATCGGCGAATTCGGTGAAGTTCAGGTGATCGGCTGGGGATTGGCGACAGTGCTTGCAGGCAATGAATCTGGGCCTTCCGATCGGCCGCCTAATAGGGAACCGCTATTGGGCACTCCGGCTTACATGCCTCCCGAGCAAGCTCGTGGCGAATGGGATAAGGTGGATTGTCGGGTGGATGTATTCACACTCGGTGGAATTCTCATTGAGATCCTGACTGGCCGCCCAACATTTATCGGGGATACAGCGGCTGAGTTAATCGGCAAAGCGGCATCCGGGGATCTATCCGAAGCGTTCGCCCGGCTCAATGCCTGCGGTGAGGATGCCGAGTTGATTGCCCTCGCCAAACGCTGCCTGAGCCCAAACCCAGCACATCGGCCCGCGGATGCCGGAGAGTTGGCCGCTTTGGTCTCGGCGTATCGTGGAAGCATCGACGCGCGACTTCGGAAGAGTGAGGCCGAGCGATTGTCGGCTGTGGCGATTGCGGCCGAGAAGGGAAAGCGGCGACAGGTGCAACTGGCTCTCCTTCTGGTGGCTGGCATGTTCATCATCTGGACCGGGGCATTGGTCTGGTGGCAAGACAGGCAAACCACCGTTCGACGAATACTCGAGAAGGAACGCGAAGCGGACGAGAAACAAGCACAGAAGGGGCAAATACCCCCATTCCAAAAACGACCACAACCCGAAAAGAAACCGACACCGAAACCCAAACCACGTACACAAGTTGAGAAGCCAATACAGGACGATCATATCGCTCCGCCGCCACGGGAGATGAGCCAGCCTGTCCCCTGACTTGAAATGTGCCGTACACTACAGGTATGCCGATTCTTCTCGTCTTCGCGCTGACCGCCGCGTGCCTGCCCGTGGACTGGCCTGCCCCGCTGCTTGGGGGCGGTTTGGAAACCTCCGCGACGTTCACGATCACAGCCGTCGGGCTGTCGCTGATCGCAGCCTTCACCCTCCGGACATGGGTCGTCCGGACTCTTCACCGATCGCCCGATCAGAAGATCGAGGTGAGCCAGACATATGCACGGCTCCGTCGCCGCCTGTTCTTCATTAATATGGGGATGGTTGCAGGCTGTGTGCTGGTGTTTGGCTGGGGTTGGCTTACCCAGGAGTTGCTCGTTGTGAACTGGGGCGGAAAATCGCTCATCGCCCCATTTGCGGAACTGGCGGTCCCGTTGCCCTACTTCGCGATCCTCTTCAGTGCCTGGCTCATTTATTACGATGCCGAACGAACCCTACATTGCACCACGATCCTTGGCCCCAACAACAAGGAATTCTGGAGCCGGATTGGGTATTTCTTGAACCACCTTCGCCAGTTTGCCTTGCTGGTGATGCTCCCGGTGATTCTCTTCGTTACCCAGCAAACGATCGACCGGTTCTTCCCTGAAACGACCCAATCGGACTGGTATTGGCTCGGATCGATGGCCGCGATCCTGCCGCTGCTCCTGTTCATGCCATTACTGATTAAGCCACTCCTCGGACTCAGAACGATGCCGGCGGGACCGGTACGGGCTCGTCTCGAAGCACTGGCGAAGCGGCTTCGTTTCCATTGCACGGACTTCCTCCTCTGGCCGACACATGGTGCCATCGCGAACGCGATGATTGTGGGTTTTTTGCCCCGGATTCGATACGTGATTTTTACCGATCGCATCCTCAATGAGTTACCCCCGGATGAACTCGATGCCGTATTCGGACACGAGGTCGGCCATGCCAAGCATGGCCACATGTGGCTCTACACAGTGTTTCTCTCGCTCAGCATCACGACGCTGGCGGCAGCGTTTCTGTTACTCGGGCAACAACTGAAATTGCCAAAGTCGGCCGAGAAATGGTTTGATTTCTCGCAGTTGATCTTCGCATTCAGCTATATCTTCCTGGTATTTGGCTACCTCTCGCGGCGATGCGAACGGCAAGCCGATGTCTACGGATGCCGGGCAGTGTCGTGCATCAATTCGAATTGTCTGGGTCACGATGAAACCACGGTGTACCCGGAACGGGCAAAGCGACTATGCGCAACGGGAATTCGGACGTTCATCGGCGCGCTTCAGCGGGTGCATATGGTCAATGGCAACAGCGGATTCGACGACGACCGAGCGCAGACACTGAGAGCTATCATCGGAGGCTTTTTTGAATGGATGAGATCGTGGCTGCACTCAACCATGTCTCGGCGCATAACTTTTCTGCGGACCCTGATTGGAAACCCCCAGAACGAGCAGTTATTCCAACTGCATATGAGAATGCTGCGGGTGGGATTGATTCTGGGTCTCGTAGCCACTCTCTTCGGGCTATGCGTGGTCGAGTGGGATAATGTTGACAAAGATGCGATGATGCCGGAATCTTCCCCTCTTCAGGAGTGAAGTCATGGATCTTACCCGAGTACAAGAGTTGAAGCAAAAATTGTTACAGGAAGCCGAGTTGGCCCCGGTCTGGTTGTTCTTCATGAATCATTTTGTGGACAATCCGGAGTTCATCGCACTTGGCGATCGCGTCACTCATCCCTTTGTGGAAGCAGTTGTGGCGGAGGTTGGGCGACAATTGTTCGGCGGCAAAGGTGCGGTCAACAACTTGCGTCTGACGTTAATCGCGGAACAGCAGTTCATTCATGGTGGTTTCTCGATGGGCGGTCATCTCGGTGGTGTGATCTATTTTGAAGATGCGCAGATGGGCTTGGTCTCAGTGGCCGAGATGCCGCCATCCATCGATGTGAAGTACGCCCGATTTTCGGGCAAGCCCGTCCGAAAAGTGCCCACCCCATCCCTGAATTAACGCTCGGCATACCTCAGAGGCTCTAACGGAATAGAGCCGCGCACGCAGTGAGCGGGTTTTTATCGTTAAGTTTGAGTATGGCTCACTCCGCTTACTATTTTGTTATGACCTCCGCTCACATCATCCCGACCCGCTCCTCACTCAAATGGCTGGTTATTCGGATGATGTCACCGAAGGGCCGGAACAGGAGTTTGAGGATCGGTCAGCCAACCCACATCACGAGTTTGTTTATGATTGAAGTGATTATTATGGCGCGATCAGGCATGTGCCAAGGGCTCTGACACATGACAATTTGTGACATCGACTGATGTATGAATCTATGACTGGGATGGAAAACGCCTTGATAAAGTGCCAAAACACATCGTCGTAATCTCGTCTGAATACTGACATCGCTGACAACCCTGTCAGAGACTTCTTGCCCGCCCACGCGTGGGCAGAGCTGCTCAAAATGAGCGGGTCAACCCAATACCAACCGCATGTCCCATCCCAAACCACGCGGAATATAAACGGCTCCGGTCGCCGCTGCTCCAGAGATAACTCTGGAGCAGCGGCGACCGGAGGGCATACTCAGCTTCAAACGTCCACGATCATCACGGGCACGAATTGCACACCGGCACGCACACGGGGATGTATCGCTTCACGCAGTAAGTCACCGTGTACGGTTCCATACAACACGTCTGCACCGGAACCATTCGACAACACGTTTCGGGAATTACTTTACAGGTCGTGTGCGGAACATACCGGACTCGCTCCTCGCAGACGTAGTTCACTCGACACTGATGTATCACACACTGCTTTTCTTCGCAGACCGTGCGACAGGTGGTGACCGGAACCTGACGCACACACATCTCCGGCACATTCTCGACCACGCACCGGGTTTCGTAACGGACGTGATCTTCACGGACCATCCGGCAGACCTGATAGGGCACCTTCACCGTGTAACACTCCGCTACCTTGTAACAATTCCGGCGCGTCTCATATCGCACATGCTGTTCGGTCACCATGCGGCAGACCGTATATGGCACCTGGACCGTCTTCACCTCGGGAACGCTATAGCAGCGTCGCTGTGAGACCATCCGAACATGGCACTCCGGAACCATCCGGCAAGTGGTGTAGGTGCAGTACCGAACGTGACACTCCGGAACGGTGTAGCAGCGAGTCCGCGTTTCGGTTCGGACACAGGTTTCAGGCACCATTCGGCAAACGGTATAGGGGGTTCGGCACACCTTCACTTCGGGCACCTGATAGCACCGCGTGCGAGTCTCATATCGCACGCACTGCTCGGCAATCGTCCGACAAACCGTGCGGGTGCAGGCCCGCATTTCGGTCTGGCAAACCTTCCGGCAAACGGGAACCTGGACCGTCGTGCAAACGGGCTTGCATACCAGTTTGCAGTCGCGAACGACCTGACAGACCTCTTGTGGCACCCAGATTTTCCGGCAAATGGTTCGTCCTGGGCACTGAACCTGTTGTTGAACGAGTTGACCGGGGCAGTAGTGGCTCGCGCAACTGCAAGGGTCGAAGACGCACGTTCCGGGTAACCTCACGCAGTGAGTCACCACGGGACCGGGGACGTACTCAGTAACCGTTTCGTAATGACCGGTGCAAACCTTCTCCACACGTTCCGTGACAACTGGCTCGGTGACGTAGTTTACTCGCGTCTGTGGGACGTAATCGACTTCCGTTCGATAAGTGGTAATGGGAGTGTAATACGTTTGCACCTCCTGGACCTGTCGACACGTGGTGTACGGAACCGCGACCTGGTATTGTTGCATCTCGGTGCGATAGGTCACGTACTGCTGTTCGCGGACGCACTGCTGATAAACGGGCCGCATCACGGTGTAAGGAATCTGCACCGTGTATGGCTCAACAACCTGTCTGTAGGTCGTGTAAGGGATCTCTCGGACATGCTGCTCATACACCGGGCGGTTCACAACATAAGAGACCGGCACCTGGAATTCCTCAACCACCGGACGATTGACGGTGTAGGAGCAGGTTCGGAAGCACTGTTCGTAAACGGGTCGCTGCGTGCAATATGGGATCGCGACAGTGTACTCCTGCACAACGGGCCGGTAGCACGTTTGCACGACATCCCGGTAACAGGTTTCGTAGACGGGCCGCTGGGTGCAATACGGAATGGCGACCTGAAATGACCGGGTAACTGGCCGCATTACCGTGTAGCATCTGTTTTCGAGATGCGTTTCGTAGACGGGCCGCTGCACGGTGTAGGAACGCAACGTGTCGAAATACTCCACAACAGGCCGCTGCACGGTGTATGGCTCGGCCACACACGTCGTTTCCTGGATGGTCCTGTAGGTGGTGTAGGTTTGGGGCTGATAAGAAGTCAGCGTGACCGGCCGGTAGCAGGTCTGCTGATACTGCTCGATCACCGGCTGGTATTGCACCGTGGTCGTGGGCACCGGAACGCACTGCTCCGGGGCGACGCAGTAGCTCGGATACCGGCATATGCCGCAATGGTTGGCCTGAGCCGGGGCGGCCATCCATGCAAGGCTGCTCCCAACGAGCAGCCAAATCCCCAATAACTTCCTCATGATGATTCCCCCGCGGGGCTCAACGTGGTGGCGGATTCAATGCGGGTGCGTGCCCGTTTCCAGGCTCGTGCTGTAAATGTGCCTGATACACCGGCTCGGTAACAGGTTGCTTTCCCGGTTCCCCCCGATTCACGTAAGCCCGGAACCGATCAAATCCGCGCAGCCCTGTCACTCGCACTTCCAGGCACCCGCGCAAGACGACGCACAACCCTCACGCGCTGCGTAAATGGAGATTGCAGGGGAAGCGAAGAGTGAATCACTCTTCTCGTTCGTGTAAACTGAAGTGCATGACCACAGCTCCCGTTCTGGACCGCGAAGAATACATCGAGCAGGCCTACTTCTTCCGCGTGTTCCGCGATCGACTGGCCGACAATCTGTCGTCCCAGGATATTCTGACCCGCGTTCACGAAGAACTGCTGAGCACCACCCGGTTACCCTACGCGGTACAATTCCTCGCAACCGAACTCAAACACACCGGTCTCCTCGGCAGCGGGTTTGCCAAGTTGCCTCACTATTTCACCGCGTTTCAGGCATATGTGATTAATCAGGCCGAATCGGTCACTTCCCGCTTTCCGATGCCGACAGCCTTGCTCGTGCTGGAGCGCGAGGCCGCATACAAGGCAGAAAAACCAACCAGACCGGGACTCTTCGTCTACCAGTTCGAGACGATTGCCCGAAACCGGCTTGGCTATCTCGATGGCTTTGGGGCGATCGCAGCCGATCCGATATACGATGCCAACTGGCGGGCGTACATCAACGCATTGCCGCGACAGGTTGGCGATGTCGACTTCTGCGATCTCGTGTATCTACGCTCAGAGCTACATACGATGGAACAGCGGCGAACGAACCCCGGGTTCGAGCCGCGCAGCCCATCAATCTTTGGAGAAAAGGAAGGCAAGATCGCGAAGGCCAGCCGTGGCCGCGACCCTCTCTATCTTTTCGCGGCGCTTCAGCGGCAACTCGGTTATCCCGAGATACCGCGATTCCGCGAACGGGACGATGCGAAGACGAAAATTGATGTAATTCTGACTAAGCTGCGCGAGCTGGAAATGCGGATCAAACTGACCGAGGGAGAACTCCGCGGCAACATCGATCTCAGCCAGTTTGGAAAACCCGATTTGCTCAAGGACGATGATTAAGGCTTCCAGGGGTTTCGCTCGCCTTCAGCTTGCTCCACCCCTGGCTACGTTCAGCCGCCATTCCAGGGCTTTACTGGGATGGCTGCTTCTTCTTGGACTTCTTCGCGGTAACCGGGGCTTCGACCGTCGCGGGTGGTGTGGGCTCGGGCATCATCGGCACCGCCAGATCGACGGGGGGAGGCGGAATCATCGTTGGACTACCGGTTCCAGGAATTGGCGTGGGCACGAGTCCGAACTGAACGGTAGGCGGTGGTGGAATCATGACTCCCCCACATCCGGAGATGACTCCTCCGGGTGGTGTAAGAGGACAGCCCGGCTGCCCGGCTGCCCCACAACCTGGGTTCTGGGTTATTACCCGGATAACCGTACCCGAACCTGCCGGAAAGCACCCTTGAGCGGCCGGAGGGGGCATCGCACCTTGAGGAATTCCCGGTGGTGGGAGTCCCGGGAGCCCGGTTGGCGCACCGATGATCCCTGTGGGATATCCGTAGACGGGTGGAGGAGGTGGGAAGCCTTGCGGTGGCATCGGTGCTTTCATGACTTTCGGCTTTGGCAGTGGCTTGTCCCCAGCCGCCGAGTATCGCCCACCGAGAACGGTCATCGGAGACCAAGCATCGGGCGATTCCACCTCCGGCAACCGGACGTTGCCGATCGCCAACGCATTTCCATAGACCCTCACGCTCAGGGCGAAGGGTTTGTCGGTCACAGCCTTCTGGATATGACTCAGTTGCCCGGCGATTTCATCGAAATCGGCATCCTCGGGAACATCGCCATCGAGCCGCACATCGAAACTCGTAATCAGCCCAACCATGGTCGTCCCATCTCGCATCATGTGGTAATCGGCAGTGAGGATGGTACTTTCGGTCACTACCTGATCGTCAGAGATTCCCGTTGCGGAGGATGCGGTGACAATTATGTGGTCCGGGGTAATTCGGATCGCATAAACCATTGGGCCGACCACTCGCACCCACGTTCCGACCGGTCCCGTGTTGGTGACGGGAACGACGGCAGCACAGGGAGGCAGAACCACGCTCGTGGCCTGCATTGTGCAGGTTGGTGGCACGGGGCATAGGGGACAGGCCTGCGGGGAACTCACGACGACCGAAGGCATTTGTTTGGCGTTGAGCATCTGACCGAACGCATCCGCGAGCGCATCAAACGCCGGAGCAGGCACGTTTGCAGGCTGAGGCGTTGGCATCGTATCCCGTTCGCTCTTATAATACTGTTCAATGAAGTTCGCGTCGCTAGCCCTCTGAGATTGCACCTGGGCTGGTGCCAAGTCCGGCGGCATCGTACTCGCCCCCGGCGAGTAAACCGATTCCATCAACTGCTTATAGTTCGCGTATATTGTGACACCTTCTGCGGTTTTGCATCCAAGCTCAATGTTGAACCCAGGCTCGTAGAACCCCTGGGTGGCATTGGGCCTCGGATAGCTCAGAGGAGCCGGAGGAGGCGTCATTGGCACCGGAGGCGGTGCAGAGGGACTGGAAGCCGGTGACGGAATAGCGGGGCAATAGCCAGTGTCTGGGTAACCACCCCAGCGGCGATAGCCATAGCCATAGTAAACAGGTGGAGGAGCCACATAGACCACGGGTGGAGGACCCGCCACAATCGGAGCGGTTGACCGTGCGGCTGCGGCCTGCATCGCCGCGATCACCCGCAAGGACACTCCGTTTTGTTGGAGGTATTGCAGATTGGAAGGATCAAGCGGAGTGCAACCGAAAATTTGGAGCTGGTCAATGATGATTTTCTCATCCGACCCGATCCTGGTCCAATGAACCACATCCACGGGTTGGATCAGTTTGGCCTGAGCTTGAGCCTGAGCAATGGCAGCAGCAGTCGCTTGCTGGTTAGCCTGACACGCTTGTTGATCGACATTCTGGCCGATCGCCGCACCTGTTCCGGCACCAACCAGACCGCCAATAGCAGCATCCGCGAGCGGCTGGTGACAGACAGCACCGAGCAATGCGCCCGGACCCGCTCCAATCCCACCACCGACAAGCACATCCGTGCCTGTCGCACCATCGGCAACCGGGCTTACGTTTCCACTCAAACTCCTGGCTGATGTCCGTGGTTTCGGAACCGGTACGCTGCTGTCTTTCGAGAACTTGTACATGCCGCCGAGAAGGGCAAGCAGTTCTTTGGGTGCGGCGTCGGGCAACGAAGCGATTTTCACGTTGCTGACCATCAAACCGACGGAAGTCATCCGAGTTCGGAACGAGAATGGACAATCGACCAGATCCTGTAGAGTGCTTGCCAACTGCGTATCGTTGAACTCGGGGGTTGATGGGGGTGAATTACCGGCCTTCGGATCTCGTTTTAGATCGATATCGAAGCCCGTAATGACGCCGTGAACGAGTCCTTCCTTGGTGAGTGTGCAATCGGCGATGAGGGTGACGCATAACGTAACACCTTCCGCACTTTGATTGAGGCAAATCTTCAGCTCATCGCCAGACATCGTGGCGGCAATCACCGCTCCTTCCATCTCGCGGACCCATGTCCCGGTCAGCTTGCCGGTTTTTGTGCTGCATGGGGCAGGAACAACTGTAACTGTAGTCGTAGTAGGAGTACCGCATGTGCGGTTATCTTCCAAGCGATCCGAAGTGGTGTTCCAGGAACTCTCAGCATGTTCAAACTTCCCGTTCTGTGTCGGCATATCCCACGGTTGCGGCACGCGAACCGTTTCCACCCACCACCCACCGCCAGACTCATCCCAGCGGATCGTGGTCAGACCCCGCACGGGATACGGGTAGCTCTGCCCGGACTGTCGCATTGCTGCGCCCGCTGGGGCTTTGAAACGAACAAGGCGAAGGTCGCCGTTGTTTTCGCAAACGAACTCTCCGACAAGTTCGACAAGTTTCCGCGGCAGTTGTGGAACGGTTTCTGCTGGATTGCTTTGAATCCACTCGAACTTCATCACACCCATTCCGGAAACCACCGGACCCGTGGGGCAGTGGAGGTCGAAGTTCCGCTCGTTGACAATCACGTTCCCACTCAACCCCGCATCCGAATTCACGCCGCCACTTACTACGAACGACCCGGTGTGCGTTTCCTTAACCCGAACTAGAGTGTCCTGGTTCATACAGGGGACAGCGGGAACGGGATTCAACTGACAGTCGAACGCACAGCGTGGCGGAGGTGGAACGACCAAAGGGTGTACGACAACGCCACCAGCGGGAATGATCGAATACTCGAACTCAATCGCCGCCGCACCCTTCACTCGGGGCATTGGCGCGACCTCGGGGGAGGAGGCATCGACCCTCGATCCTCCATACACACCGGGCACAGGATCGAACTGAGCGGAACTGGAGCTTGCCAGGGCTGCTGCAAGCAACCCGGCCAGAGCAAATTGGGGGACCATCCGACCAGACATGCACGGACTCCTTGAGGACCGGGCAAAACAACGGGGATCATGCCGAGAGTGCTCCATCCGCACAACCCCACTCGGAAAGGAGCAAGGGGCAAGGGGCAAGGGTGAAGAATGCCGCCGCCTTACCACTTGCCACTTGCCCCCGATTATTTGTTGCCTACCTGAATGAAGGCGAAGAGCGAAGAATACTGTCGACTTACTTTGGATTATTTGTTCCAGCCCAGGGGTGGAGAATGTTGCCGTCTTGCCCCTTGCCCCTTGCCCCTCGCACCTTGATTGGCCGTCTTGCTCCTTCCCCCACAGGTGCCCAACACCTCGGAAACGCCCGAACTTACCTCATCGCCTGGTTGTCTGCGCGATCCCGGAACGGAGAAGTTAAACTGCGGATTGAGGACATCGATTCGCCGCGAATCAAACCCGG
>Ga0206850_10145_pt1 | contig 22999 bp, 5 predicted proteins | sample Alteio_BWOrgCont_16_FD_152885 | JGI IMG/M metagenome (GOLD analysis project Ga0206850, IMG submission 152885) | Enriched cells from forest soil in Barre Woods Harvard Forest LTER site, Petersham, Massachusetts, United States -... | ecosystem: Environmental > Terrestrial > Soil > Temperate forest >...
GCCAGGTCATTCAAAAAGATCTCATTATTCATTTTATCAAAATCTTTTCAGTTTACTCTGCTTCTTCGCATTGCTACAAAGAGCTGCCGGAGTAAGCACATTAGGCACGTTGAGTGCGAAGCAAGCATTTTCTATTTATGGTATTAGTTCAGGCGATCAAACTGGATATTCAGTGAGTGGTGGTGGAGACTTTAACGGCGATGGTATTGGTGACGTACTTGTTGGGGCTCAAAATTATAATAGCAATGCTGGTATGGCATGTGTTATTTATGGGAGCCACAGCCCTCAAAACGTTTCTTTGTCCAGCATCTTATCAGTCTCAACTTCCACGGGTTTTTGCCTTCCGTCCCTTGGATCTAATTCTTATACTGGCTATTCAGTTGAACTTAAAGGAGATGTGAATGGCGATGGCTTTGATGACGTTTTAATATCAGCCTTTTCTGGCAGTGAAACTTCTCCTTGTGCCGGCGTATATTATGGCACTAACCAAACTATTAGTATGCCTATTTCTTGGTCAACCGTTGCATCTCAAGGAAAAGGATTTCGGATACTTTGCACAAGTCCTGGTATAAGCGGCGCAAGAAAAACTATTAGCATTGCAGGAGATGTCAATTTAGATTTACGAGATGATATTATATTGGGAATGCCAGGATATAATTCAAATCTAGGCAGAGCTTGCTTGTTATTAGGAGCGGCACATGTTAGCAGTGATATTTCTGTCACTTCTTTAGGAACTTGTATCAGTGGAAGTAGTAGTGGTTCTAATTTTGGGTGGAGTGTGAATCAAGGAGGGGATATTAATGCTGATGGCTATCCTGATTTTCTTGTTGCTTATGCCACTGATACAGGTGGAAATAATATCGGAGATGTCTATATTTTTTTTGGTGCCTCATCTATAACGAGTCTTTCCGTTGGGGCTACTTTTACTGGTAATTCACTTGAATATTTTGGAGTCAGTATTGGTGCTATTACTTTTACGCCTCATCAAGGACAAATTGTCCAATCTAATGTCATTTCGTGTTCTAGCACTTCATATACTGGAATGGGTGCTTGTTATGTTGGCAGTGGTTCACAGTTAACTTCTGGTTCTCACTCTACCACAGATCTAGTAAATGCAAATCAAGAAGCTATTTTAGTAGGTGGAACAACCTCTACTAATATGGGATATTCTTCGGCTACAGGCGATCTTAATGGAGATGGTCTGACTGATCTCATTATGAGTGGCATAGGAGAAAATAGTGGGGCAGGTGCGATCTATGTCACATATAGTCAAACAGGACAAACAGTAACATCACCTGCATTAACGGTTGGATATTTTTTATATGGGCGGGCGGGGAGTCAAGCAGGCACTAGTGTTAGTGTAGGAAAAATCAACGGTGATAATTGTGCTGACGTTATTGTTGGCTCTCCTAACGCAATGGTTAATGGTGTAGCAGTAGGGATTGTTGATGTTGTGTATGGTAGTTGTACGTCGAATCCCACGAGTCAGCCAAGTCGTCAGCCTTCTGGTAAGCCGACGAAACAGCCTTCAAGTCGTCCGTCAAGACAGCCCACAAGTCACCCTAGTCGTCAACCAACTCAGCGTCCGTCGAGGAAGCCTTCTGGGCAACCTAGTTCACGTCCGAGTGGTCAGCCTACAACGCATCCAACTCGTCAACCAACTAAGAAGCCTTCAAGGCAACCGACAGCTCAACCTTCTGGTAAACCGAGTAACCAGCCTACATCACGACCTTCAAGACAGCCGTCAAGACGACCTACATTGCAGCCAACGTCTCGTCCTTCAAGACAGCCGACTCGTCGACCTAGTATGCAGCCTTCGAAAAAACCGACGCAACAGCCTTCTGTGCAACCGAGTATTAAGCCGTCTATACAGCCTTCTGATCAACCGAGTAATTTGCCGAGTGTTCAACCGATTGGTAATCCTTCTGGACAGCCTAGTAATGTTCCTAGTCTTCAACCGACGGGTGTGCCTTCTGGAGAGCCGAGTGTTCAACCTACTGGTGTTCCTAGTATTCAACCTTCTGTGGAACCGAGTATTGAGCCTTCTGTGGAGCCTTCTAATCAACCGAGTAATTTGCCGAGTGATCAACCGAGTGGCAATCCTTCTGGACAGCCTAGTAATGTTCCTAGTCTTCAACCGACGGGTGTGCCTTCTGGAGAACCGAGTGTTCAACCTACTGGTGTTCCTAGTATTGAGCCTTCTGTGGAACCTTCTGATCAACCGAGTAATTTGCCGAGTGATCAACCGATTGGTAATCCTTCTGGACAACCGAGTAATGTTCCTAGTCTTCAACCGACGGGTGTTCCTTCTGGAGAACCGAGTGTTCAACCTACTGGTGTTCCTAGTATTGAGCCTTCTGTGGAACCTTCTGATCAACCGAGTAATTTGCCGAGTGATCAACCGATTGGTAATCCTTCTGGACAACCGAGTAATGTTCCTAGTCTTCAACCGACGGGTGTTCCTTCTGGAGAACCGAGTGTTCAACCTACTGGTGTTCCTAGTATTGAGCCTTCTGTGGAACCTTCTGATCAACCGAGTAATTTGCCGAGTGATCAACCGATTGGCAATCCTTCTGGACAACCCAGTCATGTTCCGAGTCTTCAGCCGACGGATGTGCCTTCGGAAGAGCCTTCTGTGCAACCGAGTATTGAGCCGTCTACACAGCCTTCTGATCAACCGAGTGATTTGCCGAGTGAGCAACCGATGAGTGATCCTTCTGGACAGCCTAGTAATGTTCCGAGTCTTCAGCCGAGGGAGGTACCTTCTGCGCAACCTTCAAATACGCCCTCTGAACAACCGACTAAGCAACCGACGGATCAGCCAACGGCTCATCCTACTTCTCAGCCTTTTAGTCGTCCATCACGACGGCCGACTCGGCAACCGACACGACAACCCACTAATTTTCCGAGTCTACAACCGATTGTTGAGCCGTCTGTACAACCTTCAGAGCAACCTATTAGTTTACCGAGTGGTCAACCGACTAATATACCTTCAGATCAACCGAGTGATGTTCCGAGTGATCAGCCAACGGATATTCCTTCTGAACAGCCTTCAAGTACACCTACAGACCAACCGTCTGATCAACCGAGTGTTCAACCTACAACCCAACCAACAGAACAACCGACTGAGCAGCCAACGGCTCATCCTACTTCTCAGCCTTTTAATCGTCCATCACGACAGCCGACTCGGCAACCGACACGAAAACCAACTAATTTTCCTAGTTTGCATCCGAGTATTCAGCCGTCTGAACAACCAACAACTCAACCAACTATTCAACCCACTGAACAACCTTACAATAAACCGACGTCTCAACCGTCAAGACAACCTATTAATAAACCTAGTGCGCAACCGACTATTCAACCCATTTCTCAACCGTCAAGACAACCTACATCTCAACCAAGCGTTCAACCCTCAGCACATCCTACGTCTCAGCCAACATTTGAGCCGACGCATACGTTGGCACCTAATGTTCCAGCCGTTCAAGTTTTAACATTTAACAATGCACCCAGTATTAATATTAAGACAGTGGGATCAACGACGTGGATTTTTGCCGGTAATACGGTGACTGAAATCGATAAAAGTGGTGATACGCGAACAACATTTCTACCCAATAATATCAAAAATGTTGTATTAAATGGTACTACCTTTTTCTTTACTGATTCAGAGCAAAGAATAGGGGCTTTTAGCAATGGTCAAATAATTTGGTTAAATACCATTGCATCTTCTGCCGTTATTGGTGTTGGAAGTCAGTTGATTGTTGCTGGAAGTGATTTTTTAAATGTTTTAAATCCTGAAAATGGCGCTTCAACAGCAATTAATCATGATTACACCATTGCTGGATATCGATGCAATGTTACGGCTATTCAAGCGTTACCGGATTTTTCAGAATATTTGATGGTTGGCAATTTTTCATCGGGATTAATGTTCAATTTTCTTGACTCAAATGCCAATTTATTGGCTGTCAATGAAATACAAATTAATACAATGACTCATTTAGTTCCCACGAGCGTTGCTGTTCAAAATTGTCCTCAAGGCCCTGCGCCATCTTGTGTCAACGTGGGTAGCATTGTTGGACAAGGTTTCTCTACTTCCTTAAATAAATATGTTGGTTTTTTTCTGAATCTCATCATTACAAGTCAAAATCTTGGCAGTAATGGTGGCTTATATTGTCGTAGAGAATGTACATTTTTTGAAACGCTGATGACTTCTAATAATGATGCTTTTTCTATTGGTCGAACGCGTGGGTTTGATCAAAATCAATTTAATCTTTTTGTACTAAAACGTAGTTTAAGGGGGACATTTAATACGGTTGGATTAGCTTTTGATCAAAATGTTACGGGTGCTTCAATAGCATTATCTGATGATGATTTTGAAATTGGAATGATTCTTAGCAATGGTACTTCTTTTATTTTTTATATCAATCAAACATTAATATCAGGAGAGATACCGCAAGGCGGTCGTTGGTATAATAATATAAATGGACTTTTTAGCAATTCTGTTTTTCCAAAACAAGTGCCGCTTTCTTTTATTACATCGAATGGAAGCGCGCATGTTAGACAAGATTCATTGCCACCTTCGGAACTTCCTTCGGTATATCCTAGTGTCATACCCACTTCATTGATGCCGATTTTACCCAGCAGTCAACCCTCTGTTGCTCTTACACAAAATACTTCTGAGATAGATGCGAATAATACTATTAATTCAAATTATCCTACTATCACACCTATAGAAAATCCTCCATTAACGAATGTACCCACGATTATTATTAGTGAACAAACAATTGAACCTACAACAAAACCTACAATAAAATCGAATGCGCCAATACAATTTCCCTCGTCTTATCCTTCGCTGATTCCAACATTGCAACCTAGTTTAAATTCAGACACCCAAGAACCAACAGCCATTAATGCAACAAATTTGGACACCCAAGTTCCTTCTGTTAGTTCAACAATTATACCTACATTAGAATTGTCTCAATACAATGAGACAGTAAAAAATGATACTTTATCAACAACAGCTTCACATAAAAAATCAGGAATAACTGAAGAAATAGGGGGATACATTGCTGGCGGTGGCGTTGCTTTTTTAGGGGGGATATTTATTTTATATTATATGGCAAAATACTATCAAGATAAAAAGATTGCACCAGGAAACATTGCAAATTCCGATGGTCAAAGACATAAGATAAATATTATGACTACATATAAGCAAGCTGATCATAAGGATATTGAAAATATTAAGAACGAATCTAAAGAAGACTTTAATAATTCTGATGATTCAGATGATTTTGATGATAGATCAATAAAAGCGTTAAGTGATGATGAACAAAATAAACATACAGAGCCGAATATCAAAAGATGGCCTTTCTTTTTTCACATACCACGAAAAGAGAGTTATGAAAAAAATGAATCAAAAGATCAATCAAAAGATCTTGAAGCAAATCAACGGACTCCTGGTTTTTTGAACGGTAATTATCAAGCGTTTAATAAAGAATCTGATCAAGGCGAACTATACGATGATGAGGTTGATAAATTTTCCAGGTAGTGTTCTAATGCTTCATAATGATCATTTAAAGATTTTTTTAATTTGTTTTCCAATTGTTTAAATTGTTCTGGTGGAAGAAATTCTTTCAAAATAATAAAATTAACTGGATCATTACGAAGTACATTGTGCATAAAATCTTTATCTTTTGCATCCATTCCTTCTTGTTTAAGCTTTTCTTCAATTTCTGTTAAAATACCATTCAGCGCTATCTCAAGTTCATTCGTATTTTTTGAAACTTCTTTTAACAATTTTAACTTATTATCTACTTTTTCTAATCTTTTAGGTATCACATCAAAATAAAATTGAAATTCATTTCGTACTCTCTTTTTGAAATTATCATCAATCATCGCTTGAAGATTTCTATAGTTTGCAAATGCTTTTTCGCGTTGAGTTGCCACCGCATTATGCGCGAAAGCAGTACGAAACTGTATCAACTCTTTCTCTCCCTCAATAGAGAGCTGTGAAAATATTTTCAAACAGTGCAGATAAAAACGACACAACATGATTGAACGAGGGCCACTCACAGAAGAATAAAAAGATTCTGGACGTAATTCATCATGTTTTTTAGCAATCGTTTCACAGCATTCTTCAATTTTTGACCAATACAAAACATAATCTTTTTCATGTTTTTCTGATGATATAGAAATCATCTTACAGACGGTGTCATAAATTTCTTTAATAATTGCGCTATCGTGCTCAAAATCTCTTATATCTTGTGTGAACGAGGACATCTGGCCTATATAACGGCAAGCATTAACTGCAGTAAAAAGACTTTCCTGAAGATCAACAAGCGTGTATATTGCATCGGATGAATTATCTTTGCCCAACAAGACAGATCCCGCAGGCGATGAGGGGGCAGTAGAAGCCCGTTTAAATTCTGTTTTGTTAAATTCTGTTTTTTCAGGCTCTGGATGAACACTACCTGTTTTATGAGTAAATCCAAAAAATGATAAAAGTGTCAAGGTAAGCTCCACGTCGAATCAAAAATAATATCAACGTATAGATTATAGCATTAATTTCATATCTGTCAATTTTTTTCAAATATAATAAAACATTAATAAATCTTGCCGAGCATCTATCAGTTTAATTCATGTATTTTGTCATATGTTTTGACAAAATACATAAAGTTAATAATGCTCACATTCTAATATGTACCATTTTCATCGTTTATTAAACATTAATCCAGAACAAAAAAATAGCGTTTTTCTTTTTGGGCCAAGGGCCACAGGAAAAACAACCTGGATTCGAGATCAAGTGGAAGTAGATTTCGTTGCATATGGAGAAAAAGGTTTGCTAGCCTTTGAAATCAAGCGTTCTCATACTGTCACCACTAAAGATCTTAAGGGCTTGAAATTATTTGGTTCTGATTATGAAACAGCGGATTTATACTTGCTTTATGGGGGTGACCATGCAGAATATCACGATAATATTCAAGTACTTCCATTCACCCAAACATTATTTCGATTACATGAGATTTTAGCTAAAGAGACTAAAACGTAATTGATTGACGGGAAGGCGCATTGCCTCATAAAAAATCATACTTTCTATGAAGTATTTCCTCATTTAGAATCGAACTCCTTGTGCTTACAAAATAATGAAAAATTATATATAATGTGTTAGATGATAAACAAACACATTAAAAAATTTCCTATTGGTTTATCTACTTTAGGAGAGATTGTCTCTTATGGATACTATTATGTAGATAAAACACCGTTTGTTGATCAATTAACGAGTACCGGAAAGTATTATTTTCTCTCTCGTCCCCGACGCTTTGGAAAGAGTTTATTGCTTGACACGTTAAAACAAGCTTTTTTGGGTAACAAGGCACTTTTTAAGGGCTTGCACTTGGAGCATCATTGGGATTGGAAGCAACACTATCCGGTGATTCATATTAGTTTTGCATCGAATCAAAAAGAAAGCGCGAAATACACTCTTGAAGATAAAATTGCTGCCATTTTAGACGTTAATGCGAAAAATTATGGAGTATTATTACGCGGAAAAGGTTATTCCGATCAGTTTGCTAATCTAATTTATGATATTTATCAAAAATCCAATCAAAAAGTCGTGGTTTTAGTTGATGAATATGATAAACCGATTTTAGATGCGATTTCAGATATTGCTGTTGCGGAAAACATGCGTGATATTTTGCGTGGTTTTTATAGTGTCATTAAAGATAACGATGATAAGCTTCAGTTTGTTTTTTTAACCGGTGTCACGAAGTTTGCCAAAGCGGAGATTTTTAGTGGACTAAATAATTTAAATGATATTACGTACAATCCCAATTACACCACTATTTGTGGTTACACCCAAATGGAATTGGAAAATACTTTTGCCGGTCTGTTTACATCGACAGAGCTGCCTAAAATTAAAGAATGGTATAATGGCTATTGTTTTAGCGGCAATGAAGGCGTTTATAATCCATTCAGCATTCTTAATTTTTTTGCCAATAATAAACAATTCGGTAATTATTGGTTTACCTCTGGCACACCAAGCTTCTTAATTCAGTTACTGCAACAGCAGAAATTTTATATTCCCAATTTAGAAAAAATTGAAATGAATGCCAGCGGCATACAAAGTTTTAATATTGAAGCCATTCCCTTAGTACCTTTACTGCTTCAAACGGGATATCTGACCATTAAATCCACACGTCTTCGTGGTACTGTGACGATGTATACCTTAGGCTATCCTAATTTCGAAGTACGACAAAGTCTTAATGATTGTTTGGCTGAAATGAATGTGGCTGAACCCGTCAAAGATCTCACCTATAATGCCTTAAATACGGCGTTAACCGAACAGCGTTTTGACAATATAAGCCAAATATTAACCAGTCTTTTTGCTGCAATTCCACATGATTGGTATTGCAATAATAATATTCAGCATTATGAAGGTTTTTATTGTGCGACCGTATATTGTTATTTAATGGGATTAGGTTATATCGCTATCGCCGAAGACGTGACGTCGCAAGGGAAAATTGATATGACGGTGATATTAGACGAAAGCATTGTCATTATGGAATTTAAATTAACCACCAATGGCGATGCGCAATCTGCTCTAACGCAAATCAAAAATCAGCATTATGCCGATAAATATCTTTCTTATCAAAAACCTATTTATTTATTGGGAATCAGCTTTGACCCTGATAAACGCAATGTACGCGAGTGTGTTTTTGAATTATTCAAGTATTAATAGACACTTATTTTTTAGTTGCTTTGGACAAAATTTTTCTTTTCATGCAAGGGGTTTAACGCATTTTCATCTTAATCGCAAATTATCTCATTAAAATAGCCCACTATTTTGATGAGTTAATTGAAAGCTCTCATAACGATACTTTTTAATATGAATCATTAAAAGCGATACCGCCGCAGGTGTAATGCCTGAGATTCGCGAGGCTTGCCCAATCGTGACGTGATGATAGAAGCAATTGAAATCAAGAGCATTGGTTTTGAGTGAAAAAAGAGATTGATGCGATATATCAGATATTGGATGTTCGGCAATGTTGTTTTGCCATTGGTATGGGCTTCAGGCGCTAGTGATTTGACCGTTGCTGGCAATGTATCTTTTTGATCGTCTGTTCCTGAAAACCCAATGGTATTACTCGCTCCAGCCAAAGTATGTGCATTCCCCGTAATCTTATGTATTTGCTAGTTCAAATAAGAGTTTTGCCATACTTTATCTCATTGCATACGCTGAATTTTATCTTTTTAATTATTTAATACCATCTCACGGAGCCGTCATTGCGAGGAGTGTTTTTTTATATGTGTAGCGTAGCGAAACATATAAAAAAACACGACGTGGCAATCCAGGTGTACTATTAATGGATTGCCTGACGTTCTCATGAGGTGCCAAATAAATACTTATCATTAAGGTGTATTACCACCATTATTAGCTCTATTATGTTGATTTACGGTTGAAGCATTACTTAATGCTTTTAAATCTGACTCAGAATGTGATTTAGCACGTGGTTTAAAAAATTGAATATTAAAATCGCTATAGGTATTCTTTTTTTGTTTTACAATATTAACTTCGTTGCTTGATGGTGGTATAACAACATTTTTAATAGCAGCATTCTTGCCTTCATTCAACTCAGTATTAATAGCTTCTTTTAATTGCTTTGTTTCTTCTTTATCATCATCAGAAAATTTTAACGCATTTTCATCCTTCGACAGTAACATTTTAATAAGATCTTGAAGAACTAAATCACGACCACCCAGTTTAATCGTTATGTTTTTTGATTGAAATAAATTTTGTGCTGTTTTTTGTCGAGTCGCAATAAAAGTGTCTAATGTTATCTTAGCAATGGCAATATATTGCTGCGCTTTTAATTTTATAGGATTAGTATTTTCTGTATTATTTGAGGGGAGGCCACTTTCCCAAGTATTTGGAACAACAATTTTATTGTTATAAATACACATAATAGGTTGGGGTGGTTCAGCTTCTGGTTCTAGTACACAATCAGAATTTTCATTGGAAGTATCAATTGTCGGTACTGTAGTTACTGTATAATGATCAATGCTATGTTTATTCGAATCTTTTGTCACTGCATTAATAACAATTTCAGTATCTTTTAAATCTAATGATTTTTCTAAAGTCTCTTTAATATTTTCTTTGATTTTATTTTGAATGTCAGAGTTTTCTAACTGCTTAAAAATATGATTAGTAGAAACTAATGCTGCCGCATTATGCGTTTCATTATGAGTTTCATTTTTCGAATTAATATTATTATTCTGATTATCGTTTGAAGATAACGTGGCATTATTATTAGGCAATAAAGTAGTTTTATTTACTATTTCTTTTGACTTTTCCGACTTTTCCAGCTCTTTAGTTCTTGAAACTCCTGATTTTTTTTCTTCTAGCTCATGCCGTATTTGTTTCAAGACATCGCCAACTCTCCCTCGGGACTCTTGTCCAAGGTAAACTTGAACAAACCCCTCATCAGCATATCGTGTAAATATAGCATCTAATGTTTCTTGACTTCCCTCTTGAAATGAATTTTCAATGGCTTGCCTAATTTGATTATCAAGAAAAGCATCCCAATTATTGGTATCAATGGCTTGCTTGATATCTTTTCTATGAAGAGGTACTGCTGTTGAATCTTCATTTTTAATTGTAATTTTTTCATTTAAAACAAGTCGACACATTAACGCAGCATTATTATGAATGAGTGCATAATAAAATGGGCTTTTTCCAAATTCGTCTACAGCATTAAAATTTATCTTTCTATTAAATTTTTTGTTATAATCATCTTGAATTTTTCGCGCTTCTGAAAATTTCCCTAATCGTAAATATTCAAACCATTGTTGATACAGAGTGGCTTTTTCAAAAATTGCCTTTCTTTCAAATTTTTTATCTAAGGGTTTAAGAAATTGTTTTTGTTTTTTTAATTCATCTAATTCAGCTTTTGTAGTCTTGCATTGATTTATAATATCCCAAAATTTTTCATCTAGTTCTTTTGAAAAGCCATAACTTTTAAATATTCTGTCTTTAGAATAGGTGCCATAATCTTCTACTAAAAACCCATCGGGTCTAGGATGTTTTTCAGAGTAATATAGTAGAAAAGATTCCAATCTTGTTTTTTTAGTAGTGAGCTTTAGTGATGAATCAAAATAGCCTAAATCAATAACACTTGTTTTTTGAGCTTCAAGTGCATGCTCTAGTTGCTTTTGTTTAGTTTGCTGAGCTTGAAGCGATACCTCATATTCTTGAACTTGTTGTTTTTCCGCATCGATGATTTTTTTATTTTCAGTGATTCTTTGAATTATCTTTTTAATAATTCTATTAGAAAAATATTTGGAACTTTCATGGGCTTGTTGAATATAATCTGAATTTGGATCAGAATGAAAAAAATAAGTTAATTTTTTGACAACAGCTTCTTTGGCCGAAAAAGATAAATTGGTTAATTGGGAGATCGCCTGCAAAATCTCTTCTGCTGGTATTTGATAGGTAGTTAATCCACTCAATAATACCGGAAAAATAGAATTTACCGCTTGTTCGAGCTGATTTAATGTATCTTTCTCTGATTCAGATTTTGTTAATCCTAATAAACCCTCGGGCTCTTGATAACTTGATGATGCACTATTTGATTCCAATTCAATCACTCGTTCTTTGGGATTAATTTCAAATTGCCCCATAACATCTTGATCGCGTGCATCTTCATGTCCGGTGTCAATATTATTATGTTGAGTATTGTTTGAATATAAAGCGGCATCATTATTGCCCGACAAGAAAGTAAACTCATCATATTTTTTTTCAGGCGCATGCGAAATTTCATTAGGATTAATCTCAAATTGCCCCATAACATCTTGATCACGCGCATCCCCATTTCTGCGTAAAATAGCTAAAATCTCTTTTTTCAAATCATTATTAATTTCATCTTCATTGTTTTCCATTAATATGCAAACTTTTTTTATTACCCCCTCATCTTGAGTAAGACAAAATTCTTTTTGAACAACTTTTCCATATGGGTTTATTATTGAATACATAACACCCGTTTTCTTCACTTTGTCGTTATAATAAATACCCACATGATTTTCTTCGGCTATATCAGAATTGATATTTATATCATAACCATTTCTCCATATTTCTTGTTCTTGTAAATGTTTTACAGATGAATCAGTCAATAATTTATAATTTTGAACTCGTTTTGCTTGCTTTCCATAACCTTCAGTTTTTTTTGTCATCAAAAAAATATATCCAAGGTTTCTTGGCAGTTTGCGCTGAACAATAGGTTACATAATATCGCATGTCATATAAATTTATAGGCATATCATAAATTGAATAGTTAATTGTTGATGATATAAGAACAATATTATATCCAAGATACTCAGCGATTTTATATGGATTTATTTCATTTTCATTAATTGCACTGTGGAATTTTTTTCTTATAATGTTATATATCCAATGATCTGGCTTTTTATTTTCTTCTGGTACTTTATAAAAACTTTCTATCATTACATCAGAAAATTTTTCTTTATTAAAAGAATCTATTAAAAATTCATAAATAAAAGACAAGCGTTCTTTATGATTTGAGTTTGTATTGTTGTCTGTAAGATCTAACAATGCTTTTAGACACGCACGATAATAGTCTGTACTATTATATATATGTTGTTTGTGATATTTATCTTTTATCTTGCTTAATGTAGATGCCCATACTAGAGTAAATGGATTATTTGCGCTGAATTTACCACATTCAACTAAGAATGTTAAACCAAGCTCTTCTATTTGCATTTGTGCTTTTTCAATCCATTGAAATATTTCTTTAGTAAGAAGCACTCTACCTTGTTTTTCATCTATGCCTGTTTTCTTTGCTACGGCGCGTGATAAGGCTTGCAAGGCAAATGGCATATCTGTTTTTTTGTCATAAGTATCTTTTTTAACTAATGCTTGATATTGTTCTTCATTAACCATTTTAAAATAGTCTGGGACTTCAATATCTTGTGTAACATTTGTATTGTGTTTATGGCAAATAAAAATTTTATCTGCAATACTTAATTTTTTTATATTAAAATCAGTATATTCAAATTTTTTATCTGTTTTTTTAAAACGAATATAAATGTTATATGGAGTATTATCTAATTCCTTTGACCATAACGAAATAGCTTCAGAGGAGATCGTATTCGTTTCTTGTTTTATAAATCCTATATTTTCTATTTGTTGAATAAAAGTAGTAAATATCTCATTTTCAGTATTACTCATATGAGAAACTACGTTATTATAAATAATAAAATAATATTTCATAATATTGCCTTTCTGGCATATAGTTGTATCTTTTAAATCTAATGATTTCTCTAAAGTATCTTCAATCTTATTTTGAATGCCGAGGTTTTCTGATTGCTCAGAGATATCATCAATATCATCACTATCAGGCAATAAAGCATATATTCTCTTTATTATTTTTTTCGGCTGTTCATTCGAGTCGCTCTCGAACTGTCTTATAACATTTTCATCACGCGTATGTCCTTCCTTGCGTAAAATAGTTAAAAATTCTCCTTTAATCTCTGCTAATGCTTTATCTTGATCTTTAGATTCTTCTAGATCTATTGCTAGCTTTATTTTCTCTATAAGCTCCGCATGCTCCGCATATTTCGGGTCATCAAGACATGAATAGATAATTTGGTTTTGTGTATTTTTAATATTATACGTAAGTCCTTCTTTTTTTTCTTTATTATCATAATAAATACCAACGTCATTAGCAATACCATTAATATCTCCTAGCCTTAAATCATATCCTGTTCGCCAAATATCTTGTTGTATTAAATGATTCATTGTATATGATGAAACAAGATTATAACCACCAGATGCATTCATATGATGTGTAGAAAAATTATTATAATCAAAAAAATATAACCAAGGTCTTTGGGGTTTAGATGCTGTATAACGAGACACGCTATATTTGTCTCCGTATAATTCAATAGGAATATATGGACTATTTTTTTTCTCTTTGTCAGATGGAAGAATAAGTACAATGTTATAATCAAGATGTTCAGCGATACCATAATGATATGGGTCGAATAAATGGCGATTTATAATCTGTAATATCCAATGTTCATTTCCATAAAGATCTTCATAATCATCTTTCCAACGTTCATAATCCTTATATTTTGCTTTTAAATAATCGGACTCTTTAGTTTTTTCTGATAAAATATAATATTTTTCAATGTCTTCATCGCTTGTAATTTTATTTTCATAAAAATCTATTAAAAATTGATACATTTCAGATAATATATTTCTTATATAAAGGGAATCAGTTGGATAATCTTTATTAAATTGGAGTAATGTTATTTGACAAGCACAATAATATTCATAGGAATATTCTTTATATTTTTTTCTATTTTCCTTTAATGTCTCTCTCCATGGTTTATAGCGGTCATAATATGATTTCCATATTCTTGCTTGCTCTTTTTCCACCCATTGAAATATTTCTTTGGTAATAAGCACTCTATCTTTTTTGTCTTGCATAGGTATATTATCTTTTTTTGCTAAAGCGCGACCTAAAGCCTGTAAAAAAGGCGGCATATCGGTTTTTTTACGAGTGTGTTCTATGTGTAACTCTTGATATTGTTCTTCACTTATAAAACGTATAAAACTAGATATTTTAATTTCATGATGAGTATTTTTTAAGCATAGATCATTTCGGTTTCTGCTTACTTCTATATTTTGACCATTATATATTTCAATTTTTTTTGCTATAGCAATTTCTTTTCTTAATCCACGAGAACCGCAAGAAGAAACATAAATTTTATATGGATCATGCGTTGTCTGATTATCAAATTCCATCGCCCATATGGAGGACTCCAAAAAATCAGATATATTGGTTTCTTTTTTTTGAGAAACAAAGCCAATAGCTTCTATTTGATTAATAAAGTCGTGATATTCTTTTAAGCGCCTATCAGCAATAATAAAATAATATTTCATAACATGACTCGTTTGGCATAAGGATTATTGTTTATTAATAAAAAAACATGATTGATATAATATTTATCCAATTTTTTTCCCCAGTGTTGAATTTTTATAATGTGGTGTATTACCACGTAATGAAACCATGCGTTTAATGAACATAGAAAATTTCACTAAATTATCTCCATCATTATTACCCATACTCTTTCTTTTAATTTCATGAAGTTTTTGTTTGGTAGTCAATTGAGCATTAGATAAATCGCCATTTAATTCTAATTCTTCTGCACTATTTAATATATTTACTAAATTACTGGCAAAAAATCCCTGAGTTTGTAAATATTTTCGAGATATTAATTCATGATAAATACGCCCTGATTTATTTTCATCAATATCGTTTCCTATAAAAGTTTTAGAATTAACTATACCTAAAGCGCGATCGATAAGCATCTCTTCATCATGTTCAAAATCACACGTCCCATTAAATAATTTTAATACTGTGCGAATATAGCGTTCATCTACTGTATTAAATACTTCCTCTCCTTTTCCTGTGGGTATAACCATCGCATTTTTATTATCATGTAAATGCACTAAAAACACTTGATTATCGAGCCATTGATCTTCATCGTATAACGCACGAATTTCATTGGCTTCAAAACCGGAAAGTAAAATAAAATACGTTGTACCACTTTTTTTGTGTATCAACAATGTATCAGCTGGTCTTAAATAATCATCTTGGCATTTTTGTGCATCCACATTCACGGTTTGAATAAAATATTGCGTTGCCAATATGGTTGCAGGCCATTGAATGGTTGCATATTGCAGTTCTTTTCTAATTAAATCCGTTTCTACAAGACATTGCCGTAATGGGGATAATAAAGGATGTTGCGTACGATCGCCATTTCTATTTAATCCTTTTTCCACAAAATCAGCTTGAAAAATATTAAGTGGATTCCATTTTTCTTCATTTAATGCCATGCGATTTTCTGGAGGAGTAACTTCCATTTCTTTTTCGCGTTCGGTTTCTTTTTCCTTTTCTTGATTCGCTTCTAAATTAACAACAAGTTTTATTTTTTTAGGTAATATTTTTTTAACTTTTTTTACAATATGATCCATATTGTGCTGATCCAATTCTTTATTTTGTTCATATTGTTCCTCGTTAAATTGAAGAGTTGTATTATCGAATGCATTTTTTAATTTTCTATTAAATGTCCCAAATAACTCCCATTTTGTTCGTTCTAATATTATATCAATATCTCTTGTATCAGTAGGAGTCTTTTTATAATTATCCTCCAACGAATCCGTAGTGACATCCTTAAATCGATTAATGAGATACTCAATTGGCTGATGCAAATGCGCTTCTTGATACAGCAGGGCGCGGCGTTGTAATACATAATCTAATTTTTGTAAGGTTACAGGATACAGATCTGCGCTTACTTTCTGAATGGTATTATAAGTAATCCATTTTAATACATCTTGGCTCGTAATGGCATTTCTCACTGTGCCGGTGATTGCCATGATATGCGTTGTCACTTCTTCAGGACCAAAGAAACAGACAGACTGTTGAGTATCTAGTTTAAGTAATGGACGTAAACGCATTATCGCTTGCATCAATTTATCTTTATTCATTTCACGGCTTAAGGTCACAATAGCATGTGCTTTCAGCGGTAATTTAAAGTCACTGCCACGCGTATGAATCTCATCTAAAAAGATAAATAAGACGTTTTTATCTAAATGGCAGGTGGATAGTTTTGTGGTATGACCATTGCGCATTAATACTAATACATTTTTTGATAAATCATCAAAAAAGACGAGACCTTGAAAATGGGTATTGATGGCTTCTAATAAATGTTGCGCTACTTGGAAATTATTCAGGCCGGCGGTCATTGCTCCTGCGTCAATTAGGGCATCACAATTAGCATGTGTATTTGTATATTCTGCGACTTTTTCTAGGAATTGCTTGGCATCAGGCATATCTATCGTATGATAATGCCGATTCGATGTTCGCGTAATGAGATGCAACATCTTACCATTAGTATGCGCCTCTGGGGCAAATGATTTTACAGTGGCTGGTAAGGTATCTTTTCGATCGTCTGTTCCTGAAAACCCAATGGTATTACTTGCTCCAGCCAAAGTATGTGCATTCCCCGTAATCTTATGTTTATAATATTTCGCTTTTTCAGGGAAAATTAACGTATTGAGATAATAATCAATGACTTTATTGTTTTTGCCTAAATAGCGAGTTGCTTCTTGCATGTGTTCGGGATTATCCAAATCTAATGCATTAAAACTGCTTAAGTATACAGGATAAATATCATGACTGGATACTGGTTGATGACTTATTACGTTTTGTCGCCAAGCGAGCCATTGTTGTAAAATTACATCTCGGTTGGTATTTTCTTTTAATGTTAACAGTACTTTTTTCAATTGCGTTTCATGCAACCCTTGGTAATAATAACTCAAAATAGTGACGCCTATCATTACATCGGGGTGACTAAATTCTGAACGTGGTGATGGGTTGTCCATTCCTTTATAGGGGATGGCTAAAGTATTACGTGGTAATTTTCCTGGCTCTACATCTAATCCAAATTCTACCCGAAAACGGCGTGACATGACGTGATAAAAAATATCATGCGATAACCAAGCTTTGATTAAAAGTATTAAAGGCTGAAGCATCGGATTAGGTTCTGTCTTTAATAGGGCAAAGTAATTTTTTTCAGCTGACTCGTCTTGATGCAATTGACCAAGCATATAGGGGAGATAATAATTCATTGCTTCGCTAGATACTTGCATTTCCTTGTCCATATGTTCAATTAATTTTTTTAAAAGACGTGGTTTTAATTGTTCTTCAAAAAAAGATTTATTAATAAGACGTATTTTGGGGCATCCACCTTCTAAAGACGATTCATGAGTCTCTTTTTCAACTTTGATGGCGTGGATATTCTGCAATAAAAATGCTTGAATTTCTGTATCAAAAAAGAGTATAGAAAATAGAGCGGTTGGGACTGTCCAACGCAATGTTTGACCATCTAATGATTCTTGTTCGCCTAACGTGTAATTTAATTCAGTACCATAACGCAAAAGTTCATCGGATTCGTCAAGAATGTCACAAAAATCCGTTTTTTCGACAGCGGTTAATACTTTTAATTGTTCATGTACGGTGTCTTTTCGTGAGACCATTTGTGTTTGTAAGATAACATAAGCTTGGTGAATACCATATTTATAATGAGTGGTGTTGTCTACGGTTATTTTCGATACTTCATTCCAAAATACCCATGAATCTTCATTGGGGGATTTGAGAATGACGTTGTTATTATCAATATACTGAAGTTTGACTAATAGGGCCTTCATTTCTTCAATCGTATAATAAGAGGCTTTTTGATGGAAAGTCTCTTGCGCATAGCGTGATTGATAGTTTTCCGCGTGAAACTCACAGTCGCGTTGATAGCGATCCCAATGAAAAATATTATCGGCTTCTTTAAATTGAAGGTATTCTAATAGCTTTTCCTGTTGTTTTAATTGCAAACACAAACGATGTTCTGGGGTCATTAATAAAAGATGACGATGTTTACGACACGTTTCTAAGCTTTCATGTATTTTCAAGAGATTGTCTAAAGAAATATCGACATCACGACTAAATGGCATTTGATAGATACGCTTTTGAAATAATCCACCGAATTTTATGCTTAACAAATCACGCATCATACCCATGAGTGGATCTAATACGTTAACTCGAGTTAATCGATTGCCATCGGCTAACGCTTGTACTAATAATATTAAAATAACGGAAGTTTTTCCTTCACCCATATTTAATTGAAATAATTCACCGATGGATGTTTCGGGATAACGTTGCACACTTTGAAGCATTTGAGTGGCTAAAGCTCGTTGGTTATCACGAATGATTAAATTGTTTTCTAATTCAAATAAGAGCTCCGTCATACTTTTACCATTAGCATCTTGATAACGGTACGATAAATGTTCCCCAATAGCGTGTTCAAGTAGGGCATGTTCATCAATATCTGTGCTTGCCTTATATTCCGCTATCAGATCTAACGCTTTTTCCCATTGCATACGTTGAATTTCGCCCTGAATATAGAGACGAAGGCGGGTGGCAATTATTTCAACATGATCGATTAAAAAGGGATTTTCAAGCAACCACGTTTGAAGCCCATTGATGGTTTGAGGGGATGTAATCATCGCGCGTAATCTATCACTTTTGGTATAAAACCAACGTTGCCCCGCGTGACGTGATAATGACCAGACTAATCCATGTGGTGTATCAGGTACGTTTATTAATTTTTTATGCAATTCACGCCATACCCCATCCATTAATCGGTGTAATTGAATAACAGCGCGGCTTAAAGAGGTTTCTAAGTCATCTAGTGTTTTGGAAGGTAATAAACGGTATTTTTTTTCTGCCGTTTGCAAATAACGTTCATAACTTGTTTGTAATTCTTTCATGAATGAACTGCCAAATCCCTCATGAAACACCGCTGAATCGTTGGCATTTATGGGTATAGGGAAAGGTCTTTTTTCTGGCGCTTGCATGGCACTTGAAAACCATGCTTGACTATCGATTTCAGGAAAAGGCAGATCCTCCAATAATTCAGGTCGAGGCAGTTTATCTTCGGGTTTTAATGTGAAAGATTCTGCTGGCAAAGAAATCGATTGATTCATCATCGTCATTACATGGTTTACATTTACCACCGGTACGACGGTTTGACCAATATTTGGAACTACTTTTAATCTGTCACACGTTTTTGCGCAATTGATGAAAAATAGCCATAACGCTTTATTTTTTGCTTTAGTGAGGTATAGTTTTATTAAGGGTGTGATAAAAGCAGGTACTAAACGATGTGCAATATGAATAGACGCTGCCGTAAGGTTTCGGCTGGCAAGTCCTGCAAATAATTGTTGTTGCAGATGAAGTGCAAAATCAGCTATTTCAATTTCGGTTACGGATAATTTGACTTCATTCCGCGCTAGATAATGCGTTTGAAAAATGTCCCATAATACATTGCGCACCAATTCAGCTTCCGCTGTGGATGGCATTAAATTAAAAAACTCTGCTTGAGAAAGAGTTCGATGCGATGCATTCATGCCAAACGAGTGTTCCATATTCAAATGATTTTGCGGCATGATTAAAAAAGCCGGAATAGGGGGGAAGTCTTGCGGTTTTTGTAATGCAATATAAAGCATACGTAATCCCAATAGATATAAAGTACTGAGTTGCATTGACTCATCGGTACAATAACGTTGCGTAATCATCGCATAATAATTTCTTTGAGCATTTATATTTTGCCCTTGGATATCTTCTCCTTCCCACCAGCGTCTTTTTTTAACGGCAATCATATGAAGCAATGATTCAAAGCGATCTTTAGGTAATCCCTTGGTTAAGACCAAATGATATAAAGGAATAAAATGTTTCCAATCAAATTTATAAGAAAAAGATAGCCAATCAACAAGACTATTTAAGGCAGGTAATGACATTAATGTATAACTGGAATACTGATATTGCTTGCTTAATAATGATTGTAATGTATTTTCAAAATCCACACGTTGCAAATTATTTTTTTCAGTAAATTCCCATAATAACGTTTTATAATGTTGCGCTTTTTTTCCGATAATATGTACTGATGGTGCTGATTGCACCTCTGCCTTAAGTGTCGTTTCTAATATTATTAAATAATCTTCTAATTTCTTTGGCCATATGGCTTGTTCACGCCATGACGGTACTTGAATACCTTGTAACACTAATTCATGTTCATGTTCTTTTTTATCTTTATCAAATAAAGCACGACACGAACGTAAAAATTTTCGTTCTTCTTCTAATGATAATAAACATTTTTCATGAATGCGATTTTTGACATTTAAATAATACAGAAAATAACGAGTGCCATAGGATTTTACATAATAACGACGTTCCGCATCACTGGCTTTGCTTAATTGAATGATGGTCGCTTTTTTTTGTAAGAAATGTGTTTCTAAACTCTCATTTAATAAAAAGAGAATACGCAATAAAACAGCAATGGCATTACGATGTTGCTCTTTACGTAATATCATGTATTCTTCTAAATGTTGATTGATCGCTGCTTCATCGGGGTTCCAAGATTGTTTTTTACTCTCTTCACGCCATTGTTTAAATTGATCATGATTAAGATCCAGAAAGCGTAAAATAATACTTAATTCCATCGTATCATAGGTATCATTTTGCCAACACGTTTTCAGTAAGTCAGCAGCCATTTCATAGCCATTGAGTAAGGTCAATGGATCTTGGGCAAGGGAGGCCGTTTTGAAAAATAACCAAGCTAGATACAATTTACCTGCTGTTGTTTCTGCTCGCAACATACCGAAATTTTCATCAATATTGTACGTAAAATAATAGGGATCATAAGGCGTACTTGATAAATCTAATTGAAATGCCGTATTATAAAAAGCGGTGTTTTCATTCGACGCATGGCGATGCCCAATAACGACTTTACGTTGTGTGCGCGCACTGGTTTGTGATAATGAATTCATCGATTCAATCACGAGATAATTTGATAAACCAGATAGTGTACCGATTTGTTGGCAAGGGGCTAAACGATAGCCTTTATAATCATCTGAAATAAGAGATTGTTCTTGTACGGTAAAAGATAAATGGAATCGTGGTAATATTATTTTCGAGACAGTTGCCATTGCATCTAATGCAGACGAGGTATCGGTTAATAATAGAATATAATGGCTGTCTTCAAACGAAGTCAAATTTTTCCAAAACGTATGCTGTGATGATTCTGTAATAGGTGGACAGGCATGAAAAGGTATCACATACTTATCCTGTTTTATCGCCTTGATTGCACCATGTCTTACATCGAAAGAAAATGCTGTTTCACGTTTAGCGTTTTTTATCGCTATTTCATCATTGTGCCACCAATGTGTATATCCTTCGATTAATCCTTTCGGCAAAATATCTGTTAAATACGCATGGGGGACAAAAGTATCATATTCATCATTACTTTTTTTCTCCTCCAACCACAATTTTTTCATGTTGGCATCAAGTAGCGTAATACGCCGCGAAAAAGTGTGATTGTTATCGTCTTTCGAATGATACTCGACTAATTGTTTTTGTTGAACAACACGTGTACTCGTGTCAAAAAGTAAAAACGTTTTATCAAATGCGGCGCAATAATCCGGATGTTCTATAATACTTTTCGATAATCCACTGACGCGAATATTGTTTTTATAACGTCGGCCACGCATAATATCAAGCACTTCATCATTTTGCGGATACAGTGATGATTGAATGGATAAAGTTGTTTCCATCAACGCACGTTTCATCCATAATGTGCGCATCATGGCAGCATAAAGATTCGATGGTAACATGATTAGCGCATTACTATTATTTTCAATGCATTCGCGTGCTTTTAGTAAGCAATCTACTTCTGCGCGCGTTAAGGTTTTGTGTAGGTGATAAGTAACGATAATATAAGCAGCGTAAATGCCTTTTTTATTCGCTTCTGCTTGCGTCATTTTTTCATTTAATAACACTCGAATCGCGGTAAAACAATGCTGGATATTATCTTGAATAGCAGAGCTACTAAAGGAGTGTAAATAAATTAACACATCCATCACATGCCCTAATAAATGATGTTGTGATAGTTTTTCTTTAACAGTCAACGCTACATCAATAAACAATTGTACAAAAATAGTCGCAAAAGCGGTATCACGAAATCGTTTTTCTAAAAAGGATATGGGTGATGCCATAGGGTTATTAGCATTCCATGTAATATTCGACACTTCCAATAATGCTTGCTTCATCAAATACACTAATGCTTCATTATCTAAGGATAAACTATTACTTTTTAACGCAATATAAAGGCGGCTTAATTTTATATGCATGTTTGTGCGAATAAAACTTAACGTCAAATATTGCGATGGATTTAATGAAGTGGGTCGATTATTATGCTGCGCAATAATTTTATTTTCCAATGAGGATGCGGGATAAATTAATGATTGAAAATCAGATTTTTGCTGAGATAAAACATATTCTGTGGGTCGATGAGTATTTTTTGTTAATTGTAGAGT
>Ga0206850_10146_pt1 | contig 22797 bp, 26 predicted proteins | sample Alteio_BWOrgCont_16_FD_152885 | JGI IMG/M metagenome (GOLD analysis project Ga0206850, IMG submission 152885) | Enriched cells from forest soil in Barre Woods Harvard Forest LTER site, Petersham, Massachusetts, United States -... | ecosystem: Environmental > Terrestrial > Soil > Temperate forest >...
TACGACCCCATCACGGTCGCAACCCTCCTTGGTCACAAAGATGCGGCTATGCTGTGCAAACATTACGAAGAGATTTCACGGGACGGCGAACACCTTCGGAAGGCGGTCAACTGAGATGGAGATGGCGGAATGCTGATCTTGCCGGAACCGGAGTCGAGGTTGGCTCCGGTTCTGTTTTCCCAACCTTGAGCATTCCAAGTAACCTGTCGAGATCCTCGGTGGCAATCCGGATACGACCGCGTTTACCCTTTCGTCCTACACGCATATGCGGGAGGGTTCCATCAGCACACCAAGCGTATATCAAGCCGCAACTGACTCCGACATGGGTCGCGGCCTGTTTAACTGTGAAGGGCACAATACACCTACCTCTCATGATCCCTTTCAGGTTTCCGAGGTTCCCTCCCCATCTCTGGCTCCTTGCCGCTCACATGGGTTATCTCATCTATGAAATGACGAAAACGAACTGCCAATTTCATCTGTTGAGGAGTGTTGGCCAAACGAGCAAACTCGCCAGCATAGGATTCCAATTGAATTGCCTGCGATTCGATGGTGTCGGCCACAAGCATCTCCGCGATTTGCTCTTTGCGTATCTGTTGAATCACCTGGCCTTCCATCTCACCGAGAATCGCGAGGGCAGGCTTGATGAACTCTCGAATGATTTCTTGGTACTTCGCTGTGCAGCCACTTTCGTTCAAAACGATAGCCAGTCTCGTCGTCAAATGCTCTTCGATCGCCACGGCGCTGGCCAACACACGGCCGATCAGTTTTTCTCGCTGATCTGGGGCTCGGTTGTCGTTCATTGCGTCCTCGAAAAAGGCCATCCAAAAGATGGGCCGGGTCAGCCGCTCAGTTTGCCTTCTGGTCCGTGACAGGTTCTGTAAGCACCTCCTTCAGTTTGCTGGCAGTCTCTTTCAGGACGTTCACAACGCGCAGAAGGCGTGTCCCATACTTCTCAATCGCGTTCATGGTCGAGAAAGGTAGGTCATGACTTTCGATGAATTTCCGTAATTCCGGGCCAACCAGTTGATGAAGGTTGCCAAGTTGTTCGTTGAGAGTTTCTGCAACCCGATTAACCAATCCAGGCTCGACTGGGCTCACAAGCTCGTTTTGCATTTTGTCTCCGTGTAAGAGCAGCCGCCCTTGAGGGGGGTGTTGGTTTCAGTTGTCAGAAAATTCCGGTAGTCTCCATCCTTCCAACCCATCGAAGTAAGCGAGGAACGCTGTGCGGAAGTGTTCGCAGAGTCGCTCGAACCCTTCGACGGACGGAAGTTTTGCGATTTCAGGTAGTATGTTCCAAAGGTATGCGGCCGAGGCAGCGGACACATCCTCGACGAGTTTGCCAGATAGATGTCTCATGTCTCCCTCAATAGCAGAATGGCGGTCGCTGGTGTCTGCCACGCTGTTGTTGGATAAAGATGCCAAGAACAATGATTCCGACGATGATGGCTCCGATGTTCATGATGCCTCTCCTCAGCTCAGATCTGCAACTAAAGTCCCTTCCGTGGGACTCGATCATCCGTGAGTTGCGTGTGACTTTTCAGCTTCAACGATCGCGGATGAAAAGATTTACCACCCAGATCCCAAACGCCATGCAAGCGAGAACTACTGCACCCTGCACCGCAAAAATGACCAGGTTTGATTCTGCGAACAGCATAAAAGTTTCCTTGTGTTAATTGTTCAGTTTGATGCCCGGAACAGCCCAGTCCCCTGGAAGGAGAGCTCACGAACAACTCTGGGATAGAGTCAGGAACGATTTTCGTCGGGCTCACTTTCCCGTGAACCAATTCCACAACGTCTCCAATCCCGTTCGTTGAACTTCTGGGCTTCCTGCAGCCGCTTGTACAGCTTTCCCTAGCGACCAACAGAGAAGGGCGAACAGTCCCACAAGGACCAGCAGGAAGGAGTCACAGAAACCGAGACCAAGGATTCCAAATAGCAACATGATGAATCTCCCAATTGGATGAAAAAGACCAGGAAAGTGCCGATTGAGATCGATACTTGTCGAACTTCACTTGGTTTAGCCTGGGGTCCGCCGCTCCTGTGAATCGCTTTCTGGGTTGACATCAGATGGCGATTCTCTGGGGTGGCCAACGATCTTCTCGATCAACCCACGTACAAACTGCCTGGCCAGATCGCCGGCAGGGGTGGAGCTATTTAACAGATGTATTATCACAAGGCAAAATAAACTACAAATCAATATAGTAAATATCAAGAACGACATGCTCAGTTCCCTTTCTTCACGTGTTGTGTGGTTTAGCGTGGCCGCCGAATCACCTCAGAAACCAGCATGGCTCTGAGCAACAGCGGTCAAGCCGGTGCATCGCGGAGCTTGTGTTGCCGTACCTTCCAGATCAAAAGCACAAACAGGCCCCCAAGTCCCATCCCCATAGCCCAAGATCGGAACTCGCGTGGCCCTTTTGATGGAACGGGTGGACTGGCAATGATGGAGCGGTAATTGCGACTCTTCCTGACAGCTTCCGGAAGTTGCTCCAGTTCCAATACGAAATCCAGGGGCCTGGCCAAAAAGACTTCGGAACAATCCCGGTCCGCCAGCTCGTTGGCATGTTCGATGACATACTTGCATACCTTGTCTCCCGAGGTTGGCTCCGCGATACACAGAAGCAGTTCCCCAGGGCACCACAATCGGGAAAGTCCCCCGGTAGCATGTAACTCAATCAGGCGGTCCACCGTTTTCTTCGAGCATCTCAGAAGTGCGAGTGACGCCTCATCGCCATATTCCGACTCCACCAGAGGGCGGGCAGCCTTGCCGGCATAGGAGACGGCTCGCTCGCGTAACACTCTTCGATCAATCGCACTTGTTGGAGGCTTGACCGATTGTTGATTGAACAGGGATTGCCCACACAGGTCGGGTGCGAGGCAGCTCCCCACAAACAACGCGATCAGAAGTCGCCGCATGTTACATCTCCCTGTCACCACGCTCCTGCTGTCGGTCCATCTCCTTTTCCGCATCCTTTGCTCCCACTGCCGCAGAGCCTCGGAGTTCATCGAGCGACATTTCGCCCATTCGCTCCGCCGTAGCTTCGCCGGTCGTAATCGTTCCCCAAAGCCCCGGGTTGTTCCCGGCCTGGATCTGCGTGTTCCCGAGCGAAACTGCCTGGCGAAGCTCATCAAGGCCATTCGCCAGCCAGGCTTTTCCACTCGGCCCCAAGAACTTATCCGTTGCTTCGATTACCTTGTCCAAAGCCTGAGCAGGCCTGCTTTCGCGAAGTTGCTCCAGAAGCCCTTTCTTTTTCTCATCCACAGTTCGTCTCCCTTCGTTCAGGATTGAAGCGAGTCATTACCTCAGCCCCCAAACCAGGAGGCTGATGAGGGCGATCAACAACCACCACCACACGGTGGACGATTTGGTCAATGAGCGTCGGAACAGGGGGTCCGAGTAATATTTCAGTCGGCGGGCGAAAATGGGTGGACAGCCTTTCACAAACGCTATCAAATACTCGCCAGAAAGCTGGATGACCTCGGCGGGGTTGAGTAACGGTCGCGCATGCTCGCTGTAATCAATGCTCTGGGACCAGCCCGTCTGTTGCGTTGTGCCTTGTGTTGCTGAAAATGTATAAGACCGACCGCCGGAACTGCTCTCGTTCGCCTTTGAGGTCACCATTGTCCAGGTGCCCAAGATCTTGCTGATCAGGTCGGCAGTCGCGTATGAATTGACCCCGAAGAAAATCTGGGCATCACTATTGTCGAGTACGAGGTTCGGTGTTTTCTTGAACGCCGCTTGGGCCTGTTCAATTGATTGCCAGAATGTATAGAGCCGAATGTTTTTTCCTCGTCCGAGGACGAATGCCTGCTGGAGAGCATCCAGGCCCGACAAAGCGGAACATTCGTCCAGTAGAAAGAGTGTCTCTCCTCCGTCCTTGACCCCATGCCGTATGACGTGTCGGACAAGCGTTGATACGACCAGACGCAGGAAATTGCGTTGTGCATCAAGCTGTTCGACGGGAAGTATGAAGTAAATCGTGGTCCCGGGTTCGAGGAGAACATCAGTGGAGAAGCTGCTCGTGTTGCTGACGACCATGGACACCAACTCGCTATCGAGGAACGCACAATGCGTGTTGGCCGTGGAAATTACTCCTGCGAGTTCCTTCTCGGATTCGGCCTGCTTGGTAAGTTGATTTGCCAGCCTCGCCGGGATGCCTCCGTACAACTGAAGGCGAGCAAGCACTTCTTTGAAAATCGTCGGGTCCGTCATCATCTCACGGACCGTAGATAGATTCCGATCTTTTGGTTTCATGAAGAGCAGTGTTGCAGTTAGCATGACAGTCAACAACATGACGGCACTATTATTCCAATGCGGGTCTTTATCTCCTTCGAGAGCGCGAACGACGATTGCTTCTGCCATCGCGCGGGCTTCATCCACCAGAATTGGTCCGGGATGAATGTCATCAAACGGATTGAAGGAATCACTGTTTGGCCCGCAGACTTCAAACGGGTCAATGCGAATGATGCGTTGGCCCATTGCGCTGCGGGCCTTCGCGGTAATGGCATAGAGTTCACCTTTAGGGTCGAAAATGAAGACCGAGCCCCGGCGGTAAGTGAGCAAGGTTGGAATAACGAAACTTACTCCTTTCCCAGCCCCGGTCGGAGCCGTTATCATCAAATGTGTGTACTTATTTATAGTTATCAGCTTTCCTTTCCTTGTCGTTCGGCCAAGGATCATGCCTTTTCCGGAAAGCATTTGTGCGTTCTCAAGATCGCTTTCCGAAGCCCATCGTGCCGTGGGCGAATCCACTTCCTTGCCATCTGCGGCGACCGTATTTGATCGCTAATAAGATGAAGCAGATCACGGTCAAACAAATGCCTTGTCCATCAGTCAATTCCATCGTTATCTCACAGGAATGGGGGTATAAAATAGACATATGTACAAAAACACGCCCGCATTTGATCTCCAAGACACTCGCTTCGCTCGGTATCACGAGTGGGTGTTAACTGGTCTTGAAGTAAACCTTGAGGTCGCCGATGTCACTTCACCGTATGGACGACGATCCTTACGCGTTCGTTCACGTCCATCTGGTGAAGCGCGATTATGGGTTTCCCCGCGTGAGGGGAAATCAATTTCCCTGCACTTCGATCATCAGCGGCTGAAACCCCACCATGATTGTCAGGAACCAGCGATTAGCTTCCTGATAAGTCTCTTCGTTTAATAGCTCGATGCATCGGGCAGCCTGGTCGAATCGACGTTACACGAGTTGTTGGAGGCAGGTGATCGGGTGGACGACCTTTCCCTCGGCCTGGTTTTTTGCCTCGCGTTTTGCCCGCTCGTACAGGTCGCCCAGGAACTTCGCCAGTCTCTCCCATGTCCAGTCGCCTGGATAGACGATTCTGGCCCCGTCCTTACTTACCTCTGCCCGCGGTACACGTCGCGGACGATTCCCTCCTTTCATCTCCAGGGCAACACGCTCGATGACATTTCGTTTCGCTCGGCCATGTTGCTCGATATCGGCCAATACACGTTCAGCGAGTTTCTTCTGCATGTCGGGAGTGGGCATCGAGGCGAGGATCCGCAACACGTCGCGGGTCACCTTCGGGTTATTGCCCAGGCCGTGCAACTCTGGAATGAGACGTCGGTTGGGGGAAAGCAACTTGCTGACATAACCGCAGGAGAAACCGACCGCCTCCGCAGCGCTTTCTTGTGTACAGCCCGTAATCTCGATGTGTTGGAGAATGTCTGCTACGATCTCGTCCTTGGTCATCGTCTTCCTGATGACGTTCTCGGTCAGTCGGATGCGGATGATGTCCACCATCGTAATCGGCCCGTGAACTCGAATGGCCTTGAACTTGATGCCAAGGATGCGACAACACATCAGCCGACGGTTACCTGCTGCCGCCATCAAGCGGCCGGGTTTCTCCGGATTGTCCGTGACAATCCCAGGTTGTTGCTGGCCGTACTTCTCCACACTCGGTAAAAGGTCCGAAGACACGGATTCTGGCGTGACCGGACGATTACCAATACCGAAATCGACCTCGTGGGCGTTGAACTCGTGAACCCTCCCGGTGTCGGGGTCACCGGGAGCAGGGGATTCGATACTAAAGGGCATAAAAACCTCACAAGTCAAAAGAGTACCTCTCAGGCAACGTGCGGCGTGCTAAAGGAAACAACGGCAGGCTCACTCGCCAGAGACTGAAAAGAGAAAGAGAGATCAAGACAACGGTCGTTCCGCCTCAGCGGCTGTCGGCTTCAGACCTGTCAGGTCCACTTTCCCGCTGTCGCCTCGTTCATCACATCGCGAACGATTGTCCAAAGCTGAACCACGAGATGAGGCCATTTCACGGCAGGCTTGCTCGACAACATCGGGAATGAATTGCAACATCAATTCCGGCTCCTAGGAACAAGAGCACGCTGACAGCTCTCGTTGAGGAATGCAGCTCATTTCTGGTCATTGTTGTGACCAGGACCAGTCATGAGTTTGAACGTCTGCTCTGTTGATTCATATTAATCAACAGCAAGAACCTGTCAACCATTTTTTTACGATTCCAACTTTTATAATTCTGGTCGTATTAACTGCGGAACTGTGCAAGCCGTTCCTGGCGAGGTGCTTCCATTAACTCAAGCGGGGGTAGCTTGGTAGTGACTGACGACAATCGCGAGGCGTGGCCTTTGGCTGCTTCCGATTCACTCTCGATCGGAGTTGAATGCTTTTTCGCCTGGAGCCGGAAGTAGCCGCCGCCGCTACGATCCGGCGCGACCGCCACCGAACAGGCACGGCCCGTTGCCGGATCCTTGATCGCAATGCCAATCTCTGCCATGACCCGGTTCAACTGGCTTGATACCGCCTTTATCTCTGCCAGCGTAGAAGGGGGAGTGAGTTGGAGGAGTTGCTGAAAGATAGGAGTGAGCCGTTTGATTGCCGCCGCTCGGACGCTTGTAGCGAGCGTCTCTACGTCCGTCAGGCATTGCTGCGGGTCTGCGGAGACTTGGGCGAATAGCTCTGCACTTAACCGCTCCAGTTCCCCGCGGATTTCCTTTCTCGGCAACGGACCGATTTCCTTGTCAGGCGGCCGCTGGTCTTTTCCTCCCGTCTCCTCATCAACCACTCCGTTCGTGCTCCTGAATAGTCTCACACTCTTTTTTGAGTAAGACTGGAATTTGTCGATGAAATCAAGGAAAAAATTGGCGGCATTCTGGTTCTCGGACCAGGCGCAGGTGATCGTCACCTTACCCTTTTCAAACCGCCCACCCGCGTAGGTACCGATCGGGAGGGTGGCTTGAAAGCCCACCGTTTCGTTCAGCAATTCTTCCATCCCCAGTTGAAGAGTTTTCAGATATCGGCTGCTGCTGACTCCGCACCGGAGGGTCAAACGCTTCACTCCCCGGTCGAATAGATCCTGCACCTGGCTTGCCGGGACTAAATGGCTCAAGAATCGGTGCGAGGTGTTGGTAAGATCGACGACCAGCGCTGAATCGGCATTGTCGAGTGTGGGTTCTGCCAGGTCCGGCTCAATCGTCCCTGCGCCGAATGTGTAGGCCACAATCGCAAATCGTACTCCGACGATGTGCGATGAATGCAATTCAAGTGGCTGTGGGGAAGTTGGAGAGTCCACTTAAACCCACTTTCCAAAAGGATTGATCAGGTGAAGCGCTTCACACAACGGCTGACGGGCTTGAGCCCAGGTGTTGAAGTCTCCGTGGACGACTCCAATCTTGTTTGCACTCCCAATTAATCGGTAACTGACATAAACCGCCTCGAACCGACAGAGGCTATATCTTTGGCCGTATTCGCGCTCATGAACCGGGAGAGCTCTTACCAAGTAGATCGTATAGTTGTCGAAATACCAGCTTCCACTGGAGCTTTGGAGCAATGGAGAGACAACCGCATCCGGGCTCCCGACGTCGAGTATGCCCCGACGGATAACTTCGATGTTTTTTTCTGACCCCAGTTGGACTTCATCATGAAATTCCCGTGCCAGGAACTGTCCGGAGTTTCTATCGGCCAATGTGATCAGCCGCTGGAACGAGATCCTGCGATTCAGTTTCCCGTCAACGGGCCGGAGCAGCGCTGTAGGAAAGTCAAGGACCTTGCCGTCCGATAACCCGAGCCTTTGGACCTTGAGCGACCGATCCCGTGCGAGATCGCAGGTGACCCCGCCGACTAGGTCCTGGCGCTTCATCACCCGTCCTGGCGAGTTGAGGGAACGAGCCGGGACGCGGTTCCAGACCCACCAAAATGCAGGAATGTGTGCGAGTCCGCGCTTGAAGAAACGTCTGTAAATGTGCTCCAACGAACCCAGTCGCCGATCCCAAAGAACTCTCTCAATAAGTGGTAGATCACGGCTGCCAACCAAGCCTCGGAGCAGGTCATATTTTGTATGTATGTCACACTCGGAAGCGAATACGAAGTAATCCTCACGCCCGAGACCGTTCGGGACCGCTAACGGCTCCAACTGTGAACTCCGAGGCGAATGCCAGATGGCGTCGTAGAGCAGACCAGACAGTGTGTGCGTCATGCGACCTCCTCAATCGCCGCGTGAATCACACGATTAACATTTATTAACTTATCGCTCAACAACGAGGTGCTCGCCCGTGCGAAAAGGTTTCCAAATCGGCCAGCAAGAGCAAGCCGCTCCTGAACCGACGGATACATCTGTGGATCTTCTCATATTTGCGGAATTGACTTCGAGAGACAGAATAAGTGATCGCTCACTCTGAGGCACCACAGAATCTTGAAGGATCTCTTTGGCCCCCATCTCTCCCTTGCCTAAAACCGAATCTTCTCGATTTCATCGATCTGCAAGCGGTCGTTTCTCTGGTCATTTAGCTTGAGGCATGGTTTGGGTCATGAGCCGTAATTTGCATCGCTTTCTCAAGGGTGATGTCGCTTTCAAGAAACGCCGTGATGCTGGTCGTCCCGAGTTGAAACGTCAGCGGATCATAAGAGATATAGCTGTTCCCACGGTAGGAATTGTGCCTCTCTCCCATACACCCAATCTAACACGCAAACAAAAGTGATCGAACCGAGGGCTTGGCAGATTCTACACCCATCCCCTTCGACTCGATTCATCCTCTTTAACAAGTCCTTGTCAAGAGGACGGCTATACGCTACTCATGTCGAACTTGCCTCCGCTCTGTTCGTCTCGGTTCGCAGGTGCCACACTATCGAAAGGATTTTCTATGGCCAAGCGCAAGAAGGCGGCAGAACCGCAACTCACCGAAGAGCAAATCACCAATGAGGCTTCGGTAGCCCACCAAGAGCAAGTCGATCAACCCCTCGCCGAAGGCCAGAAGGTCGAAGCATCGAAGCATCGGACCTGGCCACCGAGTTCTACCCAGCGTAACTCGAAGCCGGGCGGACCATGCCCCCCAACATCTCCCATCAGTTCGCAGATTCGTTGCGGGAACCAGCCGATCAGTCTCCGCGATCGGAACGGTTCACCAGCAAGTTGCCCGATCCGCATTCTATCGAACAGATCAGCCTGGCTGCCGAACGGGATGGAGCGATGATGCGATTATTCCGCAACCACCGGTTCCGCAGCTTGGGCATCAAGTTTGATGAGAAGCCGCCAGCAGAAATCACGCAACAACTCCGGGACACGGGTTGGCAGTGGTATGGCCAGGAGAAGGTCTGGGTGAAACCGCTGGAGAAGGGCAATGAATGGAGAATCGTTGCCGATGCAGAGAAACAGTTCAGGGCCCTGGGGAACACGCTGCGGGAAATGCGCGGCCTGGAACCGGTTGCACAGTTGGGAGTGGGAGCCGCTTAACCCTTCCGTAAACAAACCGATTCCCACCCTCCCCAGCCGCCGTTCACGACTTCACTGCTGGAAGTCATCGAGTCTGTAAAGGCAATTGCGGTTGCCAAAGCTTGCCCTACTCCTCTGTGAGTTTGAACGGCTCCAGCCAGGCGATCCCTTTGGGTTCATCGTCCGGTTTCTGTGCGGCAATCCGAATACGATCGATGACCACTTCTCCCGGCTTTGCTCTGCTAATCTCTGCTCGATTCATTTCCCGTACCCAGGTGATCCTGTGTCGCAAGATTCCACTGTCGAACAAGCTCACTGCTCCGTTAACGGTTGTGTTCAGGTTCGATCCCTCGATGAACACCCAGTGAACCCTGTCACCCACGAATTGCAGTAACAACCCGGCCGAGGGGTTATAGGTCATCGGTCCCAGCCATGAGAAAGGGAAAGCTCGGCAGTTCCCATCGGCCAGTCGGAACTCGATTGTGAGCGCACGATCATGGATTCCTCGCCGAAACCCGAAAGCAGTACAGCACTCTTCATCGGAAACGGGCTCCTCGACCGCAACTGGCTCGACCCCAGGGCGGCCAATCCCGACTTTGGCACGACTGCGCAACGCTTCCAGACTATCGCTCATGGATCTTCTCCTTTATCTGGTCGCGGTCGTGGCCGAAATTCTCACGCGGCCGGTCAAAGCTCGCCATTCGACGCATGAATGACAAGTGACACTTCAATCGCTCGCGTCCCCAGGGCCGTCGCGGACGGAAAACCTCTGTCGCGGTCAACCGCTCCCTGTCCCTGGCCACCGCATCACGTAGATCTCTCTTGCTGCCGGTGAACAGAATCGCCTGCTCGCGGCCCCGTGACACACTCACGTACAGTTGGGAACGATCGGAGGCCGGGTAGGAAAGCTGCGATTGTCCGATGATGACCCGGTCCACGGTCTTCCCCTGGCTCGCGTGTGAAGTGACGGCATAGCCGTGATCGAGGTGGCCAAAGTCTTTTGCAACAACCCAGCCATTGTCCAAGACGACGTTCCCGTCACGGAACTCCTTCACTGTGTAAGTGGCCCCATTATCCAGCCGGTGTCCATCGAGCGACTTTCCGGAGGTGGTGATCCTGAGTCGGTCATTCACTGCAATACGAATCGTGATCGGGCGGTAGACCTGGAACCGAGCCGCTTGATCCAGCGGCAACGGATCACCGCTCACCATGACCCGCTGCCCGCTCTTATAGCCCTTGGCGTTCTGGTGGAACTGGAGCATGTCGCCTGTGGCATAGTTTTCGGCCTGGCCGCGTTCGGCCTCCGTGAGATGCCGGGGAACCCAGACCTGGTATTCCTTTTCTTCACCGAGCTTCTTCTTCGCAGTAAGTTCCTCGCGAATTGCTTCGGTCACACGCTCACGCTCCGCGTGTGTCGGGCAGACCACGAGGGCGGTCTTGAACGACCCATCGGCCTTGCGCTGGGACGAGGCATCGACATAGGCTGCGGCCAGGTGGAGATAGCGTTCCTGGTCTGGAGCTTCGCGGAGCCAACCGAGGCGATCGAGATGGTCGAGCCCCTCGTCCGTCTTCCCCTCCGCGAGCAAACGAACGATCTTCTTGTATTCTGCCTTCGGCTGGCGGGTAATCTCGGTCACCGCCACCGAGGGCACCCCGGCGTACTTTTCGAGAAGCTTTAATGGCGTGCCGTAGGCAGGTGAAGAATGCTGCGAAGTATCGCCCATCAGAACGACCCGGGATTCCAGGCGTTTCGCAACTTCAAACAATGCGGACATGTCTTTGTTGCCCATAAGCCCGGCTTCATCGACCCAGATGACGTTTCCCGCAGCCTTTTGCTGCATTTGCGGGCTTCTCAGAAATGTCGCAACCGTGTCCGCTTCTGCAAACCCTTCCTTTCGTAGCACATCACGACTCGCACCCGCTGATGGCGCCAGCACCACGACGCCACGACCACCCTCCACGATGCCTTCCACGGCCTCCTGCATCAATGTTGTCTTACCAGTACCTGCCAAACCCTGGATAAGCATCACCCTGTCTCGGGAACCAAGAATATGTTCCACGGCCCCAAGCTGACCGGCATTGAGCCAGTCACGTTTCACTGACCTTTCTGGAACACCAAGAGGACGGAAGGTTCCCCGCCCTTTGCGGGCAAAGGCTACCATGCGATCCTCCTCGGCAAGAATCGCCGGCGTGGTCACCAGGCGGACACCTTTTTTCTCCTCCACCGGCAACTTCCGGCGATCATAGTCCTTCCGAATGTCCTCGACCGTCACGTCGCCGAGGCCGTGTTTCAACGCTTCGGCCAGTAATCGTTTCTCGGGCACAACGGCATCGCGTTCAAACACATGCGCGATGGCGAAATCCATTGCGGCGGCAGTGCGATCCTCCCTTGCCCAGGACATTACCCGGTTGGTTTTGACTGCATCGAGAGCGTGTTGCTCCTGCGAAGTGAGCCTGTCCCTCCACTCGGATGTCAACTCGGCCCAGGTCAGGCTCTTGTCCTTTTTCTCTCGGGTCATTCCACCCAGTCGATCTTTCTCCTTCGGATCTTCGATCCCCCGTTCCCGAGCCAGTTCCTCGATCTTCGCGGTTCGCCGGGAAAACTTCTTGATCGCCGAGGCGGGAATCCCGCTGATCTCGAAATCGTCACTTTTCCGTTCGATCGCATAGCCCAAATCTTGCAGGTTGTTGGCCAAACGGGCACGAAAAGCCGCTTGAAAGTAGGGAGCGTCGCGTTTGAGATCCCGGAACTGTCCCGCTTTCCAGCGGTCTTCCGTCTTATCGAACGTCGAGTTGAACACAAAGCAATGTGCATGGAGCTGTGGGTCGGGCAGACCGTCCACGGGCCGAGATGTGGTGTGGATGAACTCAGCCCAAACAGCGTTGCCGGTCACACGTTCGGAGTTTTGGCCCTTCGTGCGAACCCGTACCTTCATCTCCTTTTCGATTTCACACATCGTCTCGTGAACCGACTCACGGAAAGCAGCCAGGATTTCCGGGTCATCGCCCAGGGCATAGAGCAGCGACACCGATTTCGACACGGAGAAGGTGAAATCATATCCAACGGTACGCTCATCCTTAGTGCGGATGGTCAGCGGTTGGCCTGTGTCCGGGTTTCGGTTCTCGCATAGCCGATTAAAGGCTCGCCCCGATACCCGTCCTTCCAGCCCGAGCAGGCGTGCGCCCTCGCCTCCCCAGCGCCCAAGAAGCTCTTGACCCTCCAGGTAGTAATCGGCACCTGCGGATGCGTAATAGGACTTGGCGGCGTCGGCCGACGATTGTTGACTTATGCGGAGCATGGCGGAATTGTAAGCAGACGAGTTGCTTCAGATTCGCGGTTCTCGGGAAAGGTAGAGTTTCCCCGCGAGCGGGTCAAGCAACATGTGTGATGAAGAGTTCCACGCCGAGATGTGTCAATTCAAACTTGTGCCACCTAGTTACATACGCGCCTCGCGGCCTCAATATGGGCTATGAAGCAGTCCGATAGCCCCCGCAAGGGGAATGACGGTTCCTCCGCACAGCAGCCCCGCCGTAATTCCCCTTGCGTAACCGCAAATGTTGGCCCCGTCCCGCTTCCTTTTCGCCCGGTTGGCCGTAATGAGGTGGATCGCAAACGAAAGGATTCGTCATGACCAATGACGTTGAAGCCGTTGCAGAAAAGACACATCAGTTTTGCTCGCCACTTCCCTCGATTCCGTTTATCACTTGGGGCTCAACACCAGCTCATTGTTGTTCACGATGGCGTCGAAACCCCAACCATCATTGCCCTTCGATGTGGAGGAACAGCTCCAGCCCTTTCGCTATCCCTTCCGGGTTGACCTTCCCCTATTGTTCCGACTAGCACGCTTGCGAATCAGCGGGTTCCTTTCTGTTCCGATCCGCCGCGCTTCATTTTAAATAAGAGCATTTTTCGCTTCAATATGGTAGATGTGTCAGTCACGCGACAATCGCAAGTGCGTAATCCGTCCTTAACAGGGGGTGCCGATGTCAGAGGCGCCAAACTGGGGTGAGCCCATTTACCGAAAAGCCCTCCTCAACCGAGCAAGATACCTCCACATCGACCCGCGGGTACAGGTGCGATTCGATATGGATGACCTCGTCAGTGAAACTCTCTTGAGAGCCGTGGAAGCCAGTAAAGGCTCCTTCCCATGGCGTGGGACCACCGAAGGAGAACGGTTCAAGTACCTCTTCGCGATCCAGTCAAGTGTGCTGGCGGATTTGCGCGATGCTCACATTGGTGCAGGTAAGCGAAGCGTCCTGAAGGAACAGGATCTTCGAGCATTCAAGCAGGCTCTCACGGAAAGTATGGATGGGTTCATCAATCTGGCGGCAGTGCAGACCTCCGTGAGTGAAAAGGCGATCCACAACGAGGAGTTGGAATGGCTTGAGGAGGCTCTGGCCCGGCTACCCGAACGCGAGCGTTTGGTGGTGACTTTGCGCAGGCAGGGCCAGACTCTCGAACAGATTGCAAAGGCAACGGGTGATACTGTCAATGCTGTCGGCTCGTTGTACACACGAGGAGCCGCGAGATTGAGCCAAATGCGACTTGAGAATAGCACAAAGAGGATAAGTGATGGAACGTCCAATTGATTCCGGCGCACCCGATGTTGACCCTCGGATCGAGGCGGCTGTAGTGGTATTTCTTCAAGCTCAGGATAGCGGGCATCCCCTCGATCCGGATACTTGGATTCCCTCGCAACCATTTGAGATTCAGCCAGCTTTACGAGATTTTCTGAGCGTGATGGGGTTGCTCGCCACCCCGTCATCTGTGCAACCCCGGCCGAAGAGGGAGGTTCCACACACGCTTCCCGACTGGGGTCGTTATGTGGGATTGCATCTTGTTGGTGTTGGTGGGATGGGCGCGGTGTACAGTGCGACCGATACCCTCCTTGGTCGAGTCGTTGCGGTGAAAGTACTACACAGCGACCTCGCCGCGGACGGAGGAAAGGCGGCCCGGTTTCTCGATGAAGCCCGAATCGCGAGCCAACTCCAACATCCCAATATAGTCCCGGTCTATGACTACGGCATGATGCCCGGACAACCGGATCGCCCCTTCTTCACGATGCGGTTGGTTGCGCCGCGAACTCTGTCGGAGACTGTTGGCGAATATCACCTGAACCCCTCTGATGCTGGACGCGATATACTCTTACGGCAGTTCATCGCAGTCTGTGGTGCGGTGGCCTATGCCCACGACAGAGGTGTTCTTCACCGGGATCTGAAACCTCAGAATGTTATGGTGGGGGCGTTCGGTGAAGTCCAGGTCATGGACTGGGGATTGAGTAAGACCTTGCTCGGTGTCGGCGACACACCCAACGTCCCCGTTTTGGTAGACCCGGTTGCCGTAATTGGCTCAGGCGAGAGTGTTACCGGGGTCGTTCGTGGCACCCTAGCGTACATGCCTCCGGAACAGGCCAAGGGAGAACCCATCGGTCCCGCTGCGGATGTGTTCGCATTGGGTGGGATACTCTGCTACATCTTCACAAATTGCCCGATTTATAGTGCAACAAACCCTGCGGAGCAATTGCGATCAACCCGAGAGTGCGACACGAAAGCTGCACTGGACCGTCTTTTGGCAACCGATGCCCCCGCCGAATTGATCGATCTGGTGCGGCGGTGTTTGGCTCGGGATGTGACAGAGCGCCCCGGTTCGGTCGCGCTTGTGAGTGCTGGAGTGAGTGACTACTTGTCATCAGCGGATCAGCGTCTGAGGGAAGCCGAGGTAAGTCGCGGTCGTGCCCAGGAACGGGCCGCTGGAGAGCGAAAGCGGCGACATTGGCAACTCACGGTGGTGGCCATCAGCTTTGCTTTGATCTTCAGCGCCGTAGCAACCGGAATTTGGTACCACTTCGATCGGCAAGCCAGGCGCTTGGAGGACGAGGCGAAAGCCCGAGAATTAGAGTTGAAGGAAACCCTGGACCGGGAAGAACGGGAGCGGGAGGAACAGCGGCAGAACGGCGACCGTGAGAACGGGGTGGCAGTCGCACTCAACGAAGTATATGCCGAGATTGAGAAGGACCGGCTCAACAATGCGGCCGCTGCTTTGCGCCAGGCAAAGGGTCGCTTGGGCCTCGACCCGCCATCACATCTAGTTGCTCTGGTGGCAGAGACTGAGAGGAACTACACGGCCGCAGTAAATCTCGACAGCATCCGGCAAGAACGAGGTGTTCTCCGCGCCGGGTCGAAATTACCCGAGTCCGCGGCCCTTCAGAGATACGTTGTCCAGTTCGCGGCTTTAGGTTTTGATCCCGCTCAGCCGGGCACTGGGGCGCGGATTCGGACATCTCCGATTCGCCTGTCCCTACTTGCTGCTTTGGACGATTGGGCGGTTAGCGAATTCAATACCGAAAAGCGGAACGCGCTGTTATCCCTGGCCCGGGAAGTGGATTCGGACTCGGTCTGGGGGAATCGGTTTCGAGAGCCGAACGTCCGGGCGGATCCCGCTCAGATCGTCGCTTTCGCTACGCAAGCTCCCATTGAGAATCTAAGCATTGGTCAGATTGAAGCTCTGGTGAATGCCTTACCACAAAACGAATTCATTGCAGTTCGGATCATCCGGGTAGCGGAGGCGCGCCATCCGAATGATTTCTGGGTCAACCTCACAGCGGCGAAACGTCTGGCAAATACCAAGACACCGGATTTTGAAGCAAATCAGAACCTTCATCGAGAGGCAATCGGATATGCGCGGACAGCCGCCGCGCTTCGACCCGACAGCCAAGGTGCTGTGCTACTGCTCGCAGAATTATACAGGAACGAAGGGCGAGCCGAAGATCTCGACGACCTGATGACGCGAGTCGAGAAGTTCGGGACGGAAAACTGGCTCCGTAGTTATATTCTTGCGCTCGTGGCAAGCGCGCGACACGATTATCAGGGTGCGATCAGCCACCTCAAATGTGCAGTACAAGCGCTCCCCGATGAACCTAAACTCAGGGCAAACCTTGCGGGTCTATATGGGATGATTGGGGAACCAATAGTTGCTCTTGAGACCATTGGGCCCGTGCTCGATCGATGGCCTAACGACACATTTGCACTTGCGATCCAGTCGGCGGCTCTTGTTCAACTCGGCCGCTTAAATGAAGCGGAGAAGGTAACGCGGAAAGCATTGGCGCTAAATCCGCTTGATGGATATAGCGGAGTTGTCTTCGCGTACTTGCTTTGTATTCGTGGTCGTCTGCTGGACGCGGAGGCAATTATCCGCGACGTCAGGCCGCGCCTCGACGATGCGGTCGATGAGATCGATCGGGATGGGGTTCGCGTAGTGCTCAAACTAGCGCGGGGCGAGGCGACCGAAGCGCTATCGATATGCCAACGTACTCTGCGATTCTCACAGCACCCAAATGTTCACCTGTTACATGGGTACTGTTTACGCGCAAATGGCCGAACCCATGAAGCCATTGAAGCGTTCACCCAAGTTCAAAAATTAATAACAGAAAATAAAATTCAACCCGGTGCCCTCATGGGACTGCAATATTTGACTTTCAAAGTGGACGCCCGGGGACTCCGGCAGTTCCCAGAGTTTGAGGACAAATGGACCCGTGATGGAAAACTTCCACGTCCCAACAGGTCGCAAGCAAACCTGGAGGAAGGCCGAGAACTTGACATGTTCTCCAAACTCGAGTTGCTAAAACATGGCGACAGTCTATTAGTTAAGGGTTATGCCGGTGCCGCCTACCATATGTACGAGATTGGGCTTCCAAAAGAGTCATTCTGGGGTGATCAGAGTCACAGCTTTCTCCTCGGTACGAATCGCATCAACGCGGCACGAGCAGGTGCCCTCACCTGGAGCTGTGGCGGAAGCGATGCTGTAGTAACAACCGACTCGTTACGGCGCGAAGCTCTCACCCGGACAATCGGTTGGCTTAAGGAGGAATTGGAGGACTGTCAGCGGATAGCGCGCCGAGAGGATGGAGACATCAGGACGCTAATTGATGGCGGCAGCGCCAAAGTTGCAAATTACCGACTCCACATCATGCTCATGCATCGCGATCTCGAGCCGCTTCGAAACCCGAAGCTGATCCGCGAGATGCCCGAACAGGATCAGAAAGCCGCGAAGAGTCTTTGGGCCGATGTCGACGAATTGTACAAGAAACTCAACCCGCCTCTCGACATCCCGGGGCTTGATAAGAAAGGATTGCACGCTCCTTAAAATCAAAATTATCAACAGAGCGTTTTCGGTAAAGCTGTAGCGTTATATCCGGCGTGTCGGATGTAGTTCTCACATTCCCGCGGTGGGAACGCCTCATGTATTGTTCCGAAGAACGCCTCGACCTTCTCCACCGTTCTTAATTCGGCGGATCGCAGTCTGGCCTTCACCTTGGCGAATGCCTGCTCGATCGGATTAAAGTCCGGCTGTATGGCGGCAGATACACGACCGAGCAGCCAGCCTTCTCAATGGCTCGGACCGCTGCGGTCCGCTTATGACAGGGAAGATTGTCCATCATCACGATGTCCCCCGGTTGTAAAGTCGGGATGAGGACTCGCTCGACATAGGCAACGAACAAGTCGCCGTTAAGAGCACCATCAATCACCATCGGGGCAACCAAGCCATCATCACGAAGGGCAGCCACAAATGTTGTCGTCTTCCAATGGCCCTATGGGACCGGACAGACCAACCTCCTCCCTCGGGGACAACGGCCATACCGCCGGGTCATCTGGGTATTCGCACTCGTCTCATCGATGAACACCAGCTTGGCCGGATCCAACCCTGGCATTCGCTCCGTCCATTCCTGTCTCTTCTGCTTCACGTCGGGGCGATCCTGTTCGGCGGCTCGGATCACTTTTTTTAAACGACAGGTTAATCCGCCGCAGGTACTCGTACAGGGTTGACAAGCTGACCTTTACGCCCAGCCGTTGACGCAACTCGGCAAGAGTGGCATCGGGGTCGGCCTGGACCAACTCGCGGACCTTAGCGTCATACGGGGCCAATGCGACCGGACGTCCAGGGCTCGGAGGACGGGGAGCCAGCGAGCCGTCGGCCTTATAACGCTGCTTGAGTCGTCGGACCCACGATTTACTGACCGAGAACTTCGCAGCTAATTCCGCCGTACCCATCCCCGCTTCGCAGTCAGTCCATACCCGCTTACGCAGGTCCATCGAGTACGCACGCATGGAAACCCTCCTTGGACACTGGATTTCATACCTCATACCCGATTGACCACCTCCGCGCTACAATTTTCCCGAATTTATATCCATTTGTTACGATGCCGAGCCTCCTGACCGACTCCATTCAGGTTGCCAGATCTGGTACGATATCGTCTTCGCTGGTCCAGGTCCACTGCTCAACGCGGTTATCAAAAAAACTGGGAAATTCGCGACAACCCACCCGGAGCATTCCGTCCTTGACCTTGGCGACCTGGAAACACCAGGTCGATCCCGTTCTTTGAAGTGCAATCCAGTCTTACCCTGGGAAAAAAGGGGGTGTGGTTCCCCTCGGACTCCCTCGGACAATGAGGTGCGCCAATGATGAGACGCGTATTTAGCGTGTTAGTGACGGGCACGATGGTGGTCACGTCGCTGCTGTGCGCTGTTGAGCGGGTAGCAGCTCAGCCACCCGCCAAGGCCAAGAGCAACCAAGAGCTGATCGAGAAAGAGGCCAAGGGAATCCTGTTGTTGGCCCATCCCACCGTTACCCTGACAGCAGCAACCTACGACAAGATCACAGAGTTCAAGGACGGCACTTATGCCTTGACCTACAAGTTCACTTGGAAAAACCTCTTCGATGATCCCTGCTATCGTTACTGGCATTTCTACTTTACCAAGGAGGGGATCGTCTACGAAATTGGAGACGGGGCAACCGACACCACCTTCAAACCGTTCGAACTCACTAACGCGGCGCTCAACGAGATCAAGGACGTAATTCGCGACCAGATCAGCAAAGGCCAATTGAAAAAGGACGATCCGGTCGTCAAGCCTCTCCTAGAGGCACCCAATGGGCGCAGACTCACGGTTCTGTTACTTCAGCTGACCCAGAAACTGGCACAGAACTAAGCATGAAGCCGCAGAGGCTTGTGAGGTTTGTAATGTGCCGTGACCGTCCAATGCTGTTTCGGGGGCGCGGCGCGTTCAGAACGACCACTCAAGCACGATCGCCCTGGCGGTCACGGTGCTGTTTCATTGCCGGTCTCTAGGCCATTCAAGGTGGCTGAGTCTTGCTTAACCAAGCTTTCAAAATTTGTTGCTGCTGGACACTCGCAAGAAGTTACAATCACCCCGATCGAGTAACCGCTAGGATGCTCGATCATCCCCCTCACAGGAGCCGCCCATGACCCGTTGGTGCTGCCTTTTTGGCGCAATGGTGTTGGTGACAACCACTACAGCATCAGCCATAGCACAAAAACTGGATAGTAACTTCTCTCTGACCAACTCAGAGATGACCCATGCTGACGATCTCTTCATCGGCCGCGCAAAAATGACACTTCACTACGTCTTCGATGGCAAACAACTCCAGAAAGACGTGATCGTACTCTTCATTACGAAGGATCGCATTATTTATCGAGAAAAGGAAGGAGAGCATGCCAAAACAAAAACGAGTAATGACGCGAACTTCATCAAGTTGGTTCAAGAGATGCCAAAAGTGGCTGACGATAGGGTGTGGGCGAAGAAAGATGGCAAGATTGCTGGACCACTCGTGCCGCCCGAGAACATAGACCTAACCCCCCAACGGCTGAGCAAGGAGCAACTCACCGCCTTTCTCGTTGAACGAGCCGAGGTGTTTTACGACGAGATGAGTGTTGTGCTCAGACTCCAAAATAAAGCTGCAATCGAAGACCTTATCGAATATGCCTCATCACTCAAGAAGTTTGCTGTAGAAGAAAAGCTAGGTATGGCGGTGGAGGATCTATTTGACTTGCGACCTCACATTCTTGCCCAGGATAAGTTAATTAAACAGCGAAACGCAGAGGTCGACTCATTGAAAGAGGAGAAGATGGATGCAGCCAAGCAGCGTGAGCTGGCAAAGGCGATCTTTGAACTCCGCCAGGGGAATGCAATGATCGAAGGACTTGCTCACGGTGCTGACTTCTTTAACTCTAAAAATCCAGGAGATCTGCTAAACGCATGTGCTGCCTTTGGGAAAATCGGGCAAGCGGCCTTCATGAGGGACCTCGACGAAATCCGGATCAAAGAAGCGACAACACCGCTAATGGAGAAAATAAATCAACAGATCACCAATCTAAATGTCGAAATGCAAAAGAATCGCGCAAAGCTGACCGAAAGGTTGAAGATCGTATGGGCTCAATTGAAACTGGATGAGACCATTATGAAATCCCTTAGCCACCTCGCGATGGATTTGATTGAGCCTATTAAGCGTGATCCGACCGCGCCCTTTGATTTGACAGCAACTCTCGAAGTACTCGACAGACGCATCCGGCACTGGCAGAGTCTTGGTCTCCCATCACCTCAGTTGATCGGTCTGAAAAACTTGTTGGAAGCGGTCCGGTCGTTGAAACCGAAGCCGGCCGACATGGCAGATCGCTTGATGCGAGCTGAAGATATCTACCAATTGGGCCGAAAGACGATCGAGTCGGCGAAGTCAGTCCCGGAAGTGTCATTGTTCGATGCCGATAGAATACAATTGTTAATTAAAGGGTCTAAACTGATTCAACAAGCGGTGGAATATGCATGCGAGCCTCAATACCCAATCTCGGAACCAACACTGTGGGATATAAGGGCCGATTTTGGTGCCCGTGTGATGAAAATGGCTTTGTCCCGATCTGCGGTCTTAGATCCGGGCGGCCACGCTCGAATGACCCGCGCCGCTTTGCTCCTCCACAGAGGACTCGCAAAAGAGGCTCAAGCTCAAGTTGAGAATGATGCAAAGGTGAGTCTTTGGGATCAGAATCCTGCCTATATGCTTCAGTTGACCCGCATCGCTTGCCAGAATTACGCGCCAAGGCTAGCTTCGGATTATTTCCAGACTGCCTTGAGGGCTGGCCTGTCTACGAGTCGGGATCTTGAGACCGAACGAGATTTTCAGCCCTTGTGGACGCTAAAACCAAAGCCGAAATTCCTTATTGACCGCGATAACCCCAACCTCGCGGTCTATCTCTCAATGAATCCCAGCACGGTGAAAAACAACTTTCAGACTTACGACATTAAGATTGTCAACCAGGGGAGCTACCCTTTAGTAGGTGCCACGATCTGGTGCGATGTAGCTTTCACACAAGGCTTTAAAAAAATGACAATCACATCAATGAAGAAAAAGATCGAATATATCGGGCCAGCGGGCTCCAGTCACGAAGATTATTATTGGAGCGATACCTTCCAGGTTTCTGGCAAGATCTCGCAGGCCTTTCTCCGAGTCGAGCTAGCGCCAAAGAATCCGAAACTGAAAGGAGTTACGGGATCCTTCCTCATATTACAGGGAAGTGATACTTTTTATCGGTGGCGATGGTTTTATTAATCCAGGGGCGATTTCCCATAAGTGCCATCCGTCTTGATTCAATGGATTGTTTGCGTCAGACGGCGGATGGCAAACCGTAGGGATTAAAGACAAAGGTAATTTAAACTTTAACGCCAAAACCCTGTGGGTTCTTTTTTCCCTCCTGGGGTCGCGCCAGGTCCAGTTTTCTTTTCTTTCAATCGATTCAAGTCTTGCTCCATTGCTTTGGCCATCTCCAGATCGACTGTGCGAGCTAATTCGATAAGGAATAACGAGCGTTGTTTTGCATCCAATTTGCCCAGTTCCTCGGATGCCCGTTTCAGATTACCGTTGAAACCATCAATATCGATTTCCGCAGGGGTAATGCCGGCTTTAGGAACGATATTCTTCCATACCTTCTTTAAAGCAGCGATGGATTCAGTAAGCGTCAGTTTCGGATCGTTCTTCACCATCGCCTGTGCGGTGACGGCAAACATCGTAGCCTCTAGATTGGTAAATGCATTGATGGTTTTTGTTTCCATTTCTTTATCAATCCTTGGTAGCGGAATCATTCCATCTGTGTTCTTCACGCCTGGCAGACGCGAAATGATTACGCCGATGACAAGCTGGGTCTCATCGGTCGGTGTCATTGAAAGGAAGTCCGGTATGCTCTTTGTTGCCGGTGCATCCTTTTTTGCAGGGGTGTCCTTCGTGGCTTTTGCAAGTCTTTCACGTGATGCTTT
>Ga0206850_10147_pt1 | contig 22769 bp, 14 predicted proteins | sample Alteio_BWOrgCont_16_FD_152885 | JGI IMG/M metagenome (GOLD analysis project Ga0206850, IMG submission 152885) | Enriched cells from forest soil in Barre Woods Harvard Forest LTER site, Petersham, Massachusetts, United States -... | ecosystem: Environmental > Terrestrial > Soil > Temperate forest >...
CGGTGACGATTCCTGATGCCATCAATGGCTATCCCGTCACCAGTATCGGAGAATATGCGTTTTACTATTACACCAGCCTGACGAACGTCAGCATTCCCAATAGCGTCACCAGCATTGGAGAATATGCGTTTGAGAATTGCGGCCTGACGAGGGTCATGATTCCCAACAGCGTCACCAACATCGGAGAGCTGGCGTTTGCCAGTTGTACCAGCTTGACCAATATCACAGTCATCGCTGGCAATCCTGATTACAGCAGCACGAATGGTGTGTTGTTTAACGAAAACCAAACTACGCTCATCCAATATCCGATTGGACTGACTAATGCCAATTATATCATTACCAACAGTGTCGCCAGCATCGGAGAAGAGGCGTTTTGCGATTGCCCCAACCTGACCAGCGTCACGATGGGTAACAGCGTCACCAGCATCGGTGCCGGTGCGCTTTCCGGTTGCACCAGCCTGACCAGTGTCACGATGGGCAACAGCGTCACCAACATCGGAGAATATGCATTTTTCTATTGCCCCAGCCTGACCAATATCATTATTCCAAACAGCGTCACCAGGATCGGAGAAGAGGCGTTTTACCAGTGCTTTGACCTGACGAGCGTTACGATGGGCAGCAGCGTCACCAGGATCGGAGAAGAGGCGTTTGTCGAGTGCACCAACCTGACGAGCGTCACTTTTCTTGGAAATGCGCCCGGGCTGGCTGACCCCACTGAATTCATCGATGACGGTGTTGTTGCTAACGCAGTCTATTACTACTATGGCACCAGCGGCTGGAGTTCAACTTATGGTGGTTTGCCAACGACGATGTTGGGCGCGTCATCCCCCTTCACTTACACCACTAATAGTGGCGCGATTACGATTACGGGCTACACCGGCGCCGGCGGCGCGGTGACGATGCCTGACAGCCTCAATGGCTATCCCGTCAGCAGCATCGGAGAATATGCGTTTGTTGAGTGCAGCAGCCTGACGAGTGTCACGCTTCCCAACAGCGTCACCAGCATCGGAGCCAATGCGTTTTTGTTTTGCAGCAGCCTGACGAGTGTCACGCTTCCCAACAGCATCACCAGCATCGGAGAATTTGCGTTTGCCGATTGCAGCAGCCTGGCGAGCATCACCATTGGCAACAATGTCACCAGCATCGGCGGCTATGCGTTTGCCGATTGCTTCAGTCTGACGAGCGTCACGATTCCCAACAGCGTCACTAGTATCGGCGGCTATGCATTTGCCTTTTGCACCAGCTTGACCAATATCACAGTGAATGCGGAAAATCCGGCTTATAGCAGCATGAATGGCATCTTGTTTAATCAAAACCAAACCACGCTCATCCAATATCCGGTTGGACTGACTAATGCCAGTTATACCATTCCCAACAGCGTCACCAACATCGGAGACGGTGCGTTTGGCAATTGCACCAAACTGACCAGCATCACTTTTTCGGGAAACGCGCCGGGGCTGGGTGACGCCACTGAATTCACCGATGATCATATTTCGCCAACGCTCTATTATCACTACGGCACGAGCGGCTGGCGTTCAACTTATGGCGGCCTGCCCACGGTGGAATTATTTATGCCGCCGCAAATCAGCGGTGGTGACGGCCAGGTTGGTGTGTCATCCGGTAAATTCAGTTTCACCGTCACGGGCATGAGCAATCAAACCATTGTTGTCGAGGCCAGCACTAATCTGGCGAACTGGCAGCCCGTCTGGACCAATACTTTGTCCGGCACGGCCACCAACTTCACCGACCCGCAATGGAAAAATTATCCGCACCGCTTCTACCGCGCGCAGTGAATTCGGGACAGACGGCGGGTCTCGTCGCGCTGAAGCGCAGCGAGGGCGGACGCCGTTCCGATTTGCCTTTATTCCGTAGCCATGCCGACTTTTTGGATGTCGAGTTGGCGGAGGGTGTCGAGAACCGAAACCATGATTTGATAATCCGTGTCGTCCGCGCCTTTGACGACGACGCTGAGTTCGGGATCATCGTTCTTGAGCGCGGCCAGTTGGGTTTTAAGCTGGGCGCCGGTGACCGTCGCCGCATCCAGCGTGATCAAACCTTGTGCGTCCAGCACGATCTGGTGGATTTTGGGCGGGTTCGGATTCTTGGGCGGTGGTTTGCCTGATGGCAGGTTTAACTCGAGGTTATTCATCAATTGCGGCGTGGTGATGATGAAAATGACGAGCAGCACGAAAACCAGGTCGAGCAGGGGCGTGATGTTCAGTTCCGCCATCGTGCCGTGATGTCGTTGGGTGGTCTTTTTCATTGCATCAGCGGTTCGGTTTCTTCCTGCACATCAAAGCGGATGGTCACTTGCGGCGGAAAATTGGTTGGTGGCGACCGGTCAATGACCTTCACTTCCTTGAACACTTGTTTTACCGAGTCATCCCACTGCGCATCGCCGGAACCTTTCTGCCAGAGGAGCTGGCTCAAGTTGCCTTGCGGATCCACATGGACTTGCACTTCGGCCGCATAATTATCGTCCGGCAGATTGTCGGGCCGGTTCCATTTGGTGCGCAGCGCGTATTCCAGGTAGCCCTTGTAAAGTTGCACGGGATCGCTCTCGGAGTTGACCGCCTTGCCGCCGGCAAATTCAAACGAAGGGAGTTCCGCCGCCGGTGGCGCCACGACCGGGGGGGCCACTGTCGGCGGCGCGGCGGTTTTGGGCGGTTCAGCCGCTTTCGGCGGCTCGACCACTTTGGGTGGTTCCACCTTGGGCGGCTCGACCTTCGGGGGTGTCTTCGGTTTTTCCGGCGGTTTTTCCTTCACCATCTGCACGGAGATTTTTTGCAGTTTTTTGCCAAGATAACCTTCCCGGGCCGCGAAGTAGACCAACACGGCCACCAGCAGCGCATGCACGACAAATGAAATCGTCAGGTTGACCTTCGACGAGTTCTTTTTTTTCCTCGGTTGTGACTGCGGCGTCATTTATTTCATGATCTCCGTGGCCAGATCCACTTTCACGATGTTCGCCTGCTGGCACAGATCCAGCACGGCGCGGATGTCTTTATACTTCGTCTTGGCGTCACCGCGCACGATGACGTTCAGGTCGGGATCGTCCGTGCGCAGGCCGATCAATTTGGGCAGCAACTCGTCCAGCGGGATTTCCAGCGTGTTCAAAAACAGTTTTCCATCCGCCTGCAAAGAAATGTAATTGGCCTTGCGCGGCGGGTCTTTCTCGTGTTTTGACGCCACCGGCAGTTTCAAGTCCGAGTCCTTCACCGGCGGGATGGTCGTGATGATGAAAATGACCAGCAGCACGAAGGCCAGGTCCAGCAGTGGCGTGATGTTCAATTCCGACAGCGATTCGTGCGCGCTGCGCGAACACTTTTTCATGCGACCATGCGTTCCATTTCCTGGCGTTTGATGGCCCCGGCGATCTTTTCTTCAATATCCCGGTTGTCCACATAGGCGTGTTCAATCTGATTCGCATAGCGGCTGGCAAAGCCGTCCAGTTCCTGGGTGATGTGCCGGATGGTCGTTACCATGAAGTTGTAGCCGAACATCGCCGGAATCGCCACGAGCAGGCCCGTCACCGTGGCCACCAACGCTGCCGCCACCCCCGGCGCCATCGCCGTCAAACTCGCCTGTTGCGCCACCGCTATCCCCGCAAACGTGCTCATCACGCCCCAGACCGTGCCCAGCAAGCCGATGAACGGGCCCCCCGCAACGGCGGTGGAAAGGACGATCATCCCTTTCTCCAGCGACATCGCTTCCGCCGACGCCGCTTCCTCCAAAACCACTTTCACCGCCGCGAAGGAGGCCGTGCTGATCCGTTGCTGGCCGCTGACGGACACGGGATTGTGTTTCAATTGATAAGCCAGTTCCGCCGCCCCGCGTTCATACAATTGATAGGCTGGCGCCCCGTCAAATTCCTCGCCGCGTTTCTGGATGTCCAGCGGGTCGCGGGTCGCGCCATAGGCCGCAAAAAACTTCTTCGCGGCCGCGCGCGCGATGTAGAGCTGCCGGAATTTCGTGATGATGATCGTCCAGCTGAACAGCGACAGCACCAGCAGCACCCCGATGGTCGCCTTGCCCTCCGGCGTCGCCTTCTCAATCGCAAACTGCAACGCCCCGTCCGCCAGCACCGGTTGTAAATATTGAATCATGTTTTTTTTTAAGTTTTAAGTTTCAAAGCCAAATTCTGCGTCCCTAACTTGCGGATTTCTTTTTGATCAACCTGATCCTGCTTTTGGCAACCGCGCGGTCACCCGGCTTGCCTTCGTCGCCAACAAAATTTGCCAGCCCGGCTTGTTTCGTTCGTCGTCCGGGTGATCGCCATTGGCCGGGGGCGGCGCCAAAACGTTTTTTGGATTGGGTTTTTAAAAAGCCGGGGTGTTGGCGACCGTTCGCGTAAGTCGGGGGAGTAATTTTAAAGTTTGAATCCGCCAGCAATTGACCGGGGTGTTGCAGCCTTAATTCAGACTGGTAGGTGTGCAACGAAACGCCAAATTCTTTCCGGAATAAGCAACGAAAATGGCGTTCGCTACAATGAAGTTGTTCGGCCAGGTCGATCGGGGAAGACGCGCAGAACTCGGTTTTGGTCATGTGGCCGATCAGCTGCCAGAAACGGGTGCGCAGTTTGTTGCCATTGCCGGAGTCGGGATACCGGACCGGCAGCAGACTGGCGGTGGCGGCGGCCCAGAGTTGAAATAATGCACAGCGCATGGGCAACAGGTCCGAGCGTGACAGGCCTGCCAGCCGTGTAAATTTTTGTCCAACGGCATCGGTGGCGGTGAAGAGCAAAACTATGGAAGACGGGTTGCTGTCAATGATCTCAAACTGGTACCACTCGGTAATCGTGAGGATGCCATTGAGGTGTTGCGGTTGAATGGTAAAAAATTGCAATTTTAACGAACCCAGCTGGCTGGCGCGCAGCATGCCCGTCGTGTTATTGGTTGTGATGAAGCCGTCACCAACCGAAAGTTGGGATGCAGCTGCGCCAGGTTGCAACCAATAGCCCTGACCTTCAACGATCCGAGCCATCAGCCAACCATTGAAAATGGGAAGCTGCTCGGACGAAGGCGGCAAGGTCCACTCTTTCAAAATGAGATGTTGCTCGACAATCATTCCCACTTAAAGCTTGCCGACAGGTTGTTACCGTTCGGTGTCAAATTTGGCACAATCTTGAAACAATCGGCGGTTTCGCATGTAACGAATAAACACGACAATCAGGTGGCGAATCCACCGCCGTGATCAATGGCTAACCGCAAAATCTTGACGCCGAATACTTTTTTCACCGGTTTACCGCTTCAAAACCTTACGGTCATGTCCAATTGAAGCAGACTATATTTATCGATGGGATTCATCTGCGGGATGTCCTGGTCGCTGCCGCCAGTGCCCAATTTGTTGTTGATGCGGCTGGCATAACCGTAACGAACCGTGCCGATAACATTGTCTGTGAAGCCGTAGGCCAGCGCGGTGTAAATGCCCTGCAAATTTTCGGCGCCTTCAAAAAAGTCCGAGTCAACGAGGTTGGGGTCAAGCGAATATTGTTCGACATGCTGCCAATAGGTTCTGAACTCCCAGGCATGCTTTTTGGAAGTGGTGCCATACACCAACCCCAGGCTGTCTTTGTTGCCGATGGCAAAACCCACCTGATAAGCCGTGTTATCGTGTATCTGCGGGGATGAAATAGCAACGGGTTCAAATCCAGGTGAATAATAAGTTGACTGCGAAGCAGTATAGGCGGCTTCGGCCCGCTTCGCGCCCTCAAGGTTTTGGGCATAATCTCCGAACAATCGCAGGTCAAAATTGTCCATTTTATAGTTCAATTCAAATGGAATTTCCAGAACCAGCAGATCGTTGATGCCCGTTTCGTTGGAGTAGAAACCGTCAGGGCCGCCGGACAATTCATTATACGACCCTCCCGATCCGCCGTAGGCGCTTTGAGTTCCGCCTTGACCCACATAGGTTCCAGAAAAGCCCGGGGTTGTATCATTGGGTGAGCTGATTGATGGCGGAATCCCGTTATTATATGCGGTGTAGTTGTATAAGATCGGCGCGATCTTGAAATCTATTTTTTTGGTGAAGTGATAGTCAACCCCACCTTGCCAGGCCAGCATAAAAGGCAGTCTGCCGCTATTGTTGCTTAAAGGGTCGAAATAGCCCTCCGGGGTTTGGGTCGGGTTGGTGTCGGCATAAAGGAACTGGCCGAAGGTGGCAAAAAAATCCGCCGCGCCCACGGTGTAGTTGAAATGTTCCGCCGCACCCATCGGATCCAGATCCGAATCCCAAACCATCGAGGTGGTATAGAATGGATTGGGCATCTGGCCTAAAGTGATGTCCAGCCAGGGCTGTAGCCGCCAGCCCAAATAAGCCTGGCCAATGCCGATGCCCGCCGTGGATTTGCCAAAAGGCCCCTGATAAGGAGTTCCGCTGCTGGAAGTGCCAAAGGTCACCCAAGGTGAACGCGGGTTGGAGGCGGTCTCAATCCTTATTCCGTAATAAAAGTCATCGAACATATCACCCCGCAGGCCGAATCGCACCGCATAACGCAGACGGTTCAAATCAATGCTGCCGCCGTTGGGGTCTGTCGCCGTGCGGTTTTCATAACGCATACGGACATCGCCAAATAACTCCATTCCCTTGATTCCGTTGCTGATTTTCCATCTGGAATCGGGAAGCTGGGGGGTTGCATTGGTGCGAAGCGCATCCGCCTGGGCTTGAACCCTGGCTGCCTCCTCTTCGGTGATCATGCCCTTTTCCAGCAGCAATCCAAGCACCGGGTCGGCGGGGGAATTGGTGGAAATATCCGCCCCCAGAGCGTGGTTTGCCGGGTGGATGAAACAGGCCGCCGCCATCATGCCCAGTAACCTGCTTGAGCCACGTAAAAGATATGGATTGCGCCTGTGGAATGCTGCAACTGATTTTTGCATCGGGGCAGCCTACAAACATCAGGCAACAGATTGGTGGCGCAACGGTTACGTTTTAGTTACGAACTGCGCTTGGGCCGACGATGAAGCCTTGCGGCGGGATGCCGCGCGGCGGCGTCATAGTCCGGCAGGACGGGACGAAATATGGCAAAAGCACGTTTTTCCGTCGCCTGACGCTGCGCTCGGCGACGGTGGACAGCGCCGCTGCCTCTACCACGTTCAAACTCCCGTCTAAGGCGTAATCTCGGACATTACCGGTTAACTGAGCTTTTAGCAGGCCATTTTCAGCCGGCACTTTTTTCTGGCCACAGGGTGTGTCATTTCCAGCCGGGATTGTGTGACTTTCCAGCGACAACAAATTTTAAACCTGAATTCAGGTTGCGGTTAATATTCATAAACTGCTTTAATAAAACAATTTATAAATTAAAAACTCAAGTCTTAAAACTGATGAGGCATGTCCTTCAACACGATGTTTTCCCGTGCCGCGTGCGCTATAGTCGTCTTTCCTAACCACATGTGTGGCGAGGGAGCAAAGAGTAAAATCAATCTAACACAATATGAAAAACCTTTACAAAGCAGCCTTGCTGGTGGCTCTCGGGTTGGGTGGCGTTGCGACAACCCAAGCTCAAACCGCCTACAATAGCGATCTGATCATTGGCTTCACTTCCACAACGGGCAGCGACACGATGTTTGACCTCGGTTCCGCTTCATCGCTCGTGAATGGTGAGACTTGGAACCTTGACTCGCTGATTTCTGGTTACACTCTGTCCAGCGTGGACTGGGGTGTCATTGGCACCACCACCAGTGGTCATAACTCGTATTTGACGTTTAACCCATCCTTTGGAACGCCACCTGCCGTTGACAGCCAGGGAAACTGGACTCCGATCAAAACTGCCGTTGCAACTCTGTATGATAACTTTGCCACTGCTGGCGCCGGGGAATCGGCTACGGTTCTGGCAAGCGCTTCAGACAGTTGGAATGCCGAGACCCTAAACCCTACGCTTGGCACTGATTACATCAACGAAAACGCGAATCCGAACGTGGAGGGTGAGACCTCCGCCTACTTTTATGAACAGGCCGACAATGGCAGCACCCCGACGGCCCTTGGCACCTTCTCCCTTGCCAGTGATGGTGTCGTAACCTTTGATGTTCCGGAACCTGCCACTTACGGGCTGCTTGCTGGCGGCGGTCTTTTGCTGTTTTCCTTCCGTCATCAACTCCGCCGCAACAAGCTTGATTGATCCATAAACCAAAAACAAAAAATACGATCCGGGACACCGACATGGCGTCCCTCCCCAAAAATAGATAAATAATAACAACACTATGAAAATCAATAAAACCATTCTGGCGACCGTTCTGGGTTTGAGCATCGCCAGTGTTTCCAACGCAGGCGTTGTCTACTTGACCGGCTCCACCGCCGCGCGCAGCACGGTCTTCGCGACCTTGTCAGCGTCTGGCATCGTTTTCCAATCAGCTCCGACAATCACCACTTATACCGGCAGCAGCGAAAGCGGCTCCACTTACATGGCGTTTGTGGGCACGCTCGTTGGCGGTTCCGGCACCACAACCATTGACTGTGACTGGTCGGGTTCGGAAGCCGGCATCAATGACGTGGCAACGGGCGCGAGCGAAACCTTCCTCGATCCGACACAACTGAATGGGCAAAATAATGGTGCCGCCAGTCCCACGGCCACGGTGACGCACACGGTTGACCTGGCCATGGCGGATAATGCGCAGTCCTATTCCAGAACCGCAACCCCGGCTGTCGGAGCACAAACGGAAGTGGGCGTCATCACGTTCAAGTGGGTTCGGGATCAGGGCGATTGGAACGGCACCAATGTGACCGACTCCATGATCCAACAAGCCTTGAATGCTTATGCCCCGCGGGCGGTGTTCACTGGTAATGCTGGCGATACCAACGACTTCGTCTATGTCTCTGGCCGCAACAACCAATCCGGCACCCGTGTGAATGCCTTTGGCGACAGCGGCTTTGGCATTTTGAGCAGTCCGAGCCAGGTTGAGATTAACAGCTCTGGCGTGATGCAGGAGCTTGATGCCTTTGGTGACTACGATGGTGACTTTGGTTTCTCCAGCGGCGGCAGTTTGGCTGCGACGATGGGCGCCAACACCAGTTCGAACAATGTTTCGGCAATTGACCAGGTGAACACCGGGAATGCCGGTTTTTCTGTCATTGCGTATTTGGGAACCAGCGATGCCGCCACCGCCATCACCGATGGGGCCACGGTGTTGACCTATGATGGGGTCACGTTCAGCCCGGCAGCGATCATTGAAGGCCAATACACCTTCTGGGGCAATGAATATATCGACCATTCGACCACCGCCGACAGCGAAGCGCTGCAGGCTTACAGTAACTTAAGCGCCGGCACCGGCATCAGTGCCCATGCCGATGGCACGATTGTCATCCCGTTGTCGTCCATGCACTGCAGCCGTCCCGGCCCGAACAGTCCTCCTGGCCATTTCGCATACTGATCACTTACTTGCTGGTTGATTGATTCAAAGCCGGCGTGAACCGTGTTCACGCCGGCATTTTTGTTTGGTTGAGGATTGAAATTTATGGAGTACGGCAGTAAAGCGAACCATTGATTCACATTGAAGAACGTCATGAGAACGACGCTGAAAATTTCAATTTTATTAAACCTGGCTGCGCTCGGCGGCCTGGTTTTTTTTATGGTGGCAGGGCGCACGACCAATCTGGCGCCCGCAGTATCGCCACCATTGGCAATGGATCTCAACACTTCCAATCTGACGCTTAAATTTTCCACCGCCGGACCGGTAACGCCGGCGAACTTGCCACCGGCAGGTCCGCCGGCCTTTTGCTGGCGCCAGCTTGATGCCAAAGATTACCATGTTTATGTGAAGAACCTTCGGGCCATCGGTTGCCCCGAACCAACGCTGCGGGCCATCGTTACGGCGGATGTGGATTCGGTTTACCAAAACTATGGCCGGGAATTGGAACAAAAATTGTCGGGATTGGAGAACAGCGCCTGGCCAACTCAACTGAATTCTTTCAGTTCAGAACAGGCGTTGAAAGATGCGTTGCAAAAAATACCTGATGAAGAAGCCTTGAAAATAGCGGATTTATTGGGATTGCAGCCTGCCCCGGTGGTTGCGGCTTCGCCGCACGGCAAGCCCGTCTCCGTGCCGCTTGCCTTTCAAAGCGTTGATCTGTCCGCGTTGAACCTGAACGAAGATCAGCGACGCTTGATTGCCAGCCTGCGTCAGGATTTTTTGCAACAGATCGGCGGCGCCAATCAGGATCCAAATGATCCGGCTTATCTGGCGCGCTGGCAGAAAGCCCAGCCTGAAATGGATAATATCTTGAAAAGCATGATTGGAACATCGGCTTTCCAAAATTATCAGCTTCAGGCGGCCAATAATGCCCACGTCGAGGCGGCGGGACGACCCTGAACCACCTTTCTTCATTATTCCAGGCTGGCTGGGTGGGGCGACCAGTGTGACGCTGGACTCGATTATTGGGACGGGGGTTTCAGTTACGGCTCGACGGAGTCTCGCCCATCGAGAAAAGCGGCGGTCAACCGCGCGCAGTCCAGACGCTGCGCGTTTGCCATGCGAGTCTCGGGGCGAGGCCGCACTGGCCACCAGCGTGAGCTAGACTCGATTTTTAGCCACAGATGGCCACGGATGAAATACGGATGGGAGATAGAAGTTAGGAGGTAGAAGGGACGGCTCGCGAGGACGCTCGCCCCACCAATGGCCAGTGCGGCATCGCACCGCCGGACCGCCTGAAGGCGCAACTCCAAACGGGGGACGCTCGCCCCGCCCGTCGCCGTCAAATCAATTTGCCACCGCTTATGCTATAACTTTGCCTTTTCAATTTCTTTTTCCATGGATTTTTGGAATTCATTGGCGCGGCGGATGGCTTCGGCCTTCTGTTCGCCAGTCAGCGCCATCGGCGCGAGCGGCATGCGGCCTTCTAATTCCATCAGGTAATGGTCGGCAACTTTTTCTCCATTTCGAGAAGCCAGATAAAACCATTTATAGGCTTCGACAGAATCACTTTCCACACCTGAACCGTCCATATATAATCGGCCAAGGTTCATCTGTCCCCGGGCATCGCCCTTGAATGCGGCTTCACGATAACACTTCAATGCCAGTTTTAAGTTCTGATCAATGCCACCACCGCCCTGCTCATAGATGAAACCCAGCGAATTGAGCGCGTCAAGGTTTCCCTGGGTCGCCGCCTTTTGAAACCAACCCGAGGCTGCCTTGATATCAATCGGAATGCCCTCGCGACCATTCAGGTAAATGTCGCCCAATGCCATCAGTGCGTCGGGTTGGTTTTGTGCCGCCGCCCGCTGGAACCACTTCAGGGATGTTTGCGGGTCTTTCGGAACCCCGTGTCCTTCGGAATAAAACAACCCCAGGCCATACTGGGCCAACGGATCGCCGTTATCGGCCGCCTGGCGATACCATTGGGCCGCTTGCTGATCATCCTGTTTCACGCCCAGTCCCCGGGCATATAATGCTCCTAAGTCAGTTTGGGCAAAGGCATAGCCTTGCGCCGCCGCCGGGCGCAGATATTCCGCCGCCTTGACGTAATTCTGCGGCACACCCTTTCCGATCGCATAAAGGTTTCCCAGAAAGTATTCGGCTTCGGCATCACCTTTTTTGGCTTTGGCCAGCGCCGTGTTGAGGGTCAGCTCATCGGCAGCATTCACGGCGTCAGCCGGAACCAATGCCAGCACCAGAATGGTGCTGACCGCAGATATCCATCGAACCTTGAAGGCTGTTTTCATGACAACAATTCATTAAGAACTAGCAAACCGCCGCGCCATTGTCATGTGAAGAACCGCTGGCAAAAGCGACAAAAAGGTTACGAAATCGCCAGCTCTGTTACAAATCGTCATGGCTGGCCAATAAACACGTTAAATCGATTCAAATAAATGCAACAAGTTGTTTTTTATAAGTAAGATATGAATGTATTACATAATGTCCAAAAAGCATCGTTCAATGTCTTCTAACAATAAGAATGCGTGCGCCTGGGTCGTTATTCTGAATTTTTGTTGCATCGGTGGCTTAACCGAAAACAAATTTAAGAATCGTAAAAATCAAATAATGAAAAAAAAACAGATTAAACTGGCGTTATTGGCAATTCTCGGTCTGGGTGTCATTATGACCGCCCAAGCTCAAACCACCTACGACAGCGACCTGATTGTTGGCTTCACCTCCACATCGGGCAACGACACGATGTATGATCTCGGTGCAGCCTCATCGCTTGTGAATGGCGAGACTTGGAACCTTGATTCGCTGATCTCTGGTTATAGCCTGTCCACCGTGAACTGGGGTGTGATTGGCACTACCACCAGTGGTCATAACTCGTATATGACGTACAGCTCAGCCTTTGGAACTCCCCCTGCCGTTGACAGCCAGGGAAACTGGTCTCCGATCAACACCGCCGTTAAGACTCTCTATGATAACTTTGCCACTGCTGGCGTCGGGAAATCAGCCACGGTCGCTGCAAGCAGTGCCAACAGTTGGAATGTCGAGACCATTAACCCCACGGTTGGCGCTGATTATATCAACGAAAACGCGGGTCCGAACGTGGCGGGTGAGACGTCTGCGCCCTTTTTTATACAGCCTGACAACGGCAGTACCCCGACAAATCTTGGCTCCTTTTCCCTTTCGGCCAATGGCGTATTGACTTTTAACACGGTGGCGGCCATCCCGCCGGCGCCGCAGATTGTTTCCATCGTGCGCGCCGGCAGCGCTTCGACGATTTACTTTACGACCACGAATGGGAGCTTTACTTATACTCTTTACTACACCAATTCGTCCGGGTTGACCGCGTCGGTGGCGAATTGGCCGTCATCGCCCACGACGCTCATCGGGAATGGCAGCACCAATTCATTGACCGATACCACGACGACCACAAATCGCTTTTATCGTATCGGGGTCAATTAACCCGCAGACGATTTTAGAAGAACGATTATCTTTTCAGAAGACCAACCGCCGGAATATTTATTCCGGCGGTTTTTGTTGTCGCTATAGCGGTTTATAATAAAATTGGCACAAGCGGGTCGGCGATAGATGGAGTTAGTCGCGCTGCGACTAATTTTACCCGCGCGAGCGGGCGCCGGAGAACGTTCGCACCGGTTTAGACACGCCTTTCGTCACCTGACGCTGCGCTCGGTGACGACTTTGGCCGCAGCGCGGCCAAAGCCACCCCTCACTGTTCCAGCCGCTCCAACCATGCTAATGTTAATGTGAAATGCTATAGCCGTTTCAGGTAATTACTAATTTGAGCCGCCACCGAATTCGCAGCGGGTCGGCTGGGTGGGGTGGAACGCCCGGCGAGTCGGGAACGTTTTGAAATTTTGACATTTCGGCTCGCGAGGCCGCATAGGCTATTGAGGGGACGGCTCGCCTCATTCGTCGCCGGTAAATTGAGTCACATAACCCGGCATTCTAATGCCGGGATGATGGCAAAAAATCAAGTCCCGCGAGGCGTCTTAAACCGTGGTTTAACCATCCCGGAAATGTTGCCGGTCGGAAACCACGAATCCTCAAGTAGCCTTGGGCAGGATGACGGTCACTCGCTTGATGTGTTGCAGCACCGGGCCTTTCTTCTTTTTCTTGTCATCGTCTCCGTTGTTTTCGGTGTCATCACTGGCGAGCTGTTGCTTGGTGGTAGTGACGGACTGTTGGGCTGCCGACTGGCTTGAGCTGGTGGCAGTGGCCGAGGTTCCGAGCGTGGAGGCGGCGGACGCACCGTTATCTGAAATATTCTGTGAGAGCATCGTGGCGGTAATGCCTTGGCCCGAGACGCCGATGCCACCGATACCGACGATGAGGCCGGTGACGGGGCCGACGGCGGCAATATCAGCCGTGCCTTGTGAAAAAACTGTGCCAACAAAACTTTGCCCGACAATACTTGTATTCTGCCGGGAAAGAACCTGTCCCGTCACCTTCCCCGTAGCCGTGATATTGACGGCCCCGCCGATAACCCCGCCATTGCCAAGATCAATGTTACCTTGGCTGGCGGAAAACGGAATGCCCGCAGTGCCGGCAATTAAATTAATCACCGGCCCGGCGCCAGCGGTGCCACCCAAGGCGAACTGCGAAATCCCGCCAAAAGTGGAATTGATATTTCCATTTGGCGTCTCCACAGTTATATTTCCTGACAATGGGATGCCACCCGGGGTCAGATATTCTGAAGTTGGCAGGAGGGCCATAATGCCGCTGCCGTAGGGGGTTGGGTTCGCTTGCAGCGTAGTCGCATCGGTGAGATCGCCAAATTCTGTGTAAGTCGGGAGGCCGGTGCTGGGATTGATGTAAAATCCATACACGCTTAAAGCCACATTGGCGCCAATACCGGCATTGACATCACCATTCAGTGAGTCAACCAGGACATTCCCACCATTGAAAGCCGCAATGCGGGCGCTCCCGATATTGATGTTTCCATAGGCGGTGACACTGACATCGCTGTGGCCTGAAGTATAGATCCCGTAACATTCAGAAGTTTCGAATACGAAATCGCCCTCGCTAAGGTCTATTTCGCCCCCGGCATTGACCGTCACATTTCCGCCATCCAGCGAGCCAATGGCCGATGTCGCCATGCTTAAATTACCGTTTACATTGACATTGATGGCCGCTCCGCCGGAAGCCACCATCCCCGAAACTCCTTCGAGCGCGGCATAGTTTACTCCTTCAAAACTGATCGCATCGCCAAATCCGAAGGATAAAATTCCCGAGGAGTTGCCCAGGTCAATGGACGCTGCGCTGATATTGAACTGGCCGGGACCGCCAATCTGGTAACCCATTTGAGGTTGTGTTATGGCATTCGGACTTACCGTCAAGCTTTCCGCCTCTAATCCATTGGCGCCGGCGATCGCGGCCGCCGCGTTAAAGTTGTAGGCTTGGGTCTGCAGTTGCCCGCTGGTATTAACGAATGGTGCTCCGGCCGAATTGACAACAAGAACCGTGAACGAGCCATTTTCCAAGTCGGCGATCTGACTGGCGGACAAAATGGATGACATATTGCCCTTGAAACCAAGTTGCAAGGATGTGGGGTCATAAACAAAGCCCGGATTGGCACCCAGTTCTCCCGTGCTGCCGCTGGGAAACAGCAGATAATTATTTGCCTGCAAATAGGCGTCCAAGCCGCCCGCCGCCGCGATGGCATTGGCAGTGGCTTGGTTGTTTATATTCAGATTGGCCAATTGTGCCAGCATGCTTGGATTCACTGCCAGAACGAAAACGGAATCCCAGGCGCCGGATTGCAGTGGATTGGCGCTCGCGATGCCGGAAGATAATGAAACAAATGAATACAGCGGGCTATTGATGATACTGCCGGTCACCATGATCGAAGTGGCGTCGCTGGCATGCAGATTCTGCCCGGAAAATCCGCAATTGATCATATCACCAGCCACCGTGATCTGGGTTTCCTTGGTGGTGTAGAGGTTCATGTTTTCGAGACTGCCCGAAACGGAGATTTCGACCGGATTGAGGTTATTCAGTTCCGGCGGCGTGGTGGCTTGATCGGTGGGGCCGAAGTCGCCTGTGCCTGGGGACCATTGGCTGAGACTGCTATCGGACATCTCCAGACTGACCGGATTGACGGAATTTGCCGGCCCTTCAAAATTTCCGCCGTTAAGGGTGGTGATATCCAAATTTTGGTCGGGGGAAGGAAATAAAATCACGGATGTGTCCAGCACAAACCCACCCGAACCGGCGATGACCTGAAGCGTTGGCGGCAATAATATGGGAACAGTATCGCTGGGCGCGTTGTTATAGTCGTCAGAAGCAACTGCAAGCGGCACGTAAGCTCCGGTGATTTGCACGGAATCACCCGCATCCAGCAGTACCGAGTCAAGCGCGCCATAATCAAAATAATGATAGCCAGTGTAATCAGCTCTGGTGTTGTCATTGAAAACTCCATTGGGATTGATCACATCATCCAAATAGATGCTGCCATTGGGAGCATAGACACTCCAACTGCCATTGATCAAGCTAAGGGCAAACCCCAGTGCCTGATCCGTAGCCGCCACCGGCACGCCGATATTGCCTCCCGCCGTGACGGAACCCACGCCATTGGCCACCACATAATTGCCGGATACATTGCCCCCGGCAGTGATGGTGACATTACCGGGTTCGGTCCCAAACGCGCCTGCGCCGGCATCCGACCGGGAGACATTGTTATTATAGTCAGTCTGGTTGGGGAGGTAGCTGGTGACATTACCCCCGGCGGTGATGGTGACATTGCCCCCGGCGGCCGTGCTGATGCCGCCCAGGCTTGGGTTTACATTGTAATAAGGCGGTTGATTTCTATTCAAACTCTTGCTGGGAGCGAAGAGATACCCATTATAATTATCGCCGGTATTGACATTGCCCGACATTGCGGTGGCGTTGATGCTGCCGCCGCCGAGCGTGGTCACCGCGCCGGAACCGACCAGAATACTTTCCCCCGCCGATAGGTTGATTGAACCGGCGGTTGATTGAATCGTGCCGTTCCCGTTCGCGGATAAATTGCTAATGTTGCCGTTATTAAGATAAATGGTGCCAGTGCCGGCCGTGATCGAGTTGTTGCCGGAATTATATCCCGCCGCCAGTGTTATTGACCAACTGTTCGCGTCTATAATTTGGGAATTATTTTCAAACGTGATGTCACCCCCCGCTTCCAGCGTCAGTTGTCCGCTGGTTTCGCCCGTGCTGACGCTCAAATTCCACGTCGTCCCCGTATTGAGCGTGATGTTGCCGGAAGTCTCCACAGTAATGGACGAACCTGTGAAGGAATTCACATTGATCATGCCGTTTGCGGTTGAAGTGCCGAGCACTATGTTAGCCGCCGGATCAAGCAAAAATTCACCGCCCGTAAAGCCATTTTGCGCGCTCGCGTTCAGCGTTGAATTTAGCGACTCAAGGTTCGGCGCGCTGATCTCGATATTGCCACCGTTGCCGCCCTGCGCACCGCCGGCGGTGGTGATGGTTGAACCGGCTTGATCCGAGAAATTGTTGTCCGAGTTGATGGTGACCGTTCCGCCGGAACTGTTGCCCGTGCTGTCTCCCTGCGCCGAAATGACCGAGTTGGCGCCCAGATTGACCGCCGAGCTGGCGACCAGTTCAATGACCCCATTAACATTCTGCACGGAATCAGCCTGAATCAATCCGTTCTGATTCACCGTTTGGGCTTGCAGCGCAATGCTGCCCGCATCGGCGATCAATTTGCCGTTATTGTCCACCGACCCTTGCGGCAGGGTGACTTGGGTGCTTAACCCGTGTCCATCCGGACTCGAGGAAACCAGAACCTGTTCGCCAGCATACAGGCCAATTTGACCCCCGGGGGCCGAAATGGTGCCGTTGTTCTCAATATCATTGGCAATCAAAAAAGCCGAGCCGCCGCCGACCACGTTGATTTGACCATAATTGATGATCTGGGCGGTGGGCGGCGGCGTATTGAACTGCCAGGCGCCGCCACTGGAAAGATCGGGCATGGGAATGGGCGCGGTAGTCATCATCAAACCGTGGGCGGTGATGCTGGCCTGGCCGCCAATATAAAATCCCGATTGGTTTTGCAGCACCACATAGCCATTGGCATTGAGATTTCCCAGTATTTGCGATGGATTTGCACCATTGATCTGATTCCAAACCACGGAGGAGGAAGAAGGCTGGACAAAGGTTGTGGTCTCGCCGACCCCGATATTGAAAGTTTGCCAGTTGATGTAGGCTTGGCTGGATGTCTGGATGGTTAATTGCGAGCCGGAGGTGCTGAAGGTCGCTGTGCCTTGGGTGACCGTGCCGCCGGTGGGGTTGGCCCAGCCTGCAATCTGGCCGGGGCCGCAGGCCAGCAGCAGCCAGACCGCCATTGATGCGGGACGAATTGAACACATTAAAGCATACTTCATGACAATCCTCACATTAAAGAATAGCATCTCACACGCTGCGGCATATCTTTTCAAAGTTACATTTGGGTTAAAGTTAGAACTGCGCCGTCAGCGAAAAATTAAAGAACGGATGATATGGCGCCGTGAGGGTGGTGCCCAATAACGGCACGGAAAATAAAAACCGCGCTTCCCAGTGGGAGCCGATCGAGGCCACGCCGCCAAAACCAGCGCCCCAGAGCGCGACACTGTCGGTGCGTCCCTGTGGATCCAGCAAAAAGGTTCTGGCGTAGTCCGTATAGACCGAGCCACGGACGATGAGGGGCGTGGTGCCGTTAATGGTGCCGATCATTTGGGGCGGGGTCTGTTGCTCCAGCGAAACATGCCAGCCGGTATCACCAAACACCTCGCCTTCCTGATAACCCCGAACACTGTTCACGCCGCCGGCGCCAAACTGCTCGTTGCTGATCAAGGGTTCGCTGGCCCATTGGCCATCCGCTTTGACGGTCAGTATCCAATTGGTTTGGATGACAAAGTCTTGTGAAAAACTGGGGTTGACGATCACCCAGTAACCAGTGGACTTTGTGGAACTGGTGAGGGTTTGAAGTGCGCTGATGCCTTTGTACTTGTCGAGAGTATTTGTGCTTACGGTGGCGGAAAACCATGTGTTAGCGCTCAAACCCAAGCCAAAGGTGGCATTTCCAAAAGCGTCGTGGAAGCCTGCATCATAGCGAAGCGACACCGGCAGATAATCCAGATGGCTGATCGTTATCGGCACGGGCAAGTAACTTGATGATACGATCGGGTTGGTTATGGTGGCGCCATTGATGTAGTCAATCTCTCCGGCGTAAGTGGTGAAACCGTTGATTTGGTAGCTGTTCAGATTATAGTCCTTGTAATCAAGACCGCCGGAAACACTGGCATGAAAATCAGCCGTGGCTGGCAACGGAATGTTTAAACGGAATCCGAGATCATTATTCACTGTCAAATCCTGCTGGACGGAATTCTGAACCAAACTTTCATTATTAGTTGAATTATAACCGAGATCGGCGTTGGGCGATGTCGTCAACAAGCCGGTATCAATGGTTGCACGGCTTGCAAAGAAGGTCAGCTCCGGCTGTCCCGAGGGCGGGGGCACGTTAAACTTCCGGGTGGCTTCATCATAGCCGAAGCTCCCGGGATGGCTGGCGACAACATCCTCAATCGCCACTGGAGCACCCAGCGGCATCCGATAAAATGTGCTGTAGTTGGCAACCAGCGGCAGGTCGTAAAAATTCCATTGGTTTCCGGAATTATATAATTGGGGATATTGCTGGTAAGCGTTGGTGGATGCGGCGTAGGCGTTTTTTGCGTAAGGCGAAGCGGATTTGTAGACCTCGGGGGAAAAGCCATATTGGAATCCGAATGAATGCTCTAAATTCCAGAGATTATCATAGACGAAGGACGTGTTCAGACGCAGACCGGGTGTGCCGGGCGAGCTTTCGTTATTGAGTTCGATCTTGGCGTGAAGCGGCAGGCGATCCTTGACCTTGAGCGTGAGTTCGCTGGTGCCCGGATCAGGACCGGGACCGATGGCCGGATAGATCTGCCGGTCCTGATTCGCGTTGGCCCGGTTCAGCTCCGACTCGAAAATCAGGCGGTTGAGGATCAGATTCGTGTGCAGGCTGGGCAAAGCCCGCATGACATTGTTGGAACTGAAGTAGTGGTTGCCGGTGACATTGATGGCCGCCAGCCGGCCTTCGGTCACCTGTACTTTGACGGTCGCGTTGGTCAATTTTTGCTCGGGCAGGCCGACGGACACCGTCACATAACCGCGTTCACGATAGGCTCCCTGCAGTTCCGTCACGGCGGTTCGGATCCCGTCAAAACTGACGTTGGTGCCGAAGTCGCCATCAATGTTGGTAAGGGTCGCGGCAATGGATTTCGGCGATAAGACGGTGTTGCCCATGACCAGATAATTTTCCACGGTGAACCGCGGCCCGGCGTTCGTGGAAACCACATGAACCCGCGTGTCATTTTCCCTGGCCGTTAATTCGGCCATCGTCCGCAGCACGGCAGCCCGGGCTTGCGCCATCTCTTCCGGGCTGTCCGGAACGATCGGAAGCTGGCTGTCCGGATGAATCGACGGCACGGCAGGGTTGGTGGCTGTAACAGAAGTTTCGGGGGAGGGGAGGACGGGCGCGGCCGCCGGTGGATTTAAGGCCGTTGCCACACCGTTGCTGGAACTTAAATAACGGATGCCTGACATCACGACCTGGGCCACCGCCCCGGGAAAAACATCCATCGTCACAATGCCATTAGTGATCCGCTTTTGCGCGATGACAATGTTCATCGTGAGATGACCTTGCCGACGATATTCCGATTGCAGATCGGAAGCCGCGCGCACGATTTCCTCCAGACTGACATTCGTCCCGGTATATTTTGAAAACAGGGGATTGGTGATGTTCGTGGCAAGCAACAGTTTGCCCTCGATGACGTAGGTCTGGACATTAAAGTGCGGAACAATGCCGGTCTTAACCGGGGCGGAGACGGGAGAGCTTTGGGAAACAACCGGTTCCGCCGCTGACAGTTTTAAAACGATCCCCGGCGACCAGCAAATAAGGACTGACAACAACCAAAAGACATGCCCGAACCTCATGAAGTTCGGACAATGTTTGTCGATTTCAATTGTCTTTGAATGCGTCCGGATCATGGGTTTGGATGTGGCATCAGCCGTTCTCCTCATCGTGGCGAGTTTGGCCAAGCGGTGTGAACCGATCCTAGCAAGCTGATCGGATCGGCTTTTGGCCCCATGAGTTTCGTTTGGATTTGCTGGTGAACGAGATAATCAAATTCATTGTTTTCCGGATCTTGCGCCTTTTTAAACCGACCTGATTTTTCAATTTACCGGCAATAATCTTTTAACATCAAGCCAGTCACTTGCGCTCAAGTGTGTGAGGCGCAGGCTGAATGAAAACGCGAAGTGAAACTAGGCAACCCACATTACGGATTGCTGTCGGAATTGTGACAATCTGGAAACAAACACGAATCCGAGCCGGGATTTTATCACAGTAAATCTTTGGATCATGATGCCAATGCCGGTTTTAGGATAACCTGGGCGAATCTTTTAAAATCAACCGTAGCGGGTTGGGGCGCGTGAGAAAACACTGGCATTTGATCAGCCGTCCACGATCAGCCCGGTCATTTCCGGCCGACGCAACGGAAAACAGTTTCTAATATTTTTCATTGCTGTCATGGGTTCGTAACATCCTTTCTCCATCTTATTTGCTTGAATGCATCCGGGAATCGCAGCCAGCCGTTGATGGATAGAGTGGAGAGCGCTCATCGAACCGGCAATTTGCATGGGTTGGATTTCAGGAACAATCAAGTATGAAGAAGTCAAATCGCATATATGAACCTCACTTGACCATCAAGGAGGTTTCCATTCCGCCAAAAGGAGAATGGGTGCCGCGATTGAATGGCTGGTCATTTATCCAAGTCAAGCATGGGGCCGGTTACTACCTGAAACCGCAGTTTAACCAGGAATTGGAAACTGGAACGATGCTTCTGGTCGGCAGCGGAGGGCAGGGCAGCATTCGCGCCAGCCAGTTGTGCGGGTTGTCACTCCATTTTTTTAATGTCATACCGGATCGCATGGCCGGGTTGATCACTTTGAATGAGCAGCGTTTTTTTGAAATGGCGGCGGGCCGAAAAGAACTCTCCCTCCAGGTTTTTTCACCGGGCAGTCGGGTTGCCGCCAAAATGGAGGAGCTTGTGGCCAGTCAGAACCGGGGCGGATTATTATTCCGCTTGAAGTTGTTCCAACTTTTAGCCGAAGTATTTGAGGATGACCTGGGTCAAATCGTGACGGACACGGAAACCCCCGATGCCGGGAAGCGTTTGGAGGGGTTCTTAAGACAAACGCCGTCGTCCGAGTTGCTGGAGATGGATTTTAATGAACTGGCGCAAATAACCAATTGCACCTCACGGCACTTGAGCCGGATTTTTTACAAGTTGGTCGGCATGTCATTTAGCGACAAGCGCTCTGAACTCCGGCTGTCAAGAGCGCTTGAATTGCTCGCAACCAGTGATTCCAAGGTGGTGGACGTGGGCTTGGAAAGTGGTTTCAAATCTTTAAGCCAGTTCAACCAGATGTTTGTCCAGCGTTTTGGGATCAGCCCCGGACGGTGGCGTCAGAAGCACAGAAATGGGGGAGTCCCCGTGGTTCAGAACCGGCCCAAGGCCCTTTTTGTCGATGGTTTTCATGCGGTTCCGGCGGGACGATTGTGATGCCGTTTTAAAAATGTCTGGCTGCAAACGTTGACCGTCGAAGCGGGCGATGCCATCCGCTTCAAGCTGGCGTTATCGCGGTATTTTTCACCGGCTGCGTTCAATTTTTTCCAGATCCGTCAGCCGGAGTTTTGCAATGGGGCGAACATTTGTCTGCAAACTTTCGCGAATGAGCTTGCCTGCCACTCTCATTCTTGCAAAATACTTCCCCGATGGAACGCAACGGATTCTGCGTCGGTTGAAAACCTTTGTTGGTTTTGCAATCGTTGGCGCTGTTTGCTTCTTTTTGTTGCAATCAGTATCAGATTGTCAATCCGGGACGATCATCAGCCGCGCAAGCGGTTGTCAATAAACGGTTGGAGAGATGGCCGAGTGGCTGAAGGCGCTGGTTTGCTAAACCGGTATACGGTCAAAAGCCGTATCGGGGGTTCGAATCCCCCTCTCTCCGCCATATTTTACTTTTGTGACTGAAAGCGAAAATGGATGACGCATCGCGATTTCCATCAATTTTTCCAATATAGCTGTTCACATTTACATTGGCGCAGTTGGAGTTGTTGGAACGGGGAGGGGGTGGCTTTGGTCGCGCCCGAGCGTGGCGTCAGGTGACGAAATGCGTGTCCAAACTGGTGCGAACATTCTTCGGTGCCCGCTCGCGCGGGCAAAATTAGTCGCAGCGCGACTAACTCTACCTATCGTCGGCCCGCTGTTATCTTGGCATCACCGGTTCTGCTGCAGCTTTTGCTTTTTTGCAATCCGATATCGCCACCCG
>Ga0206850_10060_pt1 | contig 22521 bp, 18 predicted proteins | sample Alteio_BWOrgCont_16_FD_152885 | JGI IMG/M metagenome (GOLD analysis project Ga0206850, IMG submission 152885) | Enriched cells from forest soil in Barre Woods Harvard Forest LTER site, Petersham, Massachusetts, United States -... | ecosystem: Environmental > Terrestrial > Soil > Temperate forest >...
CGAGGTTTGAACGATCGTTGCTTCCGCGAGGAACGAATCCTTGACCAGTTCGCGAATCTCCAGTTCGACCACCTGGAGTGTTGTTTCATCAACAAGATCGGCCTTGGTCAGGGCAATGACGCCGTGCTGGAGCCCAAGCAGTTTGAGAATCTCAAAGTGTTCCCGCGTTTGCGGCATGATCGAGTCATCGGCCGCGACAATAAACAACACAAGGTCGATCCCGGTCGCTCCGGCAAGCATGTTTTTGATGAATCGCTCATGGCCCGGAACATCCACAATGCCCAGTCGGAATTCCCCCAGTTCGAGATGTGCAAACCCAATGTCGATGGTGATGCCCCGCTGCTTTTCTTCGGGCAAACGATCGCAGTCGATGCCCGTCAGCGCCTTCACGAGCGAGGTCTTCCCGTGGTCGATGTGCCCTGCTGTTCCGAGGATCAGGTCGCGTCGCATGAGCTTCCTCCGATCGCCCCGGTTATTCTACAGGAGCGTGAAGAATACTCATAATTGGCACTACACCGTCCCCTGCTCTCTTTCCGCAGTGGCCAACTTACGAATGTCGCTGAAATAACTTCCTTACTATTGCGAATTCTTCTTTATGAAACGTATTTGGCGAGCCATTACGGGAGCCTGTTGCGAATTGTTCTTTATGCAACCTATTTGGTAGCCATTACGGGAGTTGGGCCAATCAGCACGGGAGCAGTTTCGGCTCCATTCATAAGGAGTATCAGGTCATGCGCCCGCGATACCTTTTGCCAGCAACCATCATCATCTTGGTAGTAGGGATTGCTTGCTCGATTCTCTGGTATATCACTCGCGAAACCTTGCCGCCTGAGATCCGCATCGCTGCCGGTAAGCAGGGTGGTCTCTACCATACGTTAGCGACAGATTTCGCCAAACGGCTCGAGGAGCGAACCCGCCGGCCCGTTCGGGTCGTCGAGTCGCCCGGTAGCGAAGCGAACCTCGCGCTTTTGCGAGATGGTGGTGCCGATCTCGCGATGATTCAGACCGTTTCATTAACGCCAAATGGCATAGCCGGAATAGCACCTCTCTTCCCCGAGCCACTTCATTTCATTGTGCGAACGGGGACAAACATCCACTCGCCAGCAGACCTCAAGAGACATCGGGTAGCATTGGGTTTAGCCGGTTCGAGCATACGCCAAAACGCCACTACTGTGTTATCCCACTACGGTGTTGCTTTGAAGGATGTCAAAGACGAGGGGGACCACTTTGGCGCGATCGCTCACGACAAGGGTATTGACGCAGCCCTCGTAACAACGGGCTGGATGAATCCTATCCTCGAAGATTTGCTGCACCGCCCGGATTTGGAGTTGATTGGCATCTCCGACGCGGACGGATTTTCCTTGCGACATCCATGGTTTGCCTCCACCACCCTCCCGAGTGGCCTTTACCACGGTCAGCCGAACAAACCGTTACAGACAGTTGCTGTCACAGCCCTGCTCGCTACAAGATCAGATACTTCCGACAGGTTGGTCCAGGAGTCGTTGGCGGCCTTGTACGAGACAGATTTAAGAGCCTCTTTCCCGGCCGTCTTCTCGGCGAAGGCCGCCAAGGAGTACGATGCCGCAGTGATGCACCCGGGTGTGGTGAAGTATCACGATCCATCAGTCGCCTTCAAACGGCTCTCACAGGCCATGGAGCTCATCTCGAAATCGAAGGAAGCTCTATTCGGAATCGTGGCAGCGGGCATCCTGATCTGGCGTTGGATCCTTCGTCGTCGTGAACAAGCCGCTGCGGCGGCGGATAAGGTGCAGAAACAGAAACTCGATGAGTTCATCGGTCGAACGCTGACAGTTGAGTTGGAACAGATGGATGTGACGAACCCTGAACAGTTGCGGCCCTTCCTGCGACGGGTCACGCACATCAAGCAAGATGCGCTCAAGGAACTGACCAGCGAAAAAGTCAGGGGTGATCAACTCTTCGCGATCTTCCTCTCCCAGTGTGCCGCGTTGAGTGAAAAAATCCAGATGCGGATGATATATGGCAGTCTGTCCAAATCATAGGCTGGACACAGCCCGACCTACTTATTACCAGTGCCCGCCACCAGTGCCGCCAGACGGGCCACTTCTTCAGGCAGCGGCGTTCGCTTATAGCGATACACGGCGTTCCCGAATGTCACTTCTTCATCCTCATCGGCCCGCATCTGCTCCGAAACGCAGAGAATGAATTTGCCTGGAACTCCCTTGTGGAGCTTTCGGTAGTGTTGCTCGATGTCGCCTTTACGCCAGAAACCGAAGACTTCCACGAACACTTCCTTACCCGTGACCGGGTGGGTCAGTCGAAAGTCGGGCACCCACACACCATCATCGAGCGGAATCGGATGCGGGTCCGTTGCCAACACCCAGCCTTTCACTTTGGTTGCGAAGTTATCGGCAAACATCTGCAACTCAGGCGGCGTGTAGACGCCGAAGTCTGCCAGGTGAGAACGCAGACCATCAACCGCCGAGAGGGCAAATTGTTTCTCCTTGCGCTCGCTTCCCCACCGCACACTCGCTTTCAGATCGTATGCCTTGCAGTGAAGCAACGCCGGGAGGAACATCGCCAGTTGCAGACCGTATTTTTGAGTTGAGGAAAACAGCGACAGCGGGCCATCGAGTTTGAGTGTGTAGGAGTTGCCTGCCGTTTCGTGAATTGTGCAGATGAGTCGATGGAACTTGACTGCGCGAAACAGTTGCCGAAATCGCGCGGGCGTTTCACCCCAGATTCGAGCCTCCATTGCCGTACAGCGTAGGAGAATCGCCTGAGCTAGAGAGACGTTGTAGCGAAGCACAAGGCGTTCCGCGCTGATATCCTCGAACGCTTGCACCCGCTGCTCAGCTTTGAGGTCGGCAAAGAGGCTTCGGTCGATCTGTGAGGGTGTGAGGGTGAGTGAGAGCGATCCCACAATCTCGGTCAGCACGGCATTGCGGTCGAACGGAACTCCTGCCTTCGCCGCGTCAGCTCGGTGTACGGCAGCAGCCTTAAAGACGGCTTCACGCAGTTCGTCTGGTGGGTGATCGGAGGCCACCTCAAACTCGCATCGGTCCTCCAGCAACTTGGCGAGTCCTGCCGGCAGCAATCCGTGCGGCCCTTCCGGAATCAGGTCCGAAAGCTCATCCTCAATCTCTCCGCGCGTGCGACTAACAGAGGAGCGATATGCGAGCAACAATTGCTCCGCAAGAGCTTGCAATCCCGTATCGGACGCCTCGACGTACAGCGGGACGAGTTTGTTCCTAGCGTGTCGGACTCGGACGAGTTTACCAGTGAGCATGGGAAATGTGAGGGATTAAGGATGAAGGAAACAGAAGATGAACGCGGTAGTCGGCTTTTATTCATCCCTCATCCTTCATCTCTCATCCCTCCAAACGCCCTGTGTTGTCTTCGCCTGTCGCTGACATACTCCTCGGTGGTGCCGCGAGCCACGACCTCGTACAGTATTGCCTGCTTATCCCCGTGTTTGCGGAGAATGCGGCCGAGACGCTGCACATTCTCCGTGGCACTTCCCGTGCCCGACAGCACAATCCCAACCCCTGCTGCCGGGACATCCACGCCCTCGTTCAAGACCTGACAAGTCACGACTGCCGTGTATTCCCCAACGTGGAACCTATCGAGAATCGCTTTCCGCTCCTTCGGCCTCGTTTGATTCGTCATGGCCGGGATGAAATAGCGGCGAGCGATGTTGTAAACAGTTGCGTTGTCGGCAGTGAAGATCAGCGTGCGATCGCTCGCGTGCTTGTGGAGTAGTTCTTCGAGCAACTTGAACTTGCCGCTCGCGGTTTGCATGATCCGTTTTTGTTCGCGGTACGCTCGAAGTGCCTTCCAGCCGTCAGGTGTTTTGCTTGCCTCGAAGAGGAACCGGCGGAAACCATCGGGGCCAGAGAGCGAAATGTTCCTGTCGGCCACGAAGCGGCGATATTCCTCCCGGCAGTTTGTGTACGTCTGCATCTCTTCCGGAGTCAGATCGATGTACACCAGACGGGTTTCATAAGGGGCGAGGAATTCTCCAGCCACATCAGTAATATCGAGCCGGTAGACAACGGAACCGATCAGTTGAGGGAACAACTGATCGCCACCGTCGGCACGCTCGGGAGTGGCCGTGAGGCCAAGCCGGAACGGTGCCAGTCCGGCATTTGCTGCCTCCATGTAGGACATTCCAGGCAGGTGATGGCATTCATCGAAGATCACGAAGCCGTATCGATTCGCCCATTTTTCGAGGTGAATATATGCCGAATCATAGGTGGTAACGGTGAGAGGTTTGTAATCGAAGACGCTGGCTCCCACCATCCCGACTTCAACTCCGAACGCTCGCTCCAATTCTTGCGCCCACTGCACCATCAAGTCGATCTTCGGTGTGACAATCAGAGTAGGTCGGCCAACTTTTTCAATGCACAGGAAGGCCATAAACGTCTTGCCTGTGCCCGTTGGCATCACAACTACACCGCGGCGTGTCTTCAACCAAGCAGCGACTGCCGCGGTCTGATATTTGCGGGCGGTACGTTCGGCATTCAACTTCCATCCGGTTTGTTCCGCTGGCCAGCCGCGGGCAGTATCCTCGTATGGCCGCTTCTCGCGAATCAACTGCTCCACGATGGCGCGATAGTGCCGACCCTGGGCACGGTGAGTCGATGTGCGTGGATCGAAGAGTACGCCTGGAAGCGATTGGAAATCGAATCCGTGTGGCCCACCGGAGACCACAACGGTTCCGCGGTCGTAGGTCAACTGAATGGCGTTATCGCTCATGACACGATTATGACGACGTGGACGGAAGCTGACCAGCCAGCATCGGGTATGATCGGAAGAAAAGGGAGAATTCTTCTTTCAGCGCGACGCGCTGTTCTCCCATCGGGGAGAAGTTTGTTAAGAGGGCGTACACGATGATCGCAGGCCGGCCGTCGGAAATCCTTCGACAACTCGAAGAACGCAGGACTCCCGATCGCGAACTTCTCGCCCGATTCGTGCGTGAGCGCGATCAGGCTGCGTTTGCTGAACTCGTGCGAACTCATGGCCCGGTTGTTCTGGGTGTCTGTCGCAGAGTTACAGGACACCCACAGGATGCCGAGGATGCCTTCCAGGCGGTGTTCCTGACCCTGGCTCGTAAGGCCGCCGTGATCGGGAACCCGGACTTATTGGGGAACTGGCTGTATGGTGTCGCGGTGCGGGTGGCTCAGAGGGCTCATCGAGCAGCAACTCGTCGCCGCGTCCGGGAGCTTGCGGTGAGTGCGATGCCGGATACACCCGTTCCACCCGATGAAGCGGTCCCTGAACTGTCTCCGATTCTCGATCAGGAGTTGGCCGCCCTTCCCTCCTGGTATCGGGATGCGATTATCCTTTGCGATCTGCGCGGAGTATCTCGGGAAGAGGCAGCGGCAGCGTTGGGCGTGCCGGAGGGGACGCTTTCCAGCCGGCTTGCCAATGGACGAAAGAAACTAGCTGCCCGACTGACAAAACGCGGCATCGTTCTCTCCACCGCGGCGATCCCGACAACTTTATCCGCGGCTCAGGCGGCTGTTATGCCCACCGAACTGGTTACGAAAACCTGTGTACTTGTGGCGGACTGGATGGCCGGTGAAGCGATCCCGAGGCCACTCATCAAGCTAACCGAAGGAGGAATAACTGTGCGAAAGATGCTTATGCTTGGGGTGTTGATGACTGCGGCTGCGGTCGCGAGTGTCGTCTATGCGGTTCAGCCCGCGCCGAACCCAATGATGGCCGATCCACCCAAGCCCCTTACGATTGCCGGGAAGACCGAAGTGGCGGAGCAGTCAGTCCCCGAAGCAAAACCGGGAGACAAGAAGGTTGCCTTCACCACCGCGCCAAGATTGCGAGAGGCTCTCAACCTTGGCCTTAATGGAAACTTGAAAGTTCTCTGGAACCCACAAGGCACTCTACTCGCCATCGAAAGCAACGAAGCTTCCAAAGTTGGTCCTTTCGTCGCCCCTAATACCCAGAGTTCTCGGGGCCTTTATGTCGTCTCTTTTGATCCGTTCCAGGGTCAACCCTCTTTATTCACCGACGGGGACACGAGACGCCTCGTCGGCTTCACCAAAGACGGGAAGAGCGTAGTTACCGAACTCCACGAGGACGAACTCGTGAGTGGATTGCACAGACTGGATTATTGGGGGGAGGCGACAAAGGCTAAGGGGGAGGGCAATCGAATTGTGCTTCGTTCTGTTATTCTGGACCCTGCGAAAATGCAAGGATTCGTCTTTGCCGCTGACGGGAAAACATTCCGGACAGTTTGTATCGAAGGGGATACAGCAACGGGAGAAGCGAACAAGCTAAACGTCCAGGAAGTGGATGCCACGAATGGCAAGCTCATCAAGTCATTGTTGAAAGTGACCGCCGATCCAAATGGTTTCTCGCAGCTGCTTTCCCCTGACGGAAAACGACTAGCGGTTATGGATAAACGCGACAAGGTAGTTGTTTACGATGTGGATCGTGCAACCAAGCTTTCATCTCTTATTTTCGATGCTAAGAAACCAGCCTTGGAGGTGGAGCGGCCACAACCAAAAGCTGGGCTCCCTATACCGGTGACGAAAGTCGATGCTCCTGCTCCCACCATGAGTTTTTCGGCAGACGGTCGACTGTTGGTGGTGGCTCGGGATTTTGGCCTTACCACAATTCTCGATACAGAAACTGGTACTGCACTCGCATCTCTTGAGGGAGGAGAAACCTTGATGGCAATGCCAGGATGGCAAGCTTTTAGTGAAGATGGTCGATTGCTAGCACTTGTTGGAACGCGGTATGTTAAGAAGAAGGATCGGACTGGCCGGGGTGACCATGAGCAAACGACCTTCGTGCCTGGAGGTCAGACACTCTCTATCTGGGACACACTGACCGGCAAGGGGCTCAAAACCTGGATCGTCACATCACCCGTGTGGGTTGCCTTCAACCCCTCTCGTCCATTGCTTGCAGTATTTGAACCAAATCGATCAAATGGAACACGTCTTGGGTTGTGGGATTTCTCTGCTGAGGTCGCCGAGAAGAAATGACTGCGATCGTTTCCCATCAACTCCCGCTCCGGATGCAGTCGTAACCACGGCTACATCCGGAGCCAACTTTTTCTGCACCTTCAACCCGATTCACTTCAAACCAAGCCTTCTTCTCACAAACCAATCGAGTACCATCAGAAAATATCCCGCGATACGAGTGACGCGCGAAGCCAGTGGCGGCGACTAAAAGGGAAAGAGGGCTGAGCGATGACCGGAGCCCGGCCGGCGGACATTCTGCGACAACTCGAAGAGCCTGCACCGACCGATCGTGACCTACTCGCTCGATTTGTGCGGGAACGGGATCAATCTGCCTTCAGGGAACTCGTCATTCGACATGGTCCGGTTGTTTTGGGTGTATGTCGGCGAGTGACCTGCCATCGACAGGATGCCGAGGATGCGTTTCAGGCGACGTTTTTGATCCTGGCACGCAAGGCTTCCTCGATCAGAAAACCCGAGGTGATTGGAAGCTGGTTGCATGGTGTCGCTCTTCGAGTGGCTCAAACCGCTCGACGATCGGCACTTCGTCGCCGCAGGTGGGAGGCTGTTGTCAGTGTCATGCCGGATCAACCCACTTCGCCATCAGCAGCAGCTCTGGACCTAAGCCCGATTCTCGATGAGGAACTGGCATCATTGCCATCCTTGTATCGCGATGCGATTATGCTTTGCGATCTACGAGGTATAACTCGGGAAGAAGCGGCCGCAGTGTTGGGTGTGCCGGAAGGGACGCTTTCCAGTCGCCTGGCCAATGGACGAAAGAAACTGGCAGCCCGTCTTGCGAAACGAGGTATCACGCTCTCAGTCGCCGCGATTCCGACGACTTTATCTACCGCCCAAGCGGCCATCGTACCGAGCGAGTTGCTCGCGAAAACCTGTGTCCTTGTGGCGGACTGGATGGCGGGCGGAGCAATCCCGAAACCCATCACCAAACTCACCGAAGGAGGAATGCTTGTGCGAAAAACACTCATGATTGGGGCATTCACTGCCTCAGTGGCTGTATTCGGAGTTATCTACGCCGCGCAACCTGTGCCGAATCCACCAACGGATATTCATCAGCCGCTTGCTGTCGCCACGAAATCGGAAGTGGCAGACCAACCGATCCCCGATTCCAATCCAAAACCGGGAGATAAGTCGGCCGTGTTCAGCAGCAAACCGAAGCTGCGAGAAATCTTCGATGTTAACCTTATTGGATTCCGGACAGTCTACTGGAACCCACAAGGGACTCGCCTCGCGATTGCCGGGAGGGAGCTTACGGGTATTCCAGTGGGTGGTGTGAATGGCAAAGGAGGAGGAGGGATGAGAAGAGGGCCGACAGTGATGTGTACTCTCACTCTTAATTCGAGAGAAACACCAATCATCTTCCATCCTTCTAACAACAGCCAATTAACCGGCTACTCAGCGGATGGCAAGTATCTGGTAACGACAATCAATGAAGATCAACTCGTCAGCGGCATCCATAGGCTGGATCTTTGGGAAGAAAAGGATCAGTCCAGACCCGTGCCAGGGCCAAGGATTGTGAACTCACATTCTATCGATCTCGATTCGACGGAAATGCATGGATTTGCCTTTTCGCCCGATGGAAAAACATTTCGGACAGTGGAGATTGAGTGGAATCCCGATCGTTCCAATGTGAAAAATCTCAATGTGGTAGAAATGGATGCTACGACAGGCAAGCCGATCAAATCCTTACTGAAAGTGTCTCCTGATCCAAAGCTGTTTTTAAACGTGGAATTCTTTGATGGGAAACGATTGGCCGTGATTGAGGGCGGCGAGAAGGTTACTCTGTACGATGTTGATCGCTCAACCAAACTCTCATCATTTACCTTGAAGACTGAGAAGCCAAAAGATCCTGCCCCAGATAATTCCCCAGGTGGGCCAGGAGTTCAAGGCCTTGGCACAAGACCCCCAGGTTTCCGAGGCCCGGGAATGCCAGGTGGACCATATGGGCCAGGAGGTAGCTTTGGGTTTGTACCGATTCAAAGCTTCTCAGAGAATGGTCGTCTACTGATCCACTCTTATGGTATTGGTGAAGCAAGCGTGATTAATACGGAGACCGGGGCCGAACTCCCGGCCCTTGAGAAAAAGCAGAACCTTCTCCTAAAACCTGGACGACACGCTTTTGGCGCGAATGGTCAATTACTAGCCTGCATGGGGGAACTGTATGCCGAGGAAAAGATGAGTGATCGAATGTCCATAGCACAAGGAAATACTTTGCTGAGAGTCTGGGACACTCACTCTGGGAAACTTCTCAAAACCTGGACCATTTCGGCAAACGTAGATGTTGCCTTCAACCCCGTTCGCCCGATCCTGGCCGTTTTGGAGCCAAACGGGAGTGATGGCACTCGCGTTGGGTTCTGGGATTTCTCCTTCCCACCGTAAGCCTGACAAGACACAGGTTTTGAAGGTGATGGCACTCACGTTGGGTTGTGGGATTTCTCTGTTGAGGTCGCCGACAGGAAATGACTCCGACGCGGACAACCGTCCTTGCTCCGAGTATGATTGCAACCACACTCGGAGCAACATCATTTCCCATCTCACCCGTCAAGCAGACACATCCACAGCATCGATAACCTCCGCCAAGACACATCAGTAGCTCGTCGCTCAATTCCGCGCTGACGGAACCTGATCAACCTCGGTTATGATCTGAAAAAAGAGGAAATCTCGTTCAATGCGCGACGCGCGCAACTTCGAGCGGGTACATGATGATCGAGAGGACGACACGATGATCGCAGACCGGCCGTCGGAAATCCTTCGACAACTCGAAGAACGCAGGACTCCCGATCGCGAACTGCTCGCCCGGTTCGTGCGCGAGCGGGATCAAGCCGCGTTTGCCGAACTCGTGCGTTCGCATGGTTCGGTTGTTCTGGGGGTCTGTCGCCGCGTTACAGGACATCCACAGGATGCCGAAGATGCCTTCCAAGCCGTGTTTCTAATCCTGGCCCGCAAAGCAACCACGATCAGGAACCCAGATGTACTTGGGAGTTGGCTATACAGTGTCGCGGTCCAGGTGGCTCGGAAGGCTCGTCGATCGGCGACCCGTCGCCGCCTGTGGGAGGTAGTGGTGAGTCCCATGCCCGACCCACCTACCACGTCTGCCGAAGCGGTTCCAGAATTGAGTCCGATTCTCGATGAGGAGTTGGCAGCCCTACCCTCCTGGTATCGGGATGCGATTATCCTTTGCGATTTGAAGGGGGCATCACGGGAAAAGGCAGCGGCGGCATTGGGTGTGCCGGAGGGGACACTTTCCAGCCGGCTTGCCAATGGACGAAAGAAACTGGCGGCCCGGCTGACCAAGCGCGGCATCGCTCTCTCGACCGCGGCAATCCCAACAACTTTATCGGCGACTCAGGCTGCGGTGGTGCCCACCGAATTAGTCACAAAAACCTGTGGTCTTGTAGCGGACTGGATGGCCGGTGGCCCGATTCCAAAACCACTTATCAAGCTCACCGATGGAGGAATGACTATGCGAAAGCTGCTTATGCTCGGGGTGTTGACAACCGTGGCTGCTGTCGCGAGTGTCGTGTATGCGGCTCAACCCGCAGCAAAGCCACAAACAACCGATCCACCAAAACTCCCTACAGTTGCTGGGAAGTCCGAGACAGCACAGCAACTACTTCCAGAATCAAAGCCGGGAGACAGGCACGTCAACTTCACAAGCACACCAAAGTTACTGAGTGGATTCGATGTCAATCTAATGGAAGTCTCGATGGTTCTTTGGAATACTCAAGGAACTCAACTCGCCGTCGCTGGCAAGGAACTTGACCGGAAACTTCATTTAGTAGGAGCGGCTCAACAATCGCCTACCGCGATAAAGATCGTCACTCTCGATCCACTCGACACTTTCCATTTCCATTTACATCCCCGGAACGGTAGTCAGCTAGTTGGGTTTACGCAGGACGGAAAAACCTTACTCACTGAGTTCCGCGAGTACCATCTCCTGAGCGGAAACCACAAACTGGACTTCTGGGATGTTGATAAGGTTCGACCTGAGTTCGCAACGAATTACAGGCTCGGTCGCAGTGTGGACATCGCTTCAACGGAAACCCAGGGTTGCGCGTTCGCAGTTGATGGCAAAACATTCCGAACCCTGGCACTAGTGAGAAATGTTGTGACAGGGGAAGTAACCAAAGTTCAAGTTGTGGAAGTGGATGCCACGACAGGCAAACGTCTGAAAACGCTTCTGAGTGTGGATTGCGGGATCTTCTCGATGTCGTCAGATGGCAAGCGGTTGGCAACGATTGAAACCGAAAACACGGTTTTCGTCTACGATGTGGACCGAGCTACAAAGATGTCCTCTCACACATTCAAGGATGTTGTTTTCACACCTGGATGGGAGAACATGAGGCCACTCCCTAAGCCAAGTTTTGAGAACTCTACTACTTCACTCATGTTTTCACGCGATGGCCACCGCTTACTCGTGTGCAAAAAACCAGTTCTATTAGACTTCGGCCAAGGTAGATGTCTATCGGATGACGGTTCCGGTCTCAATGTTGTGCTAAACACCGATACTGGACAACTACTGCCGCCATTGGGTGACAAGGAATGCCTCGATACGGTTCCAGGCTCGCGCAGCTTTACGGCAGATGGTCGCTTCCTCGCTCTCTCAGGACGCCGCTTACCCATTGCCAAAGCAACAGAGAAGAATCAACTTAGCGATCCATTCCCGATCGTCCCACAGAGTCCGAAAAACAAACCGCGCGAACGAATCCGGTTTGATGGGCAGACTCCATTCCTTACTGTTTGGGATACCGAGACTGGGAAAGTGCTGACTACCTGGGAACGAAGAGTACCCTTCCTTGCCTTCAACCCCGTTCGCCCGCTGCTTGCCGTACTGGAACCAAACGGCGAGGACATGCGCCTGGGGTTGTGGGATTTCTCGGCCGAGGACGCCGGGAAGAAATGACCGCGAACCGCATGAACCTTCTTGCTCCAAGTGCAACCACATCTACACCTGGAGCAATATCATCTCCCATCTCACACTTCAAGCCGACAATCATCGGGTATGATCGAAAGAAAAGGGAAGAATTCTTTTCCCAGCGCGACGCGCTCAGTACTCATCGGCAAGAAGTTGATCGAAAGGGCGTGAGAGATGATCGCTGGCCGGTCGGCAGAAATACTTAGACAACTCGAACACACCGCGGCGAATGATCGCGAACTGCTTGCACGATTTGTGCGGGAACGAGATCAATCCGCGTTTGCCGAACTCGTGCGGCGACACGCTCCTGTTGTGTTGGGTGTCTGTCGGCGTGTGACTGGCCATCAGCAGGATGCCGAGGATGCTTTCCAGGTGGTTTTCCTGATCCTGGCCCGCAAAGCAACAGCGATTGGAAATCCAGATCTGTTAGGGAACTGGCTGTATGGCGTAGCGGTGCGGGTCGCTCAAACAGTCCGTCGGTCGGTAGTCCGTCGCCGCACGCGGGAGATTGCGGTGAACACCATACCGGAACCACCCTCTTCGCCCGTACCAACTCATTCCGAACAGAATCCGATTCTCGATGAGGAGCTGGCAGCCCTGCCCTCCTGGTATCGCGAAGCAATTGTGCTTTGCGATTTGCGGGGAGTATCGCGGGAAGAGGCGGCCGCGGCGTTGGGTGTGCCAGAGGGGACACTTTCCAGCCGACTTGCCAATGGCCGCAAGAAACTGGCTACAAGGCTCACCAAACGCGGCATTGCCCTTTCAGCCGCGGCGATCCCAACAGCTTTATCTGCCGCACAGGCAGTTGTGCCAACCGATTTGCTTGCGAAAACCAGCGTTCTTGTGGCGGACTGGATCGCTGGCGGAACAATTCCAAAACCACTTGCAGTGTTTACCGAGGGAGGATTCACAATGCGAAAGATACTCTTGCTGGGGCTCTTCACGGCCGCGGTTGCTGTCGCAGGTGTCGTGTATGCGACTCAGCCAGCACTCGACCCACCAACTACCGATCCGCTCAAGACTGTTGCGGTAGTGAAACCCGAAGTGGCAGAGCAACCGGTGCCTGATGCCAATCCTGGAGAGAAGCCAGTTGCTTTCACCAGCACGCCGAGGCTGCAAAATCGACTCAATATACACATTCATGGAAACTTGACGGTTCTGTGGAACCCACAAGGCACACATCTTGCAATTGCGGGCAAGCAGTTTATCCCTCCGGGAAGGAATGGGGGCGTTGACGCCAAGAAAGAACAACCAAAGATGGAGGTGTTTGCATTCGATCCCCTCAAAGAAGAGGGTGTAACTCCCGAGGACGAAAGCCAACTAATGGGCTTTACACGCGATGGGAAGTATGTCCTCACGGAACTACGCGAGTACCAACTCGTAAGCGGGTTCCACAAACTGGAACTATGGGGAGAAGCTGCCCCATACCGAATTCGCGCCCGGGCAGTCGAACTCGAGCCGACAGAAACGCAAGGATACGCATTTGCGGCCGATGAAAAAACATTCCGAACAGTGGCAATCGAGCGTAATCCGAACAAGCGAGAAATCATCAAACTTCACGTGCTGGAAATGGATGGCACGACTGGAAAACGACTCAGATCGCTTCTCACAGTGAATGCCAGCACGTATGCCATGTCGTCGGATGGCAAGCGTTTCGCGGCGGTCGAGACAACTGGCAAGGAGAATTTTGTCAATGTTTATGATGTTGGGCGTGGTACCAAAATATCCTCTTACGTGTTGCCCGAAGGGTGGGACATTACGGTCATGAAATCTTCTGGTGATTTCCCAGCAAAATCGGGAAGGTTTTCGGTAACTACAATAGCCTGGACGTCGTCCTCTTTGACGTTTTCACCCGATAGCCACCGATTATTGATCTGTCGCGGAATGAATGACACAGCCGCCTACCAAACAACTCGCTTTGAAACTCAATTATCGCCAATTGCCGGTGTGATCGGCTGGACAGTAGTACTGGATGTTGACACGGGCAAGAGATTGCCAGCTTTAGAGGGTGCCAATCATTACATCGATAAGGAGAAGTATGTCGATCGTGGGTATTACATTGATACGCTCCCCACACCACAGCCTTTCACTGCCGATGGTCGGCTCCTCGCGCTTTCTGGTACTCGTTATGTTGTCAAGACACAAACCCATGGGGTATTGGGGTCAAATGATCAGGGAGCACATGTCGGGCTGGAGTCACCACGACAATTCCTGACGGTTTGGGATACGGATACGGGCAAAGTGTTGAAGACGTGGGATCTCAGTGCGAAGATCGCCTTCAATCCCGTTCGCCCTGTCCTTGCCATCCTCGAACCGAACGGAGACAACACTCGCCTCGGGTTGTGGGATTTCTCGACCGAGGATGCCGAGAAGAAATGACAGTGAGACGCTTGACACTTTCCGCTCCGCGTGCGACCGTAACCTCACCCACACGCGGAGTAACACCATGTCCCAGCTTACACTTCGAGCCAGTACAGCAGCGGAGTTGATGAACCCGGGTCCGGTATCGCTCGATGCGAGCGCAACAGTGGCCGAGGCGACAACTTTTCTTACCGAGCGAGCCTTCGGGGCTGCAGTGGTGATCGATGATGCGGGCCATCCGCTCGGAGTTGTGACCAAGACGGATGTTCTCGTGCACGCCAGGCAAAGGCGACTCGGTTTGGAACCCGATGACACGCCCGTGACAGAGTTCATGACCCCTGCGGTCTTTTCCGTTCGTCCCGAAACTCCTGCCCGCTCCGTCGTGGAACAACTACTGGCTTTGAATGTCCATCATCTCTTTGTCGCGGACGCTGCGGGAATAATAATCGGCGTCATCAGCCCAGTGGATGTCCTTCAGAAATTGGCTTGAATTGAAAGGCGATCAAAGGCGTGCTGGCTTTGTCCCCGTCATACCTCTTGAGGAAGCTCACTGAGATGGGTCAGTCCGTCGCTCGTAAAACCACCCCATTTCTCCCGGGTTTTTACGAGCCGGAAGCGTGAGCGACGGAGCTTTGCGAACCAGAACCGTCTGGGAGTAACTCCAGCCAGCTTCCTCTTGGGGTTGTCGCGGCCAAAGCCGAGTACTGGGTTCGTTACGTGACTCGCGGCGATTCATTTGGGGATGTAAGACATCAGGTAAACCACCAGCGACAAACAGATGACCGCCAGGAACATGATCAACCATGCCTGGAAGAGCCATCCATAGACCGGCCTATAGTCGGGATAAGGATCGGGAGGGACCGTGGGTTCGGGAATGGCTTGAGGTTTTATTGACTGTGACATCGGGTGGTTTCCTCTCGAGGCGTTTCCCTTATACATCATATCATCGGCTGGCGGGACCTTCGAATTGGAATCGTTCGCGCGGGGCGCGAAGCTCTTTTTTTGAGGTTCGATTTCACGCTGCGAGCGGGCTGAACTCAGGCTACAATCGGAATGGTCGGCCATATCGTTAACACCAACAGGCCTTCCCTCGTTGGTCGGAGGCTCGGATACGCCCGGCATGCAGATTGACTCGGCAGAATCTCTGATCCAGGCCCTTCGCGCCAGCGGTCTGTTCAATTCGGAACAGTTGCTGGTTGTGATTGCCGATTTGACTCCACTCAAGGGAGATATCCAAACGCTGTTGCGACATCTGGTTCAGAAAAAGCGCATCACCGTTTACCAGCTTCGCAAAGTGATCCATGGGAAGGCCGCGGAGTTGTTCCTCGGTCCTTACGTGATTTCGGACAAACTCGGCGAAGGAGGAATGGGGAAGGTATACCGGGCCAAACAGGTGCGGCTCAACCGGGAAGTTGCGTTGAAAATCGTCCGTCCGAGTCTCATTGCCAACCCAATTGTGAGAAAACGCTACGACCGGGAAGTTGAGACCGCAAGCGCTCTGCACCACCCGAACATCGTTGGAGTATACGATGCTGGCGAGATCGATGGGAAGTATTACCTGGCGATGGAGTTCGTGGATGGAATTGACCTATCCCGACTGATGAGGAACTATCGCCCGCTTGAAGTCGCCGAGGCATGCGAGTATGCCCGGCAAGCGGCACTGGGCCTGCAATATGCTCACGATCAGGGATTTGTTCACCGGGATATCAAGCCATCCAACATCGTCGTTGCCGGGGAACGCCATCTCCCGCAAGCCACAGAACCAGCGGTCGTAAAGATTCTCGATATGGGCCTCGTTCGCACAATCGGGTTCGACGATGGCGGAGGAGGTGGTGATCTCACGCGAGCCGGAACTGTCGTTGGAACTCCGGACTACATGGCTCCTGAGCAAGCCAAGAACTCCAGCAGCGTGGATCGTCGGGCGGATTTGTACAGCCTCGGCTGCACCCTTTACTTTCTTCTAAGCGGACAACCACCCTTCCCATCCGGAACGCCGATCGAAAAACTGATCAAACATCAAATTGAGGCTCCAACCCCCCTTCAAGCCCTTAGACCATCAGTTCCGGCGAGTGTTGCGGAAGTTATTGCGAGGCTGCTCGCGAAAAAGCCGGACCAGCGATTACAGTCTGCTATCGAAGTTGCCGAAATTCTGGCCCCTTTGGCTCGCTATCCCGATGGAGCGCGCCCAGTAGCAATCCATCACCGGAAGGAGAAGCCGGGCAGTTCAATCGGAGAAACTCTCCCAGCTTCAGGAAGGAGTACAGTCCCTCCCACTCCCGATTCCCCGATTCCAACAGACCTGACGGAGCAGGAACACATCCCGCTTGCACAGCCAGTCGCCCCATCCGACCATACACCTGAACCACTCGGCCTGCCCCCCTCCTTGCACGCTGTAGTCGAAAATGGATCTCCGTTTTCTTCCTTCACCGAACCTGTTTCCGAACCACTTGCCCCGGTCTTGAGGGTAAAACGAACCAAATCACAGTTTTCGCGTCCTTGGCAAGTTTATTTCTGGATTGTCGTTATTCTGCTTGTGTTGATGACAACCGGCATTGGACTTTGGCTTGCGTTCCATGAAAGCGCGAAAAACCGAGAACGAACTTCACCCAGGACAGGGATGTCGAGTCCTGAACCAAACGGTTCTCTTTCTTGTGTTTCCCCTGTTCGCTTCCGCAGTTCGCCATACTATGACAGTCTTCGTTTCGTGCATCACGCATTCTGACAGGTTGAAACATGTACGCGATTATTGAGGACGGAAGTCGGCAATACCGTGTCGAGCCGGGTTCTACGGTCGTCATCGACTATCGAGAGGTTGATCCTGCTGCAACACTGGAGTTGACCAAAGTACTTCTCTACCAAAACGGGTCCGAAACGCTGATCGGTCGGCCGCTGGTTGAGGGAGCCAAGGTGATTGCGGAAGTGGTCGATGATCTTGTCAGGGTGAAGACGATCACCCAAAAGTTTCGGCGGCGGAAGGCATCCAAGCGGCTCAAAGGCCACACACAACCCCACATTCGAGTGAAGGTCAAGCACATTTTGAAGGCTGGCGAACCTATCCCAGCAGTCGATTCGACTCCGGCTCCTGCTCCTGAATCAACTCCCACACCCGCTCCGGCAGCAAGCTAAATCTCTCGAGCGAGCCGTGGTCTTGAGCCCCATGTTTGTAGAATGTTCTGGCCGCGGCACGTTCGGATTGCGTGTTCGCGGCTGATTTGTTTAGCATGCAGCACTCGTCAATTCCGTGCCAGGAGGGCCGGTCATGCGATTGCGTCTGTTTCTTGTTGTGTTAGGCATCGTGCTTGTTGGGGCGGCAGTTGTGGCGATCGCTCAGCCACCGATGGTGCCCACAGCGCCGCCTCCTCTTCTTCCAGTCACGCAGCCTTCACCTCCGCCTGCGATTGCAGTATCCCCAGCTTTACCGGGAACACTCCCTACACCACCAGCCCAGGCACGGGTCAACGAAAGTCCGTTGAGCCGCTTTGAACCTCTGGCGGCATGTCCCATACACACGCAAAATGCTGTTCGGGGAGCCTTGCTATCTGCAAACTGGATGACTCGAATGAATCAGTCTCATGGGCGATTCATCTACGGGTTTAACCCCGCTCTCCGCCAACCACTGCTTCGCGACCATGACTTGTTCCAGGCCCGTGCAGCGTTGGCGATGGCCCAACTGGCGAAGTTCATCGGCGATGAGAAACAGGGAGCAATTGCATCGCAGGCAATCCTTACTCTTCTCACCACAACGAAGGTCGATCCCGCCGATCCCAATTGTCGCGTGCCGCTCCACTCATCGTTGGTATGTAACCGGGTTGGGTTCGCAGCAACTCTCGCGATGGCGATTTATGCGCTTCCCGGAGCGGATTCCAAACTCATTAACGATGCGGAGCAGTTGTGCGAGTTTCTTCACAAGCAATGCCGACCAGATGGATCGGTCCACTACACCGATGGTGCGTCCGAGTCATCGATGGATGTCGATCCGTCGGGGGTGAATGAGTATCCCGGGTTGGCGCTATCCGCAATCATGGCTGGGAATCGCGTGCGACCTGTCGCGTGGAAAACCGATGTGACCAAGAAAGGAATGGAATTTTATCGGAGTGTGTTCCAGGCCAAGCCGCACCCACTCTTGGCCGCCACCCTGACGTCGGCTTCCGCGGAGTTGTATCTTCAGACAAAATGGAACGATGCAGCTGCGGCTGTTTTCGAGATGAATGACTGGCTGTGCCGATTCCAGATACCCAACTCCGATCCCCGGATTCCGCAATGGGTGGGTGGTTTTCGATCTATCCAGAACGGGCAGCAAACTGATATTCCATCCGGCCCAGAAACCGGATTTTTCCTTCAGAGTCTCGTGGACGCCTGCCAGCTCACTCGACTCAATTCAGACCTCGATCGTTATGCGAAGTTCAAGGCCGCATCGATGGCTGCAACGCAATATCTCACCGATCTTCAGTACGTCGAAACAAACACCCGGCACTTTGAAAATGCCTTCCGGGCTAACATGCTCATGGGCGCATTCCACCTATCCCCAACAGACGGAAATATCCGTATTGATGCGACGGCCACAGCCGTTACTGGTCTCCTCCGATTTCTCGAAACCGTGGCGGATAGGGAATGAGGGGAAAATGGAAACGCGGAATGAAAGCGACGAGCGTTGTGTATTCAGCCGAGACCATGCGCTGTCCTCTTTTCTTCCGATCTGAGTGGTCTGGAGTTGTGCGCGTTCGAGATGTTCCGATTGCTGCCCGTTCCGTCGTCCGGGTTCGTACATATAATCACCACCTCACGGCCAAGCGTGAGCGGGGCCGGATCCGTGAGAGTGTCGACTGATGAGTACCGAGCGGCCATCCCCCCGACCTAAATGCCGGTCCCTATTGGGTGTCCGGGTGGTCGGTATCGGCAAATATGTGCCGGATATGGTCGTTGGAAACGACCATTTGCACGCCCGTTTGGGATTCGATTCGGACTGGATCGTCAAACGGACGGGAATCCTGGAGCGCCGACACGCATCGCCCAGTCAGGCCACATCGGATTTGTGCGTGGAGGCTGTGCAGGATCTCTTCGCCAAGACCGGCAAGAGCGCAGCTGACTGCGACCTGCTTGTCCTTGGTACATTTACTCCGGATATGTCTTTCCCATCGACTGCCTGTCTGGTTCAGGATCGGATTGGGATGATCGGTCCCGCGATCGAAGTGGAAGCAGCCTGTGCGGGGTTCATGTACGCACTCATCACGGCCGCGGCATATGTCAAGGCGGGATTAAGCGACCGCGCCCTGGTGATTGGTGGCGACACCAACAGCCGGGTATTGAACCCGGACGATATCAAAACTTACCCGTTGTTTGGCGATGGCGCTGGTGCCGTTTTTGTGGAACCAGGTCGGCCCGATCAAGGCATACTTGCATACAGCATGGGAGCCGATGGAGCTGGCGGTCCATTGCTCCAGAGGGAATCGGGTGGCAGTCGCCGACCGCCGAACCCCGGCGACATCGCCGAGGGAAAGCATTTCATGTATATGGATGGTCGGGCCGTATTCCGTTGGGCCGTCGATATCCTCTGCGAGACGATTCAGGACGTGCTGAAGGCAGCGGGTCTGACAACAGAGGACGTTACGCTCTACGTTGCTCACCAGGCAAACATCCGGATCATTAACGCGGCGATTGATGTGTTGAACATCCCCCGCAGCAAGGTCTTCAACAATCTGGAAAAGTACGGCAACACATCGGCCGGTTCGATCCCGATCGCACTGGAAGAAGCCGCCGCTGAGGGTCGGTTCAAGGAAGGCGATCTCGTTTTGTTGAGTGGTTTTGGAGCTGGCCTCGCCTGGGGCACAGCCATCATGCGGTGGTAACAGGTCGGCACTTGCCTACTATCACTGGGGAGTGATTACCGCTTTGCAGCCTCTGCCGACGCGTGGGCAGACTCTCGGCAGTTCGGATGCGTTGAATTGAGAGTCAGGAGTGTGTGTCAGCTTTGTCGGCGGTGTCAGTAATCTCACAAGATTGCGATGATGTGTTTTGGCACCATAAGAAGGCATTTTCCATCCCAATCGTAGATTCAGACATCAGTCGCTGTCACAAATTGTCATGTGGCAAAGCCCTCCTGGGCATATGTGTGATCCCTAGAATAATCACTTCAATCATAAACAAACTCGTGATTTGTAATAGTTGACGGATTCATCTCAAGCGAACCTCGCCCGGGTCGGCAAGGCGAAGGCACGCATCCGAGAGAGCAGCGAGGGCATTCGCCCGGTTGGAATAGGTCTGGGTGTGGTCGAACATAGCGAGGTCGAGGACGTCCGGTTCGAGAAGGTCAAATAAGGCTGGCGGGAGCAAGCAGCCATCGTCCGGACGCTGCACCCAGCCTGCATCGTCGCGGAACCATGTACGCTTTGACGCTCGTGAGTTAGATAGGGAGCTTTGGGGTTCGCAATCGATCAACACGACCCGCCGGACGGGACACACCGTCACGAGCGAGGCACCGTGTGCCTCCCAGAGAGCCATTGGGCAATGCCACACCTCCGGGAACCCGCGGTGCCACTCCCATCCGCCAACGTCGGCGGGCCATTGTTTCAGCATGGTTGCAGGAAGTGCCCACTCCCGACGCCGCTGCCAGACTCGATCTCCAATTGGGCCCAGCAGACGTTGCTCGGTAGCAAACAACTCGACGGACGCGACGCGATTCAGTTCAATCTGGATTCGGATGAGAGCGGCACGTTCGGCATCGCCAGCCTCATCAAGCCAGTCCGCGAAGACCAAGCGGCGAAAGTCGTCACCTGGGTAGGCGAGGATCTCGCGCAGGAGTGCGTCGCCGTCGGTCACGTCGTGCCCAGCGCCAAAACTTGTTCGGAACGCCCGAACTCATGATGAGTCGTCGTATCCTAAACTAGTCGGCAAGATAGCGCAAGACACAGATCGTATCGATTTTTCGGATTGTGCGTGAAAGGCGGGAGGTCGCCGGGAGACTGAGCAGAACCCACGGCGTACAGGCAGGTTACTCGGGTTTCTTCTTCCGCGGGGCGGAACGCTTGACGGGTGGCTTAGGAGTCGGATCGCTTGCGGGAGGATCGGAGGCTGCGGTCTCGGGCTCGGTCTCCGGCTCGGCAGTCTTCTTCCCACGTCTCTTCGGCTCCGGAACTGCCGCGTCAGTAGGTACAGGCGTGGGCACCGGAGCGGTGATAATAGCCGCAGCAGCCGGCGCTGTTGGAATCGCAACCGATACGGGAGCCCAGCCCTTTGAGAATGCCTCGCCAGCGAGGTCCGACCATAGAGACTCGATCTGCTCCCGCGAACTCGACACCCGAATGTCCCGTTCGAGCTGTGTCTTCCGGTTCGGGCTGAAGTCGGTGTAATGGATCACATAAGCCGGAAACTCTTCTCCGAGGTCGTCCTTGTTCGTCTTCCACATGAGTAGTTTCCGGACCATTGTCTGCCCCTTCAGTTGCTTCGTGCAGACCTCCCTCCGGATCAACTCGCTCTTTGGCAGGTCGAGTTGGCGGGCGTCGCGGTCGGTGAGAGCAACATCGACAAGGTCTGTAACCTGCCTCAGTGGAATGTCGGCAGCATGGAACGCTTTGTCCTCCCGCCGGCGGACGAACTGCGGCGAGATCATGCCGACAAGCGGCATCCGGCGAACGATACGGTAACGTGAAGCATTCGGATCCCAGTGCAGGGCCATCTTGTTGATCGGCAGGCCGCGGGTCGTCTCGGCGATCATGTCGAGAATACTAACTTCGATCACCCATTCCGGGCGGACAAAGTGGTATGCGACCTGGTCGTTTACCTCGATGTAGTCGCTCTCGACGATTGAATCTTTGAAGTCGCTGAGAAACCCTCGCCGCTCGTCGTTCGAGAATCCGCCGCCGACGTGCCCGACGACGTGAAGACAGCCGTCTGGTCTGATAAGGGCGATCAGCAGGTCATGCACCATCCCGCGGCGATCGTCCGTCCCCTCGGTAAACCCGATGACGACCGCGTCGATCGTATGCCGCGGCTTCAGCTTGAACCGGCCGACCGCATCGCTACGAACGACCGCTCCCTCTGCACCCTGCTCGACCCACCTCCGGAATTGGGCTTCGATCGCGGCCGCATCCTTCAGCCACAGGCTCTCGACGACACCGGCCCGCTTCCCGTCTTTGAATAGGGCAGTGAGTCGGCCCCATGTCTTCGCGAACTCCTCCCCTGCTGGTTGGCCATCCAGTTCAAGAATATCGAACGCGGTGAACTTGAGTTGATCGAGTTCCGCCTGCGATGCCGGCTGACGTG
>Ga0206850_10144_pt1 | contig 22482 bp, 24 predicted proteins | sample Alteio_BWOrgCont_16_FD_152885 | JGI IMG/M metagenome (GOLD analysis project Ga0206850, IMG submission 152885) | Enriched cells from forest soil in Barre Woods Harvard Forest LTER site, Petersham, Massachusetts, United States -... | ecosystem: Environmental > Terrestrial > Soil > Temperate forest >...
ACCGTTATGGGAAGCCATCGGCGACCTACCGCCCGTCAAGGCTGGCGAGGGTGAGGAAGAATGCAATTACGACATGGAGCGTCGCAAAGCTCATGTCGAGCGATTTGGCCGGCGTTATCTTTTCAATGTTTTGGAAGTCCGCCGCGCCACAAAACTTACCGCTCATCGCGCGCGACCACACAGCGAGCGGGATTTGAGGGATTTTGCTTTGTTGAGAGAGGGCGAAAATTCCAAGGAGGCAATGGACAGGGGCGTCCCGTTTGAATTCCCCTACGACAGGGAGACTTTCAAAGATCGTTACACCCGGCAGCACCGGAACGAGGCGTGTTCCACCATTGTCGCGCATTTGAGCAAGGACGGTTTGATGTTCATTCATCCGACGCAGAACCGCTCGCTCACGCCGCGTGAAGCGGCACGCATCCAAAGTTTCCCGGATTGGTTTCAGTTTCCCATCGCACGCACTCATCAGTTTCGAGTGATCGGCAATGCCGTGCCGCCGTTGGTAAGTGAAGCAATTGGTATCGCAGTTAAAACCTACTTGGAGAAAGCCATGAAAAAATCAAAAGAAATCAAATTCCTCATCGAGCCGCTGCCCAAGGACGAGAGCCAGGCTGTTGATTGGCTGATGGAGCTGGTGCAGGCCGCCGACAACAAGACGCTCCGAAAAGTGCCGGTTGATGAATTCAAACGCGGCTGGTTTTCCGTTGGATTCCTTTACCCAGGACTTCATCCCGATGGAGCGCTGGATCACGGCAAAAAAATGTCAAGCGAGGTTGTGAACCACGCCGAAATTCGTAAAATTGAGCCGCGTTTGATTGCGCCATATTATGTGGAAAGTGGCTGGCCTGTCGTTCTGGCTCCGGTTGCCAAGGAGGCGTGGCGACGATATGAAGCAAGCGAATTGAAAGATGACGAGTTTTATTGCAGTGAAGCTTTAATTGCAGGAATGTGTTATCGCAATCCACGTCTCACGGACGAAGTGCGTCGGGAGCGTGAGAAATTAAATTGAAACATTTCATGCCGCCCACTCCACCAACCAAGTCCGGTTCAGCAAAAATGCGCCCTCGCGCACGCTTGATTGGGTTAATCGGCGATGAGCTAATAAGCGATGAGCCGGTAGCTCTAGTTGAATTGGTCAAGAATGCTTATGATGCGGACGCCGATAAGGTAATTGTTAAATTCCAAGGCGAGAACCCAAACAAACCGGACAAAGTGGTAGTCACTGACGACGGCAGCGGAATGAGTTTGGACACTGTGCTGAACTCGTGGTTTGAGCCTGGCACAATCGCCAAACGGAAAGAGGATAAATCACCCGGCAAAGGAAGGCTTTACCAAGGAGCAAAAGGAATCGGAAGATTTGCTTCAGCACGGCTTGCGGAATTTCTTTTTCTGGAAAGTAAGCTGCCCAAAGAAAAGGAAGGGGTCTTTGTCCTTTTAGAATGGGGCAAATTTGACGAGGACAGTTATTTGGATGAAATCAGTGTCGAATATGAAGTTCGACATATTCCAGATTTGAAACATGGAACGCGGCTAACATTGGAGAGATTGAGAAAAGAATGGACGACAGACGACTATGAAGAACTGCATACAAGACTTTCCCGGCTGATTTCTCCTTTCAATGAAGTAAAAGATTTTGAAGTGGAATTGGAAATCCCCGCTCGGCCCGAATTGAGTGGTCTTGTCGCTCCACCGGATTTGATTTTGCAGCCGAAATACCATCTTAAAGGAAGTTTGGACGAAGATGGTAATTTTACCGGCACATTATTTGTTAATAAAAAACAAATAAAGACTTTCAAGGCTCAAAAAGTTGGCGGTAAAGATGCACGCCCGTTATGCGGCAAGTTTGGCGTTGAAATTAGAGCATGGGATCGTGACAAGGAAGGTTTGGAGCCTCTCGGCAAAGAACTCGGCATTGGAATCGCAGAAATGAGGAGAACGCTCAATGGTTTTTGTGGTGTCAGCATTTATCGAGACGGTTTCCGAGTTTATCCATATGGCCAAAAAGGCAACGATTGGCTCAACCTCGATTCACGCAGTCGGCAGAATCCAGTCCAATGTCTGGCGAACAACCAAATTGTTGGTGCCATCCAATTATCGCGTGAGACCAATGAAGAACTCAAAGATCGCGCAAACCGTGAGGGCATGGTGCTGAATAACGAACATGCAGCCTTGGAAGAATGGTTTAAGGAAGTTCTGAAATTATTGGAAGTTGAGCGTTATCGTTTAAGACCACGGGAAGACTCCGCCGATGCGGCACAACCAATTTTTGAAGCTTTCGATTTAGGTCCGACTGTGAAAATAGTCCGTCAGGAGCTTGGGCCAAGCCATCCGGTAACGACCCTAATCTCCGAAACAGGTAAAAAGGTAAAAGAAGGTGTTGAGCGAGTTCAGGAAGTTTTTTCTCGATTGTTAATGTCATCTGGTTTGGGGCAAATGGTGGACATCGTAATTCATGAGATCGGCGCACCGCTTGGAAAAATCAATCGTCAATTGGAACTCTTGCAGAAAGATATTGAGTTAATAAAAGATGAGACCGTGCAAGGCAAAGTGGCCAAGAAGCTGACACAAATTAAGCCGTGGCTGGAGCAAATTTATAATTTGCGTCAACGATTGGAGCCGCAAACTCCGGCCAAGCGAGGGCGGGCAACAACCTTCAGCGTTCGAGATGAGGTCGAAGATAATTTTAATCTCTATGAATCCTTGCTAACAAAGCAGGGAATCAAAAAGAAAATCCTCGCGCCCAACGGGGATATTAAGGTCATGATGTCCAGATCGTCATTGGGGCAAATCCTAGCCAACCTGATTGACAATGCTGTTTTTTGGATATGCCGTGAGAAAGGTGAGGGCAAAGGCGGAGAAATTGAAGTCCGAATCGAAAAAGTTCCAGGCGGCTTTCGCTTGGTATTCTCTGATAATGGCCCAGGGGTTGCCCCTGAAGACAGAAACAGGATATTTGAGCCATATTTCACCACTAAACCGAATGGAATGGGACTTGGATTGCATATTTCCAGGCTGATCATTGAGCCTTACGGAAAATTACTTTTAAGTGACGAAGGTGATCTTTCAGGAGCTTGTTTTGAAGCGGTTTTTGAAAGGAAGGTGGGCCTATGATAAAACTGCTCGTGCTATTGATTGACGATGACGAAGAAACGCTTGAGCAACTTGAGCAACTGCTGCCGACAACCCTGTGCGATTGCCTTTTAGAATGGGAAACTTGCTTGGGATTTGACGAGGCGCTGAAGAGGCTTGATTCACGACGTTATGATATAGTCGTTACTGATATGGCTTTTACGCCTCCAGGTAAAACCCAAGCAGAATTTCGCGGGCTCGAAACAGTGAACGATATTCGCGGCAAAAGATTTTGCCCTGTGATTGCTTATTCAACCCGGAGCAGGCCGGAAGATCTGACATTGGACGTATTCGTCAGTTTTGCCGACAAATCGGGCGACGAAAAAGATTTGGTTAGCAAATTGGAAAGTCTCCTTAAAACTGGCATTCCACAAATTGCACGAAGTCTTCATAACGAACTCGATGGTGTTGGGGGAGAATATCTTTGGCAATTTCTTGCAAAAAACTGGCAACACCTCGTCCAGACAGGATGCACTTCGCCAGAAGTTCTTGAACGCTTGCTCCGGCGGCGCGCCGCGACACGAATTGGAAGACTTAACTCAGACGAAACAGAGGTTGCAGACGTTGCTGGCGTAGAGTTTTATATTTCACCAAAAATCACACCGGGTCAATTGCGGCTAGGTGAAGTGCTTTTTGAAGTGGCTACTCAATCTTATCGAGTTGTGCTTACCCCGCATTGCCTTCTCACTATTCAGTCAGCCGATCAAAAGCCAAAGGCTGAGTTTGTTTTGACGGTAAAAACGGTTCTGGCTTCCACTGTGCTTGCAAATCATTTCCAAGGCATGCAAATAGCGCCAGAACAGGCTGCAAGAGAGAAAAAAGTTCGCCCTGTCATTGGAGATAGCCCTTCTGTTGGAAAACCGAACGGAAGGTATTGGTTTCTTCCAGGTTTCTTGCAGATGCCAGACTTATATTGCGACTTTCTTCAGATGGAAAGCCTTCTGTTCACAGACGTTGATCCAGGTTCCAGTCAGAAGTTTCAAGCGGTCGCGGTTCTCGACACACCTTTTGCGGAAGCATTACAGGCAAGGTTCGGTGAATTTTACTCGTCAGTGGGCACTCCGAATCTTCATCCGAAATATTTTCTGCACTTGCTCCCGACGAATGCCTGATGTTTTCACCAAGACCAAGCGTTCGGAAGTGATGTCGCTGATTCGCGGTCGAGGGAATAGGAACACCGAGATCGCGCTGGTTCGCTTGCTTCGACAAAATAAAATCGTCGGCTGGCGGCGACATCTTCCCATCTTTGGCAGACCGGACTTTGTGTTTTCAAAACAAAAACTTGCAGTCTTTGTGGACGGGTGTTTTTGGCATGGCTGCCCAAAACATTTCAATATGCCGGCCAGCAATCGTGCATTCTGGAAAAAGAAAATTAGTGGAAATAAAGCACGCGACCAACGCGTGAACCACGAGCTTCGCAAGTGTGGCTGGCGTGTGATTCGGATTTGGGAGCATCATCTTTCAAAGCGGCCTGATTTTTGTGTTTCGAGAATAAAAAAACTGACATCTTTGGTTTTAACTTCTACAACATAAAATGGCACGAGTATGGATCATCAGACTTTGGACGATAAAATAGGCGATTTGGAATCACGACTTGGTTCCTTTTGCATGAGCAAATCCCAAAGAGAATACAAATGGGAATGTGTTTTTGAAATGTGTCGCGAAATTCAGGCGGGATTCAACAGCAAACCACGTTACCCGGCAAAAGAGCAGCGTGAGGCCGCCTGGGCGAGATTCAATGATTTGCGGTCACGCGCACATAATGAGCACCGCGAATACAGAAAAGATGAATCATACGAGGTCTATAAGGAGTTGATGCACGACCTCATGCTCGCTGATCATAATCTGGCAACCATCATTGCTGAAGCCACATTTCTCGCCTTCGACAAAACGGATGTGGATGACATGAAGCAAAAAGGCCAGACCTTGCGGGAAGTTCGCCAGAAATTGAAGGAGAACAATAAAGTTCTGATACACGAGCATCAGAACGAAATTTGGAATAAGATACTCACCGTTCAGTCGAATCAGGATGCTTGGTGGGGAAAATGGAAGGAACGTCGCGGCCAGCGTCAGGAGGAATACCAAGCCAAGTTGAAAAAACACGAAGAATGGCTGGAAAGACAGACCGCGTGGAAAAAACGAGTCCAGGAAAACATCTCCAAGAATCGGGAAAAATTGAATAAGGCCGAGTCGGCTCTGACCCGTAGCGAGACGCACGCAGACGAACTTCGCGAGAAAATCGCCGCCGCCCGGAGTGACGATTACCGAGAACGGGTCGAGGGTTGGCTGGAGGAGGAAGAAACAAGAAGCAAGAGCATCGAGGAGAGCATTGAGCGCATCAAAAGCTGGATTGAGGAAGACGAACAAAAACTCAATGAGTAAAATGATTGCGACCATACGCCGAGTTAATTCACCCAATATGGATATTCACGACAACGACATTGAGACGAACTATGACGCATTGTTTGACGCTGAAAATTATCTGTATTTCAATCAGGATAATTTCCTGACGGACGAGAAAACCAAAGTGGAAATCCAGTTTATCCGTGAAAGGCTGGGGGTGGATAAAAACACGTCGCTATTGGATTTGGCGTGCGGGCATGGGCGTCATGCGAACGTGCTGGCGAAAGAATCGCGTCGAATCCTTGGCCTCGACACGAACGCTAAATTTTTGGAACTCGCCCGAAAACAGTCCGACGCCGAAGGCATCACTAACGTATCCTACATCAATCAGGACATCCGAAAACTAGACTACATCACTGAGTTTGAGCGAGCGATGCTGTTGAACACCGTCTTTGGATTGTTCTGCGACGAAGAAAATTCCGAGCTTTTGCGGAGAATCAACAAGGTGCTCAAACCGTCCGGGCAATTTTGCTTCGACGTGATAAACAGGGACATGATCCTTGTTGATTTCCAGCCCGACTACATTCTTGAGAAGGAAGGCAATTTCCTCCTCGATAGGTGTTCCTTCGATGGACGAACCGGAAGAATGATCAACAGGAGGGTATATGTGAAAGATGGACACCGAACTAACGCGCACTTTTCCCTTCGCCTCTACAATTATACTGAAATAGCCGCGTTGCTGACCGCAGCAAACTTCAAAATAATCGAAGCTTTTGCTGATTGGCACGCGAATCCGTTTGGTTGTAAGTCGAAGAAGATCGTTATCATTGCCCGCAAAACAGGGGATGTCCAAGGACCGAATCAGGGTTGCGCGAAATGAAGCAATTCACCAGCTTCGTTGCGAACTGGCTTCGCATAGGCCATGCACGAAGCGCAACCGGATGTTCCGCAACCGCTGCCCACAATCTCCGTGTCTTGAAACCGCCGCATAAATGCCTTCATGCGCCGCAGTGATTCCGCCACCCCGATCTGCCTCATATCGTAGGTGCAATCGGCCAACATGATTGAAGGACATGGGTAGATTGAAAACGAGGCGTTGATCGCGCTACCATAATTCTTTGTCTTGCACGGCAGGCATACCGCCACTTTAGGCTCCCTAGCAGAATGATTACCCTTTTTAACGGCATAGCTCCCAAGATCAGCCCCATCGTAACCTTGCGTGACCTCGGACGATGAATAATGTTCGATTTCGTTGTTTTTACACCAAAGGATGATTGCCTTGATGTCGGGACTTGTGACCGTATTTAGGAATGTTTTGCAGGTGACGTTGATGCCGGCGCGCTTCAAGCGCAGCACGTTTTCAAGAACCCTCGATGCCCCCTGGCTATCGCGCACACCATAAGTCTTTCCCAACCGCTCGTTGTCCACACTGTAAAGCGAAACCTCGACTGCAATCGGCGGATGCGAACGGAAAAGTTCGATAAGTTCATCGTCAATTGAATAGCCGTTGGTAAAAACTTCCACGACGACGCCATGCTCTTTCAGAAATTGGTAGATGGCCTTGAAGTCGGGATGAATTGTGACTTCGCCACCAGTGAGTGTGCAGAACAGCAACCCCTCTTCAATGAGTTCGGCCAAATGACTTTTTATTTCGGAAAATCGGGCAATTTTATTGAAAGAATGCCCGACAATGTAACAAAACGGACACGAAAAATTGCACCGGTCAAGGAGTTCCCAGCGGCAAGTTAGCGGCAAGTAATCATCACCGCTGGCCAAAATCCCCAGCATCTCCTTTTTACCCAGAATTACGGCTGCATCGCCCGAAGTCGGTTCCAACGCGGACTCCTCGAAATATATTCCACAAGGTTCACTCGACTCGACTAGAACCTCGTGACGCCCGATTTTTCGGATTATTTCCATAGCCGTGTCAATTCAGCGCTCTTGTTATGAATCGTAAAACTGCTTGGACGAACTAAACTGGCCGCTGCCAGACCAAAATAAAGCAAAAACTGCTCGGCTATCGTGTGCAGAGCGGCGGGGCGAAAATTCTGATGCGCCACAATTCCGAATGCCCAACGGCACCCAGATTGTGTCTGTCAGCAATTCATTTTTGCGCCATTTGTGAGCTGCGGCTTTGCAACTTTCTTGCTTCCTTTTTCAGACACAATGATTTTAACGAATTTTTTGCCAGCGATTTTTTTCATAATTTCCTTCTCCCAAACTTCACAAACATTGTGAGCTTGGCTTTGAGTTTTGACTTTAAACCCGACGCCTTGGCATTGCAAACGCAATTTCAAATTCTTTCACGATTGCCCCACTGTTGCCTCTCGAAATAATCCCGGTCAATCCGAACCGGCTCGATACAGTGGGGATTATCCGTCTTAGGGTTGTTCACCAGAGGCGTTGATTTCCGCCGTGTTCATCCGCCTGCTTCCCGCGCTTCTGGTTGCTTCGCGGCAATTTCGCGCCACGAAATCTATCGTGTCACTGCATTGCTTCTCGCTCCGCCGCCCGCCAGCGCGGAAATCAGGCTCGGTGCGTTTCGTTCGGAACAGGATTGCTCTCCCCGTTGAGGCGAAGAGAGCAATCCCGTTCCTTCAAAAACGAAACGCAAAAACATGAACACGACAGAAAACTTATTCTCAACGCCTCAACTGCCGAACAACATCGTCAAGCCGATAAAATTTCCAAACCAACCGCAAGAATGGAAAATCGTTTCATTGAAAGAATGTCCGACACCTGCCGACATCCAGCTTTGCCAGACACCGGAACAGGCAACCGCCTATTGGAATTTGCACATCATCAATCATCCTTACTTCAATCCCGAATGTGAATGTCTGGTGGTTTTAATCCTTAACACCCGTCACAAAATCAAAGGACATTATTTTGTATCTGTGGGAACAATGGACACCATTTTGGTTCATCCACGCGAAGTTTTTCGTTTGGCAATCATGGCCAGCGCACACGCCATCGTCATCATGCACAATCATCCTAGCGGTGAATCCACACCGTCAGATGCTGACATTAAAGTCACCCGCGATCTCATTCGAGCCGGACAATTGCTCAAAATTGACGTGATTGACCATGTGGTCATTGGCAATCAAAACCGGTCCTCGCTTCGGGAATTGGGGTATTGTGCCGTGTAGATCATTATGCCGAGTAGTTTGCAGAAAGCCAATATCCATCGGGTTTTCAACCGCATTTACTCGGCATTATTCTGCCAGCATTTGGTTCGCAAATTCAATGTATCGTTGAGGAATCGGGGCATCCAAAGTCCAGATTAATTGGTATTTCCCATGATTCAATATTGGGAAGCTCGTATCAGCTTGAATGTTCGTTCGCAAAATTTGTGCGGATTATGCCGAGTTGAAAAAATAAAAAAAGGGCGATTCATTGGCTTTTCAATGAATCGCCCCGTTGAACTCGGCATTATCAATCACACGGCACAATAGCCTTTATGCCGAGCTCGGCATAAGGGATATTTCTATCAGTGAGCGCAAGCTCAATGAAAAACTTTTTACGCAAGCAGCCGTTTCATTTTTTCATACCCATAAACCAAACGGAAGCCAGGCTGAAGAATATCTTCGCCGGGAATTTCGTGAATGCGCCTCTCGCGCACGGCGGCTAAATTATTCCAACCATTTCGCGCAGAAATTTCATCAGCTTGCACCGGCTTGCCGCACCATGAAGCGAAAATAATTTCGGGATCAGCCTGACGGATTTGTTCTGGCGAAACGACACGCTCCGGCGCAGCGCGTTTGGTTCGCAAGTTGGCGAAGATGTCTTCGCCACCGGCGCGCTCAATCAGTTCGCTTACCCACGCAATGCCGGAAATGAGCGGGTCATTCCATTCCTCAAAATAAACGCGCGGACGGCGCGCAACATTTTCGACTGTCGCAAGCCGTTCTCGAAATTCGCCCAACAGTTTTTCGCCTTTGCGTTCACAATCTACGACACGCGTAAGAAGTGCCAGCGTAGCTTCCGTTTCCGCCAATGTGCGCTGGTTGGTTGCGAGAACTGGAAAGCCACGCTGAATCAGTTCGGCGGCAAGTTTGGCCTGCACGTCAGAAAACGTGATGATCAAATCAGGATTTAATTTGGTGATTTCAGTTAGATTTGCCGAACTGAATCCACTGACGCGAGGCTTTGGCGGCGTGCCATCCGGCTGGTTGAAATATGCCGTGACGCCAGCAACGCTTTCCCACGCGCCGATGCGCCAAAGCCAATCCGCTGTTTCAGCAGAAAGACAGACAATGCGTTGCGGGATTTGGCTCATCACCCAAACAAGAAGCTCATTTAGTCAGCACAAGCCAATCCTCTGGCAGCCAGTTGTCGTATGTCTCCGATTTGGTGAGATCTTCCGAGATTGAAAGTTTGTAAATCCAGCGGCCATCCCGAAATTGCGAGTCGATGACATAACCCTCGTAAGGTTCATTCTCCCGATCATCCACACGGACTTTGTTCATTTCTGAAAATCGTGGCGACATTTGTTCCAGCATTCTAAAAAAGTGAAGGATTTTCAACGGAAATTCCAATAGACCTTTCTTTCTGAAATTGTGATTTAAGATGCCGGTGACAATGTGGAGTTCGCCGTGACCAACGCGCGGTTTGCTTCGTTGCACGGGCTGTCCGGTCGCTCGTATGCCTCGCGACCTCGCCCATTCCACTACGCAAATCCGCGCGCTCGTCACGAGCGGCATGGGCAGATTGCCGCAGCAGCAGCGGCGTGGCTTCCGTCTGCGGCTCGGCGGCGGGCGTTGCGCTCCGACTCCACTTGCCCCGCTCGCCGAACCGCAGACCGAAGCTGAATTAAACTCCGTTTATCCCGGTAAATTCAAGCGAAGGCTGCTTTGAATTTGTTTACGCCAATCATTCATGACCTGCGCCTGCTCCGCGTATTCCGGCCATTTTGCCACGGCAGCCCGAACTTCCTCAACGATGGCCTCGGCCCGTCCACGTTTCATCAAAGCACTTTTGGCGCAGGCGCGAAAATCGGCCAGCGTGAATCCATCATGCTTGCCGTTCATCGTCATCTGATGCCGGGCGGTCCAGTCACCGCCCGGATTGTAGCTGTAAATCACGTCGAAGGCCGGCGCGAGTGACCAGCGTCCCGTCTTGTCCATCAGGAAGGCGATGTTCTTGACGTGGTCGTCCTGATTGCGGGCAATGATGTTGAACACCATCCGCCGGAATTGCTCCTCCACGGTTGCCATCGGCAAATTCAACTGGCGGATGACCAAGAACGCCTGTTCGTAGGCATACGCGCCCGCGTTGTTAAAATCAAAATGCGCCAGCGCGCATAACGACTGCATGTGCAATTTCTCACCGCCTTCGAGCCGGTCAAAACGCCGGGTCATGAAATGACGCCGACCGCCTTCTTCCAGCAAGCGGCATTCACTCATGGTGATGCCCGCCGCCTTCGCCATCAAATAATACGCATATTCAATCGCTCCGTAACCCTTTGGATCCTCGAGTTCCTTGTCCTTGTTGCCGGTGACGCCGTCAAATTTCAGGAGCCAGTAATCAAATCCTTGTCCTGCCGTGATCTGCCCCGAACGGACTTCATTGGTTTCACGGTTCCACGCAATGACCGCCTTCGCCCGCGCGCCGCCGGCGGATGTGCCAACCCGCAGAATGTCGTTCAAGGCATTTTTCCGGCTCGCGCTGGCAAAAGTGGTTTTTAGATTTTTGCGATGGCTTAAAACTTCCGAGGCCAGTTTGACGAGGGCATTGATCTCAATCTTTTTCGCCTGCTGCGGTTTGGGGCCGATGGCCGGCGCGAATTCGAGCGCACCCATGCCGCGTGCCCCGGTGTAACAAAGCCGCTCCACCGCGTTGAAGCTTTCGGAGGTCCGGCCTTGTGTCGCTAGCCACGCATCTATCAAGGCGTTGCCGAACCGGTCGGGCAGCGAATCCGCCAGCAGGCCGGGCAGCCCGTGAAATGTTTTTGGCGGCAAATCCGAAAAGACATATATCTGGTCGCCGAGCGGCATCGTGATAGGCGAAACTTCAATCCCGCTCTGTGCGAATGCCGGATCATACTGGAACGCCGCGAACTGGCCTCCGTCCTCCAGCGAAACCGCGCCGATGGTTCGTCCCCAAAGTTGAACTTCGGCCAGCGTCATGGTTTATCTCCCCATTGCCACTTTTTAGTGGATGGCTTGACTGGCTTGGTAGTGGAAGCTCGCCGACGTTTCCGGCCAGCCATTTTCAATTGCGCTACCGGGCTGGGCACCGGTTCCGGGACGAGCAGATCGAAACGCTCGATCACATCGAGCACGCGGCACACGCGGATGAAGCCGGACAATTGGGTTCCCACCGTGCCCGCTTCCAACCGTTCCACCGTGCGTTTCGCGACCCCGGCCTCCACCGCCAGTTGTGCCTGCGTGAGATTGCGCTCCAGCCGGATTTTAGCTAGCCGGCCTCCTAGTTCTCCGAGAATCACTTCGTCCGTGGCTTGTTTCGTTATCTTCATAACACGCCTACTATGGCGAATTAAAAGCAATATGTCAATCAATTCGTCATTAAAGACGAATATAATGGAATCCTCAACTCGTCACTGGTGGCGAACATCCTGCGTTAATGGGTTTATTTCGCCATCTGGGACGACTCGCCGGGTCGCCGTGACCAGCACGCATTCCGGTCGGCGAACAGGACTCCGCTTCATTTCGCTCCGCCTGCCCCGCCTCCCGAACGCGCTCTCGTCACGAGTTGGCATCCGCCGGAGGCCGAATGATCGGCGGGCTTCCGTCTGCGGTTCGGCGGCGCTCGCCGACCGCAGACCGAAGCTTAACGGGACTTTTTGACTTTGGGTTTTAACTTTTTGCCGCGATAGCGCTTGAGAATTTCTTCGGGGTAAAGCTGGTCGGCGGTGACGCCGAGCAAGGACGCGAGAACAATCAGTTCTTCGTCTGAAACATAGCGCAGCCGGGCTTCAATCTGTCCCAGCGTGGAGCGGCTAATGTCCAGACTTTCCAACTGGCAGCGCGCGGCAAACTGCTCCTGGGTCAGTCCAAGTTTCTTCCGCACTTTGCGGATTTGAGAGCCGACGACGTTGGCTGGATATTTCTTTCGAGGCATGCCTGAAATCGAACTTGACCTTAACGGCAATGCCCGTTTTATTTGTTACGCCAGCGTAACGGCACTTGATTTAGATTTGAAACATGGTTCAGCGAAAGATGAAAGTTGCGAGCAATACATTCAGCGTCAATTCGTGTCGGAGCGATGAAACCAACCCTATTGTCCGGCGGCGGCGGTCGGTTCAAGCATACTACGGCTCCGCTCGATCAGTTGGCTCGCGTCTTCCGTTCCTGCTTGAGCCGCCCGCCACCGCCAAAGTCCTTGCCTCTATGGTTTCATCGCGGGATTCTGCTGCTGCGCTGCGGAAAGCAGAGGGCAGTTGGCAACCTTGCCGATAATTTGCTAGATTTACACGTTATATGAAACAGATTCGTTCCATCAATCGCAGTTTTGGCCGGGCATGAGCGCCAGACCCAAACAAATTGTGAAGCGGATATTTCACCGCAACGGCGTTGTTGCGGCGGAGGAAAACTTTTGCGGTCAAAAATTGCATGGCCGACGCCGCACCTGGCATCGTAACGGCAAACTGGCGTCGGAGGAATTTTATCGGGATGGCCTGCTTCACGGAGTTTGCCGCCAGTGGAGCGAAAATGGTAAATTGCTCGGTTCATTCAAAATGGAACAGGGAACGGGGGTTCAAAAAAGCTGGCACGACAACGGACGGCTGAATCTGGAATTCTCCACTGTCGGCGGCGGATTTTTCGGACGCAGCCGGCTTTGGTTGCAGGACGGAACTTTGTTGTCCGACCGGATTTCTCTTGATGGGCGGCCCGTCACAGCCGACGAATATCGCAAAGCGGCAAAACAAAATCCGAATTTGCCGAAACTGCGCGGAAGGATTACGAAATCAAAACGCCCGACGCCCAAACATATCCACCATGTTTTTGTTTCATCGCTTTTGGGAAAATGCAATTGCATTGAGGCACGGACATGGCTGAACGCCGGAGATAAAACCACCCGCTCACTCGGACATTTCAAACGGAGGGGTGATGTGGCGAAATTTGTTGAGGAGCTTTACCAAGCCGGGGCGGTCAAGGTGATCGTGCCGGAGATTTATTTAGGCAAGCGTGGTGAACAGTTTGCCGACGCCTTGCTCGTGCAATTGCCCAAAACTTTGAAAGCGAGGCAGGCGATTCGCAAAGCGTGTGAAATACTACGAAGCCGGAAACTCGGCGCGGTCGAGCCGGACAAAGAAAGCGGCGAGACGCATTTGTTTCTTTCAATGGCTTAACGGACAGCGAGGCAATCGCGCGGTTCATTCACCGTTAGCGCGCCGCTGGCCGCCCGCCCAGCCAGCAGACATTCGGCAATCGCGTCGCCCACCAGTTTTTCCACCGCATCGCGCATGGGACGCGCGCCGAGCTTGGGATGAAATCCCTTTCGCACGAGAAACGGCAGCACGGATTTTTCCAATTCCAGTTTGTGTCCGCGTGTTGCCAGAAATTCAATCTCGCGCGACAGAAACTTTTCGGCGATCTCCAACTGGTGTTCGTAACTCAAACGATTGAATACAAGTTTCTCATTGATGCGCGCGAAGATTTCCGGGCGCAAGGCTTGTTGTGCGCGGGACAGAACATGACGTTCCAATGTCGCCTCGTTGGAATGTTGCAGGGTCATCAATTCGGCAGAACCGATGTTTGAAGTCAGCCAGACATAAAAGCCGCTGAAATCGAGCGTTTGCCCTGTTGCCATCGTGATGCGCGCGGCGTCGAGTAGTTGTAACAAAATGTCCAACACACGCGGATGCGCTTTTTCGGCTTCGTCGAACAGCAATGATCCTTCCGCCGCGCGCTCGCGCACCGCGCCCAAGTGACCGGTCTCACCAAGCTTCGCGCCGAGCAAAAGTCCGAGCGATTCCTGCGTTTGAAATTCCGACATGTCGAAGCGGAATAATTTTTGCGCGCCGAAAATCTGGTTCGTCAGCACGACGACCGTTTCAGTTTTTCCCACGCCCGTTGGTCCGAGCAGCAGAAAGCTCCCGCGCGGTCGCGCGGGCTTGGTGAGATTTAATTCTCCCCGTTTCACGGTGGAGATGATGCGCGGCAGGACTTGGGACTGGCCGCGGATTTCGCGCGGCAGCAACGAGTCCAGTTCTTGGAGTTTGGTCAGCTTGTTTGTGTCCATCGCGTTTTTATAGCACGGCCTTCATTGCATTTTGTGTCCCTGGGACACCTTTTCATTTTTCGTTGCTGCTAATTGTAGTCGCGTAAATCAGCGGCAGAACCGCTGACGACAAAAAGAAAAAACTAAAAAACAACGCCATGAAAAAAATAATCGCTCCGAAAATCCGCTCGCGGCTCCGTCCGCCCCTCACCGTCGCCGCCCTGCTCGCGCTCAACACCGTCTCCGCTTTCGCCCAAAGCACGACGTTCAGTTCAACCGATCTGCGAACCGGCATCAGCAACAGTCTCGCCGTAATCATGATGTTCGGCTTCGTCCTCGGCATCGCATCCGTCATTTACGGCGGCTTCGCCATCCGGCGCGGCGACGTTGACCAGGGCAAGATGTCCATCATCGGCGGCGCGATCATCGCTGCCGCGCCCGCCGTGATTTACGCCTTCTACAAAATCTTCGGTCTCGATGCGAACAGCTCAGTCGGCGTCGGCAATTTTTAACAAGGCGAAGCCTTGACCCAATTATTAAACCGAACCATTCCCGCCGATGAGCACGACCAAAAACGAACTTCGCTTCACCGACACGAACGCCGCGTCCGACTCCAAAGGCCGGACGTGGGGTTTGGAGGGCGGCCTTTTTTGGTGGCTCATCGGCGGCATCGGCGCGGGTATCATCGTTTTTTTCGTCCTGCTGGTCGTCCTGAACTCATCGCTCCTCGTTTCATTCCTCGTTGCGCTTGTGCCGGTGTCGGTTTGCCTGGCCTACATCTTCATCCTGCGGCAGGGCAAGCCTCCCGGCTACGACCGCGACATTTTTGAATATGCCACGACCGGGCGCGGTTTCAGTCCGCAGGCCGAACGCAACTGCACCCATCCGCTTTTATGAACGCTGAAACCAAATCCTCAATGCACTCGAAATCACATCAAACGGGCTGCGTTGAAATCATCCCCTCGTCCGAGACGATTGAATTTATTGGTCGCAATCAATTGTGCGGTTTTCCAACGCATCAATTGAAACAATTGCAGCAATTTGTTCTGAAGGAAAAACCCAAGTCCAGGTCGGTATCAAGCCGTCCGTCTGATGAAATCAGCCTGCATTGTCCGACGATGTTGATCGTGTTCAAGGGCTGGAAATTAAAATCATTGCTCCATTCGCTTCTCCGCTGGGAGGTCGCCCGCATTTATGTGGTTGATGAAGTGCTGGCCAAATTGCTCGTTGATGAGCCGGTGGTTTCACAGATTCGCATTTATCCAATCAGGTCAGATTCAACTTTAGGCGACCCAATTGTCCTCAATCCCCCCAAAACAAAACCGTGAACTCCGAGGAATTCAAAATGGTGGAAGCCAAACGGCAGGCGTTACTCGGCCAGATTGAAGCCGCCGAGTCCGCCTTGCGCGCTGGTCTGCACACGCAGGGTTTTGGCAGCACCGCCCGCGCGCACATGGAGCGGGCAATGGCGCATATCTGCGAAGCCTACATCGCCATCAATGAGGCCAAGCAGGTGCGGACGGTGCAACAACTCGTGGAAGACCTGAACCGAATCCAAAAAGTGATGGACAACTCGAAACTCGGAAAATCTCAACGTATCTGACTTATGTTTGAACGGCCACCCAACGGTTTTTTTGTCCGCGATTTGATTCTGTTCAACCAGTTGCGGCGCGGCGGCTACGTCGCCAAGGGCTTCATCTTTGAAGCGCCCGACCTGACCAATAGCCCGATTGCCGACCTGAATGAATTTCAGGAACAACTTTGCCTTTTGCTGGCTTCGCTGCACGAGAACCAGCGGTTGCAGGTTCAATACTTCAGCGATTCGGATTACAAGGCCGAGCTGCTCCGCTACCAGCAGGAGACGGAACGCTTTGAAAACATCTGGACGAAACGCTCGCGCAACGAGCGCTTCGCGCGTTACTGGCAGGCCATGGCCGAGCGCAAGCTCCGGCGGCAGCGCGTGGTTTTTTATGTGTCGCGCTCGCTCGACAATGTTCCCAAGACGCTCACCAGCAACGCCGCCTTGCGCGAGTATTATCTGGCGTTGCTCGACCAGTTGGAAACCGAGTTCACCCACGTTCATCATCTGCTCAAGGAAATTTTTGCCAGTGCGGGGACGCGCGTGCTGCCGATGAATGACGTTGACCATTTCCGCCATTACAAAACTTTTCTCAATCCTTCGTTTGCCGAACGGTTTGACTTTGATCCGGCGGCAGATTTTCAACCCGATCTGTCCATTCAGGAAAACTGCTGGCACTCGGAAGGCAACGGCCAGAGCGATTTCGGTTTCTACATGGACGGCCATTATCATTCCGTCATCGCCCTCACCCGCTGGCCGCGCTCGACGTATCCAGGAATCATCCAACGCCTCACCAATCTCCGGCTCCTGGATTTCACCATCACCGTCAATGTTGACCCGCTGCCCATCACCCAGGAAATCAACAAGGAGGAAAAGGAGCATGACCGCGTGGCCGGCGATTACGCCAGCGAGAAAAAAATCTCGCTGCTCACCGTCATGGAAAAGAAGCAGAAAAAGATTCACGCGCTCATGCAGGGACAGACCATCCCGTTCAAAGCACTTTTTGTCATTCGCATCTGGGACAAATCAAAGGACGGGCTGAATGCGAAAGCCAGCGCCATCAAGAATGCCATCAACTCGATGAACTCGGCTCAATATTTCGAGAGCAACCTGCCCAGCACGTCCAAAAGTCTTTTCTTCCAGACGTGGCCGGGTTGGACGTGGGGACGTTACGAACATCGCAAACTTTACGCCGAACATCGTTATCTGGCCGATATGCTGCCCGTCACCAGCACGTTCACCGGCCACTTGAAAACCGCCGAGGCCATCTACGACGGCCCGAACAACAATTTGATCGGCGTCGAAACTTTTTCCGGCTCGAAAGACAACCAATCTCCGCAACATGCAGTGCTGCTTGGCATGAGCGGCGCGGGCAAATCTGTCTCGGTTTGTGATTTGCTTTCGCAGACCGAAGGCTACTTCGCCTACACCGTCATCATTGAGGAAGGTTTGTCCTACGGCATCTACACGCAGACCGTCGAGGAAGGCGCACGCCCCATCATCATTCATCCCGACGGCGACCTGACCATAAATTATTTGGACACGAAAGGTTTGCCTCTGACACCTGACCATCTTTCCGCCGCGACCGCGCTGGTTGCGCGGATGATCGGCACGTCGAGTCAGGAGGACAAGCAGATGCTCCGGCAGGCGCAAATCGCCAAGTATCTCAATCTGCTTTACGAGGATTCGTTTCAGGACTGGCAGAAGAAACGACACGACCAGTTGCTCGGCATCGCGCGGCACGCGCTGGCCTTGCAACAGTTTCGCGCCGAACGGATGCCGCCGGGCGCGACCAGCCTCGAAACTTTTGCGGACTTCCGGGACTGGAAGGCCAGCCACCTCACCGAGGCAAACGAGTATCTCGCCGCGTTTAACGAAGGCGAAGTGCTCCGGTTCTTGAAAGAACCCAAGACCAGTCGTGAAGTCCGCAACCTCGCTTTCGCATATTTTACACCCGAAGAATTTCCCACGCACCGGATGTTGCAAGAGTTGATGATGCTCGACCCCGTTGGTTCAGAGCGCGACCAAATCATTGAGATTGCAACTTTGATTCTGCCGTGGTGTCGGGATGGAAATTACGGCTGCCTGTTCGACGGCACGAGCAATCTTTCGCTTACCGGAAAGATTGCCCACTTTGAACTCGGTTACATTCCCGAATCGGCCAAGGAGCTGAAGGCGGCGGCGGGCTTCCTCATCACAAATCATGCGCGCAAGCATATCATCACGCTCCCGCGCGCCTTGCGGAAACGCAATGTGTATGAGGAAGTCGCCCGCTTCCTCGACATTCCCGGCGGACAAGAAATTGTTCAGGAAAGTTACGCGCAGTTGAGAAAATTTAATTGCTGGAACATTTCCATCGTCCAGCAGTATGCGCGTTTCAAACAGAGCCGCATCCGCTCCGCCGTGTTCGGAAACTCACGCCAGTTTTTCATCATGCGCCAGAACGACCGCGCGGATTTGGAGGACATGGCGCAGGACATCGCGCTGCCCGAAGTCACCAAGCACGCGATTATGAATTATCCATTGCCCGACCATCAATCGGGACAGAAGTATTCGCCGTTCACTTATTTTCACACCGACTCCGGCAGGAATCTTTGCGGCACGGTTCACAACGTCGCGTCCCCTGAAATGCTCTATTGCAGTTCATCCAGCGGCGAGCATTTCGACAAACGCGCCCGCGAACTCCGCAAAAGCCCAAACATCGTCGAGGGCATCATCGCCCACGCCAATTCATCCGACTAAACCAAAATCAAAATGCCTATGAAAAAATTATTCATCCAATTCATCCCGCTTGCCTGTGCCGCGTGTCTGTTCACGGGCTGCGCCCCCGTGACCCGAACCGCGACTGATGTTGGCTTGGGCGCGGGCGGCGCGGCTCTCGGTGGCGAACTGACTCACAACAATCCGGTTGCCATCGCGGGCGGCGCGGTGGGCGGTGCGTTGCTTGGCGAAGGACTTCACGCAGCCAACGACAAACTTAACGACCAATCCTATCAGACCGGCTACGACAAAGGCCGTAGCGATGCGGTGAAGCAACAATACTGGATCTTCGTCGCCATGCAGCAGGCCAAGGCCGGTGACGATGGCCGGGTTCGGCTCTACCAGGTGCATCTGCCTGAACAAGTCATTGACGGCGTAATTTTCAAACCGACCACCCAAAACCTACGGATTGAAGAGTAGTAAAATTTGCCCGCGTAAACCAACAACCAAAGAAAGGACAACAAACATGAAAAAGCTAATCGCCTTAATCGCCGTCGCGCTGCCACTGGCGTTCTCCGCCCGCGCGCAGTGGATCGTGTATGACCCCATCTCGAATGTGCAGCAGATTCTGGATGAGGCCGAGAACATCGCCGAATACGTTGACATGGTTGACAACCAGGTGCAGCAGATCGAGACCCTCGACAACCAGTTAAGCGAGTTCAAAAACTACGAAAGCCTGTTCGGCAATCCGTCCCAAGTCGTGCTTTCGATGGTGCCCAATCTTGACTCGGACTTGCAGAGCCTTGAACCGATCCAGAACCTCGGAAGTTTGGTTGCCAGTGCCAATGGCAATACGGCGCTGACCTTCAACGATTCGGGCATCTACGCCACGGTCGGCACCAGCTTCCAGACGCCAAGAGGTCAGACCATCCAGCGGCCCGCCAATCAATACGCGCCGTTTGCGGCCGTCATCAATACCGCCAGTAACTATGTCAGCGTGGCGGACAACGCGGCGCAACGGCGCGCAACCATAAAGGATGAAATCGCGCAGACGACCGAGCAACTTCAGAACGCCACCACCGATGCCCAGGTGCAGAAGTTGCATGGCGTGCTTACGAGTCTGAACGGCGATCTGGCCAGCACGGATGACGAGGTGAATCAGGCCGCGTCCGCCGCGATGGTGCAGGACATACAGAACCGCAACGATCAGCAGAAACAAATTCAGGCGTTGACCGAACAGCAGAACGCCGAGTTTGAAGAGTCCATCAGCAACTACACGGCGAAGTTCCAGTTGCTCGATGCGCCGACTGAATTTCCCACCCCATAACCTTCAAACCCTTCAATCATCATGGCCACGTTCGACAGCATCTTCCCCACATTCCTCGCCAAATGTGGTGATCTCCACACGTTGTTGTTGAGCGTGGCCTTCGCGCTTTTCATCGTCGGCGTGATCGCCACGGTGCATCACCGGGCTTCCCACAAATCCATTCTGAATCTGCTCCTGCGGCTGTTGATTCTCACATCCTTGCTCGTGTTCCTGCCCGCATGGGGCAACACCCTGCAAAATTTGCTGCAAACTTCCATCCTCTCCGGCTTGGGCGTTGACCCGGCCAACGTCTATCAGCAGTTCAATCAACTGCTCATCATCAAACGTGACCCGGCCACGACCTCCTCCTGGTGGAATGTCATGTCGCAGCTCCACAATTTTACCACCGACCTGATCATCTCCGCCGTCCTCTGGCTCGTCGGCCAGTTCGCTTCTCTGATGATGTTTTGGGCTTACATCTTCCAAACCATCATCCTCAATCTCGGCTACGCGCTTTCGCCTTTGCTCATCGGCTTTATGGCGATACCGGCGTTGAAGCACACCGGCAACCGCTACCTCTTGAACCTTGTCGGCGTGCTGCTCTGGCCGTTGGGCTGGGCGCTCGCTGCGCTCGTCACGCAGGGCATTCTCGATTTCATGACCGACCCCAGCTTTGAATACATTGACCCGACCAACACATTGCCTGATTTGCAAAAGACCATCGGCGTCGCCGTCGTCGGTTTCTGGATCATCTTCAGCACCGTCGCCGCGCCCGTCATCATCCAGAACGTCATCGCCCACGGCCTTCAGCCCGGCGGCGCGTTGCTCGCGGGCGGAATCAGCAGTGCGCTCCAAACCGCCGCCACGACTGCGGGCGCGGCTGCGACCGCTTCCAGCAGCGGCATTCCCGCCGTCACCGCTGGCGCGGCGGGCATGGCCGCGCTGTTAAGCACCATGTCGTCCGCCGCCAACATGGGCAGCGCGGGCGCAATCATCATCGCCGGTTCCGGCCTGCCGCCGCGCTCCGCTCGCGGTCGGCCCGGCGACGACATCACCGGCAACAAGGCCGTCCGCGACCTCATCGCAAAATCCAAACCAAATTATTACTGACTTATGGAAACATCTGATTTGAAAACCACGCCAACGAATTCTGGTTCGCCTTCAATGGTGGCCGTGCGCAAGCACTTTGATCCCACCCGCCTTTTGGTGCAGCGCGACCGGCTACCGTGGTTCTGGTTTTTCTTCACCGTCGTCGTGTTGTTGCTCTCGGCGATTGACCGTTACCACATCGTCTCCCTGTTCAAGCAGCGCGAGCGCGTCGTCATAATTGACCCCGCTGGAACATATTATTTGAGTCCGTTGCTTCAGTTTTCGGAGGCCAAGGACTTGCATGTCCAACAGGCCGAGCTTGCGACCCTCGCGTTTCTCGAACGCAACCCCAAGGATTTTGATAATCCCGATTTACTGAAATTGATGTTTCTGAAATCCGCGCTGGCAAAGGCGCAGGATGAAAAAATCAAAGAGTCTGTCGAGTTCCGTTCCAAACAGCTTCATCAAAAAGTCGAGATTGGACAGATTGACATTCTGGCGACGCGCGAAAGCGAAGTGCTTGCCTCCGTCACCGGCCAGATTATCCGCAGCGGCATTTTCCAAGACAAGGCGTTCACCGAGGCGTTTCCGTTCACGCTCCGGTTAAGCCTCATCCGAAACCCCAACATGGCGTTGAACGGACGCTTCCCCACCGCAGTAGGAGACTTCAAATATGAAATCAACCGTTAAAATTCTGACATTCACCGCCGCGCTTCTCGCCGCCGCCGTTGCGCCCGCGCAACCATCCAAAGAAATTTTGAAAGATTTCCTGGATTCCAACGTATCCATAGTAGTGCCGGTTGCAACGAACCGCGTCACCACTATCAGTTTTCCGAGCGCCATTACCGCGATTGACGGTGCGGGCGTCACTGTGGACGGAAAAACGCCGGGTCTGTTTCAATTAGCCCACACCAAAAGTTCGGCGTTTCTCTCCGTTCGTGCGCTTTTCCCCAAAGCGTCCTCGAACCTCAATGTCCGCTGGAATGACCAGACCTATGTTTTTGATCTGATCGAAAGCAGCCAGCCGGTGCTTTCGCTCAACCTCGAAGCGCCGCCAACACCGGAGGAGGCTGGCGTTGGCCGTGCGCCCGAAGTCAGTCCGTTGAAATTGTTGTCGTTGCTCGACAAGGCCAAGGCGTTCCCGTTGCTGAAG
>Ga0206850_10131_pt2 | contig 22344 bp, 21 predicted proteins | sample Alteio_BWOrgCont_16_FD_152885 | JGI IMG/M metagenome (GOLD analysis project Ga0206850, IMG submission 152885) | Enriched cells from forest soil in Barre Woods Harvard Forest LTER site, Petersham, Massachusetts, United States -... | ecosystem: Environmental > Terrestrial > Soil > Temperate forest >...
TCTTCTGAGATTTTGAATCATCCGGCAACACGCGTTGAAATTTTCCGCCCGCGCAATATTTTCATATGTTGCGCCGGCAGGCGATCCGCAACTGGCGAAAACCGTTGATCATCTTCACGCCGAAAAGCCTGTTACGTCATCCGAAAGTGATTTCGACGTTGGCAGATTGCGCGGGCGGAAAATTTCAACGCGTGTTGCCGGATGATTCAAAATCTCAGAAGATAAAACGCATTCTGATTTGCACGGGCAAAGTTTATTACGATCTCGCGGCTTATCGCGAAGAACATAAACGGGATAACGTCGCCATTATCAGGCTTGAACAACTTTATCCAATGCACGCCGGGCTTTTGGAAGATGCGCTGAAAGCTTACACCGAACACACACCGGCGCTTTGGGTTCAGGAAGAACCGGCAAACATGGGCGCGTGGCGTTATTTGCACGAAAAGTTCGGCAAAAAACTTTGCAACCGGTTTCCGTTCGCGCCCGTCAGCCGTTTTGAATCCGCCAGCCCGGCGACCGGTTCCTCTCATGCGCACAAGCTGGAGGAGGCGCAACTCATCGCCCGTGCGTTCGGCGATCCTGAGCCGAGTGGCGATGAAGTGTTCGCCGTAAAAAAATCTGAAACCCAACCACCAGAATCGAACGGCGAGACATCCAATCGCAATTCAAAGGAGACTTGATTTATGCCCATCGAAATAAAAATCCCCGCCGTTGGTGAATCAATCACGGAAGTCCAAATCAGCGAATGGCTGAAGTCCGAGGGCGACAGCGTAAAACAGGATGAGGCGCTCGCGGTGATTGATTCCGAGAAAACGACTTTCGATCTGCCCGCGCCGAACGCCGGCAAGCTGGCAAAAATTTTACATCAAGCGGGAAAAACTGTGACTGTCGGCACGGTCGTCGCCCACATGGAAGCGGAAGGTAAAGCCGCTGACAAAGCAAAAGCCAAAACGGAAGTGAAACCCGCGAAGGAAACTGACAGCGAAAAACTCAAAGAAACAAAACCCGAACCAGCGGAAATTGAAACAGAAAGTTCTCCGGACGATTCTGAAAAGAAATCCGCGCCCAAAGAAGCAAAACCAGAACCCAAACCCATTTCAGAAATTGAAACGAAAACGCCGGCCGTAAAATCTTCATCCGAACGTGAGGAAGAAATTGTTCCCATGACCATGCTGCGCCGCACGGTCGCGCGTCATCTGATTGAGGCGCAGCAGACGATGGCGATACTGACGACGTTCAACGAAGTGGACATGTCCGCCGTGCAAACGTTGCGCAATGAAAATCAAGAGGCGTTTCAAAGGCGTTATCAGGTGAAACTGGGTCTGCTGTCATTCTTCGTGAAAGCGGTGATTGACGCATTGAAACAATTTCCGCAACTCAACGCCGAAGTCCGCGGCAACGACATTGTTTATCGCAATTATTTCGACATCGGCGTGGCCGTCGCGACCGAACGCGGACTCGTCGTGCCGGTGTTGCAAAACGCCGACCGTTTGAGTTTTGCGGAAATAGAAAAAGTAATTGGCGACTTTGCCCGACGCGCGAAAGACGGCAAACTCAAACCGGATGACTTGGAAGGCGGTACATTCACCATCACCAACGGCGGTGCATTTGGTTCTTTGCTTTCCACGCCAATCATCAATCCGCCGCAGGCAGGAATTCTCGGAATGCACGCGATTCAAGAACGGCCAGTCGTGGCGCAAGGGCAAATCGTTATTCGCCCGATGATGTATCTGGCGCTGACTTACGATCATCGCATTGTGGACGGTCGCGAGGCGGTTTTATTTCTCCACCGGGTGAAAGCAGCAATCGAAACACTATCGCGGATGCTGGTCGAAATTTGACGGACAAATTCAACTGGCACTTTTCTTGCGTGGCAATTATCCATGAACAAAATGGCGGGAAAATCCTGGGTTAACGTGGCTGTATTTGAGGAATCAAACGACGCACAAGTTCTCGAAGAGTTTTTCAAGAATAAAAGGATCGAGGTGCGAACTTACAATGACAGGATACTGCAACTTCTCTTGTTTTTATGCCCGCCACGCGCGACTTTTCGAGTTCAGGTCCGGCATGGCTTTTTCAAATATGCGATAGATTTACTGGAAGCGGAGCCGGACGTGCCTGCCATCTTGCAAAAGGCGGTTCATTGCCCGGATTGCGGTTCGTTGCGTGTGGAATATCCACAAATGACGCGAAAATTTTTTCTGCCGACGCTGCTCTTGCACCTCGGCATTATTTTTCGCGTGATCGAACACGAATGCTATTGCGAAAACTGCCATTACATCTGGAATCTGCCAAAAAAACTCGCTTCGCCAGTACAAAGGCCGACATCATCCTAACAAGTGGATTTGGTATTTGTATTTACCATGTTAGTTGCAGTTTGACGGACAATTTTGACGACGGTTTGGGATTAATTAAACAAGGTCACTTTGTTTGCAAAGCGCATGATTTTTCGCCACACCCATTGCATTTCGCATTAAAAATCATCCGGCATTTTACATTCTCAAGCGTGGATCGGAAAATTTAACGGCGGCACATTTCCGGCTTTATATTCCACCAGCTGTTAACAATTCAAACTACTGAAAATTATGAAACCAACTGTTTGGAATAAAATTATTTTGGCGCTGGGCATTCCCAGCATTGCGATTCTGGCATCAGTATTGGGGTCAGGCTGTGTAGTTCGACCGGATGGGCGGGTGGAATTCGCACCAGTGGTGATTGCTCCGGCACCGGTAGTTGTGGCACCGGCACCAGTGGAGGTGGTAACGGTTCCTGACGATTATGTCTGGGATGGTTACGAATACGTCGGCATCGTTGGCGACCAGTATTACTATTTGGGACCTGGTGATGTCTGGCTGGTTTGTGACCCGATCCGGCTCGAACGTTTTCATGGATGGGAAGGAGGTCATCCTGATTGGCGGACACACGCCATTCGCAATGATCGTTACAGAAACGACAGCCATGGGCATTATCACCCCAGGCGTGACGCTGGACATTGATTAGCTTCCCCATGAAAACAATCATATTCAGTCTGTCATTGGTTGAACTTCATCAGCCCCGCTCTGGCCATTGATCAGACGGGGCTGAACGACCACCTCCGTATATTGACTTGACGGGAAAATTTGAGGCGATGCAGCAGAATCCGGAAAAGCGTGTTCCAGCAGATGTTTTGAAGAGCAGGCGCGGGGATTATTTTGCTGGATCGCACCAATCCGGCACGTCATTTCTAATGAACAGCCGGATTGATTTGTGTGGTCAGGAAATTTCTCTGCGAACCAAATAGCGGGCGTATTCCGATACAGCGCCAGCAGCGTTCCGCCCACGACGGCTGCACAGCAGTTCAGCGAGGCGAAGTCACTCAAAGAGGTCTTCTTTTGGTGCAGCATTTTCCACTTTTTGGACGAAGTTAAAAATTTATAAACTGTTGTTTACAAATGGGTAATGCTGGAATAAATTCAAAATTTTATGACACTACAACACAAAAAATTTATAATGGTTGCGCAAGAGCAAATCCTCAAGAGATGTAGACAGAGAGCTGCGCCACAAAGGAGTTACTGATTCTTATGGCTAAAGGTTTGCTCAAATTTCCGGATAGGCAAACTGCCAGGAATTATTGGCAGTCCTGTTTCGACAGGACTTTTCTTGAGTTATCTCAACAAAGTAAAGACGCGATTTTGAACCAAAGCAGTGACCCTTTTGAGTCCCTGCCGTCATACCACTATTAAATATGAATTCAAAAACAAGTGAATACACAGGTCATACAGGCCAGGCCATGCTTTTAAATCAGGATAGCCAATCTCTTTCCACAGGCGTGGTATTTTTTGATATTTCTGGGCTGTCAGGTAAATATGAGCCTTCAAAGCCGTATCAATATACTTCTGACAATCCGCCTGCATTTCTAGTTCTTTTACCAGAGCGAGCTTCATATCGCCTTTCCTATTTTGAAAGTCAATGTGCAGCAGGGCGGCCTCATTTTCACTTTAAGGTCCAGCTATGATACCGCGTTATCGTTGGTCGTGCCGTGTTCTTCAAAAATGCGGGCTAATGGTGTTGGAACACAACCTGCTTTATGCATGCTAATCAGTGGTCTGAATTTAGCTTATGGATTTATGCGGGCAGAACAACAGCTAAAAGCGTCATTGAAAGAAATTGGCGGCCTGAAGGCCGCGCTTGACGAGCACGCCATCGTCGCCATCACCAACCCGCAGGGAAAAATCACCAGCGTCAACGATAAATTCTGCGCCGCCTCACGGAGTCGCCAAATCCGCCAGCATTGCCAGCCGCAACCGCACGGCTTTGAGCTTTTCGTCTAGTGTGAAACGGCGCACTTTTTTCGCGCCGCCAGCCCCCCGAGGGGGGCTGTTCCTCTTCTTCTCCACTACTGTTTGTTCATTCATGTTAACACTCCATTTATCATTGGAGTGTCAACCGCTTTCCTGCTTAAATCAGTCTCATGAACTGGTCGTTAGCACAAGCAAAACTGAGGCAAACCGAACATGTGATGTGAACTGCGAAAAGGAATTAGAGGCGTAAATGATGAGGTTGTTTTTCCGCAAATTGCACGGCTTTTTGTCGTATCCATTGCATTTCGCATTAAAAATCATCTGCATTTTTTATTCTCAAGCACGGAATGGAAAATTTAACGGCGGCACATTTCCAGCTAAATATTTAATCAGCAGTCAACAATTCAAACTACTGAAAATTATGAAACTAAACATTTGGAATAAAATTGTTTTGGCGCTGGGCATTTCCAGCATTGCGATTCCGGCATTGGCGGACGAAAGTTCGTCTTCCACGAACCAATCGCCGCCGACACTCACAGCCCAACAGTTTGTCTCGGATGCAGCCGTGGGCGGGATGAAGGAAGTTTTCTTGAGCGAGACGGCTCTTGCAACCAGCACAAACGACGACATTAAAAGTCTTGCCAGACGCATGGTGAAGGATCACAGCGCGGCGAACAAGAAACTGGCGAAAATTGCGGAAGCTGAAGGCTTGAATTTTCCGCCAACCAACACGTTTTCGGCGGATGATCCGACCTGGAGCGATGCGCGAATTGCAAATCCCGACAGTGTCAAAGGCGCTCAAATCCTGACGATGCCGACTCTGCCATACCTGATGGATTATCTGGCCGTCAAACATTTGCAGTCGCTCACCGGCGACCAATTTGATCAGGGGTATCTGAGCGACATGGCCAGCGATCACACCCAAGCAGTCAGCGAATTTGAAACGGCATCTTTAAGTTTATCCGACCAGGGCCTCAAAAAATTCGCCACCAAAACCCTGCCGACCTTGCAAAAACACTCCAAGATGGCGCAGGAACTCTATGACCGATACAACGCACCCAACGGAACGACCACAACAAACCAGCCGAATTCAACGGTGACGCCAGTGGCTCCACCGATGTAAAAGAACAGACAAAGGAAGGTAAGACGGTGATCGGAAAAAGCTTGTGGGTTGTGAACGGGAAAACCTGGAAACGAGCCAGAGCGAATCAAAATGTCTCGCCTTCCGTTTGGATTTTTAAACCGCACCGGGAAATTATTTATGCCAGAGCAAGCACCCATTGAACGGGCGCGTCAGGATGCGCATGAAGGGAAGTCGCCTTCAACCCAGGCTGGTGAATTTGTGCGGGAAGAATTTCACCACATCGGCGAAGGAAAACATGCTCCGCATTCCGCAAAACAGGCCATTGCCATTGGATTGTCAAAGGCCCGGCGGGCCGGGGTAAAATTACCGCCACCGGACAAGGGAAAAGTGTCCGAGAAAATACGCCGCCAGGCGAGGCGTGATTACGCAAAGGGGCAAAACAAACCAATTCACACTTAAAATCTCTATGAAACGAATCACTATTCTGATCGCCGAAGACCATGCGATTGTGCGCGAGGGATTTCGCCGGATGCTCGAACTCGAAGGCGACCTCGAAGTAGTCGGCGAAGCGCAAGACGGCCGCCAAGCGGTCGAAATGGCCAGACAACTTCTTCCCAACGTGGTATTGATGGATGTTGCCATGCCGATGCTGAACGGTCTGGAAGCCACCCGCCAAGTGATCAAAGCCATCCCTGCCACAAAAGTACTCATGCTCTCGGCACATGGTGATCTCGCGTATGTTACAAATGCCATGGAGTGCGGCGCAGTCGGGTTTCTGCTCAAACAAACCTCGGCCAGCGAGGTTTACCGGGCGATTCGTGAAGTCCACCAGGGAAAAACATTTTTTAGTCCTTCCATTTCCAAGCGCCTCGATCATTTCGATCCGCCATCATCTGTCCGCGCTGGAATGATCAAGAAAGCCACCGAACTGACTTCACGCGAAATGGAAGTGCTGCAACTGGTCGCCGAGGGCAAAGCCAACAAGGAGACTGCAGCCGAACTGGGCATCCATACCAAGACCGTCGAAAAGCATCGCGAGCATCTGATGCAAAAACTCGACGTTCACAACACTGCCGGACTCACCCGCTACGCCATCGGCGCTGGCGTCATTGAGAGCGGCGTTCAATTCGCCATTGGTTAGATGGTATAGCCGGTGACTCTTCGCCGTCTGCCGGGGACAGGCAAGGCGGGCGATGCCAACTGCAAATCCCGGCTCCGGGCTGCGGCCCGGCAAACCAGGCTTCATTTTTCAGACTTCAAATTCCCGCGCGGTAAAAATTGCAATCAGCCGCGACAAGGCTATTTTCTTTTACATGCCGATCAATGTTGAAAAAAAACGGCTCGCGGAAAATAACGCCGGCGCACAACCCTGGAAATTTTTCGGCCCGTACCTGGCCGAACGGCAATGGGGCACGGTGCGCGAAGATTATTCGCCCGACGGCACGGCCTGGGAATATTTTCCACACGAACACGCCCGCAGCCGCGCGTATCGCTGGGGCGAGGATGGCATCGCCGGCATCAGTGACGGGCTGCAACGGCTCTGCCTTTCGCTGGCCTTGTGGAACGGCAAAGACCCCATCCTCAAGGAACGTCTGTTCGGCCTGACGAACACCGAAGGCAACCACGGCGAGGACGTCAAGGAGCTTTACTATTACCTCGACGCGACGCCGACGCATTCGTATCTGAAAATGCTCTACAAATATCCGCAGGCGGAATTCCCTTACGACCGGCTGGTCGCGGAAAATACGGCGCGCGACAAAGAGCAGACGGAATTTGAATTGCTCGACACCGGCATTTTTGACGACGACCGTTACTTCGACGTTTTTGTGGAATACGCCAAGGCCGCGCCGGATGATATTTTGATGCGCGTCACCGTCCACAATCGCGGGCCGGAAACCGCCACGATCCATGTCCTGCCGCACTTATGGTTTCGCAACACCTGGTCGTGGGAAGGCAATCACTCAAAACCCAATCTGCGGGCGGTTCGCGGCGGGTCAGCCATCAGCATCCAGGACGAAGAACTCGGCATTTTTGAATTTTGTCCCGGCACCGCGGGTGACGGCCAGGCGTTGCCGGAACTGCTTTTCTGCGAAAACGAGACGAACACCAAAAAAGTGTTCGATCGGGAAAGCGCCCCGGGATTTTTCAAGGACGCGTTTCACGAATTCATCATTGGCGGAAAATCAGAAGCGGTGAACCCCAAACGCACCGGCACGAAAATGTGTGCGCATTATCAATTGGAAATTCCCGCCGGCGGCGCGCAACAGATCCGCTTGCGGCTGGCGCGCAAGACCAACGGGAAACCGTTCGAGGATTTCGACGACGTGTTTTCCCAGCGGATCGCCGAGGCGGACTTTTTTTATTCTGAATTGCAGCACGGTTTGGACGATGCCGGCCTGTGTGCCATCCAGCGGCAGGCGCTGGCCGGCGTGATCTGGTCGAAACAATTTTATCATTTCAACGTGCGTAAATGGTTGAACGGCGACCCGCTGCAACCGCCGCCACCGCTGGAACGCAAAAAGGCGCGCAACTCTGAATGGTCGCATCTGAATAATTCCGACATCATTTCGATGCCGGACAAATGGGAATATCCGTGGTACGCGTCGTGGGACCTGGCATTCCATTGCATTCCCTTTGCGCTGGTGGACGCGGAGTTCGCCAAGCGCCAGCTCGACCTGCTGACGCGTGAATGGTTCATGCACCCGAACGGCCAGTTGCCCGCCTACGAATGGGCGTTCGGCGACGTGAACCCGCCGGTGCACGCGTGGTCAACCTGGCGTGTGTTTCAGATCGACCGCCGGATGCGCCGCCTGGCCGATCCGAACGACGCAGGCGATCTGGAATTTCTCGAACGCGTTTTCCACAAATTGTTGCTGAATTTCACCTGGTGGGTGAACCGCAAGGACGCGCAGGGACGCAATATTTTTCAAGGCGGCTTTCTGGGCCTCGACAACATCGGCGTGTTCGACCGCAGTTCGCCGTTGCCGACCGGTGGCTTCATCAATCAAGCCGACGGCACGAGCTGGATGGCGATGTACTGTGTGAACCTGCTGCGCATCTCGCTCGAACTCGCGCAGCACAACAAGGTTTATGAGGACATCGCGACGAAATTTCTGGAGCATTTTTTAAGCATCGCTGCCGCCATCAACGGCGTCAGCGACGGTCACGGTCCAATGCCCGAGGAAGGCCTCGCCCTGTGGCACGATGCAGACGAATTTTATTACGACGAACTCCGCCTGCCCGACGGGAAAAAAATCCCCCTTAAAGTACGTTCCATGGTCGGCCTCATCCCGCTGTTCGCCGTCGAAACTTTGGAGCCGGAAATGTTGCGCGGCCTGCCGAATTTCACCGCGCTCCTCGAATGGTTCCTCAAACATCGCCCCGATCTGGCGAACCTCGTTTCGCGCTGGCAGGAAACCGGCACGGGCGAACGCCGGCTGCTCTCGCTGCTGCGTGGTCATCGCATGAAATGCCTGCTGCGCCGCGCCTTGGATGAATCGGAATTTTTGAGCGACCACGGCATCCGCGCGCTGTCAAAAATCCACGAAAAAGAACCGTATCGGCTCGATTGCGGCGGCACCATCCATGAAGTCCGTTACTGGCCGGCGGAATCCCAAGGCGGACTGTTCGGTGGCAATTCCAATTGGCGCGGCCCGATCTGGATGCCGATGAATTTCCTGATCATCGAATCGCTCCAAAAATTCCATCATTACTACGGTGACGATTTCAAAATCGAATGCCCCACGGGTTCGGGAAAATTCATGACCCTCAAGGAAGTCGCGGATGAATTGTCGCGGCGGCTCGTGAAATTATTCCAGCCCGGCGCGGACGGCCAGCGGCCCGTTTTGAAATATCATCCCAAGCTCGCCACGGATCCGCACTTCAAGGATTATATTTTATTCCACGAATATTTTGACGGCGACAATGGCCGTGGTGTCGGCGCTTCACACCAAACCGGCTGGACCGGGCTGGTGGCAAAATTGATTTTTCCCCGCGCCGGCTGCACCTGAAAAAGGCGAGGCAGAACTGCGCCAACTTGACGTTGCTGGCGACGACATGAGGAGTCTCTAACGATAGCAGTTCATAATAAAATTGGTGCAGTGGCCGCCGATGGGTGGAGTTAGTCGCGCTGCGACTAATTTTGCCCGCGTAAGCGGTCACCGAGAGCGTTCGCATCGGGTTAGACAGACCTTTCGTCACCTGACGCTGCGCTCGGTGACGACTTCAGTCGCAGCGCGACCAAAGCCACCCGTCTCTGTTCCAACAACTTCAACTGCGCCAATGTAAATGTGAACGGCTATATTTGCTTAATTTGAGTCTCGTCACCTCGACTCCTACAAAAAATAAGGGCGGAGCAAGTTGCCCCGCCCTGTTCGAAAATTACGGACAATTATTCCTGCACGAATTTGATCACGCGGGATTTTTCCGTGCGGCGGCGGAGACCTTCATCGAGGACTTTTTTGCGCAAACGCAGGTTCTTCGGCGTCGCTTCCACGAATTCATCCACGTCAATGTATTCCAACGCGCGTTCGAGCGAGAGCTTCATCGGCGGCGCCAACTGAATGCCTTTGCCGTCACCTTGTGAACGCATGTTGGTCAGGCGTTTTTCCTTCACGGGATTCACCGGGATGTCGTTCTCGCGCGCATTTTCACCAACGATCATGCCAATGTAAATCGCATCGCCCGCTTCCACCATCAAACGGCCACGTTCCTGCACCATGTTGAGCGCGTAACTGGTCGCTTCGCCGTTGTCCATCGAGACGAGCGAACCGTTTTTGCGCGCGGCGATTTCGCCGGTGTCCGGGCCGTATTCGTGAAACAAATGGCTCATCACGCCCATGCCCTTCGTCGAGTTGACGAGGTCGGTCTCAAAGCCGATCAATCCGCGCATCGGCACCAACGCTTCGACAGAAACCTGGTTGCCGACATGGTTCATGTTCGTAATCTGCGCCTTGCGTTGCGAAAGATTTTCCATGATGTTGCCGAGGTTTTCGCTCGGGATTTCCACGAACAATTTTTCAATCGGTTCAAGCAGTTCGCCCGCCGGACCTTTTTTCCAAAGCACTTCGGGACGCGAAACCAAAACTTCGTAGCCTTCGCGGCGCATCTGTTCGACGAGAATCGCGATCTGCATCTCGCCCCGGCCGCTGACCGCGAACACTTTCGGGTCGCTGGTCTGCGCGATGCGGAGTGCAACGTTCGTGCGGATTTCTTTCACCAGGCGATCCCAAATGTGGCGGGCAGTGACGAGCTTGCCGTCTTGGCCGGCGAGCGGCCCGTCGTTCACGGCAAATTCCATCTGGATCGTCGGCGGATCAATCGGAATATACGGCAACGTGGCGCGCAATTCGGAATCACAGATCGTTTCACCGATGAACACATCTTCAAAACCAGCGAGACCCACGATATCACCCGCGTGGGCTTCCGAAATTTCGATGCGTTTCATGCCCTCGAAATGATAAATCATCGTGATCTTGCCCTTGGAAATTTTGCCACTGCCGTGACGGCAGATGGCTGGATCGCCGACTTTCACTTTGCCTTCGACGATTTTGCCGAATGCGATCCGGCCGACGTATTCGTTGTAATCCAGGTTAGCGACCAACAACTGGAAACCATCGCCCGCCTTCGCGCGCGGCGAAGGGATGTGTTTTACGATCGCGTCGAACAACGGTTCCATCGTGCCGCTGGCGTGCTCGAGTTCCACCTTCGCGTAACCCTGTTTCGCCGAACAATAAATAAACGGGAAATCCAGTTGCTCGTCCGTCGCGTTGAGCGACATGAACAATTCAAAAACCTGATCCAAAACTTTCTTCGGATTCGCGTTCTCGCGGTCAATCTTGTTGATGACCACGATGGGTTTCGCGCCGGCTTCGAGCGCCTTGCGCAAGACGAAGCGCGTCTGCGCCTGCGGACCTTCGGCGGAATCCACGACGAGCAGCACGCCGTCGATCATGTTCATGATGCGTTCCACTTCGCCGCCAAAATCCGCGTGGCCGGGCGTGTCCACGATGTTGATGTTGAAATCTTTGTATTTGAACGCGGCGTTCTTGGCGCGGATGGTGATGCCCTTTTCTTTTTCCAAGTCCATGGAATCCATCAGGCGTTCTTCCTTGGATTCGTGCTGGTTTTCGCGGAATGTGCCGGATTGCTTGAGCAGACAGTCCACGAGCGTGGTCTTGCCGTGATCAACGTGCGCGATGATGGCGATATTTCTAATGTGCAGCATAGAATAAAAAATAGTCGCACAGTCTGCCTTTTATGCGGCAAAGGTCAAGCCAAGTCTGCGGGGAAATTGAATTGTCACCCGGCTGTAATAAAACTTCTTTCAAACCCCACTGGATTCGCCGTCGGCAGTCTTTTCTCCTATCGCCACCGGGCAAAAATGCCAGCTCATATTTTTCCTTCGGTTTATTTCAACCAGTTGATTTTAATTTCCGTTTCGAGCGGCTTGAATTCCGCGTCGCCGGTCACGAGTTCCGCGCCTTTGATTTTCGCCAGCGCCGCCGCAAACGCATCGGCGTAGGACAGCTTGTTCCCGGCTTTGTAAATCGCGGCCTGTTTGGTCAGGTGCAGGTCGGCTTCCACCAGTTCAATCGGCATCCGGGACAGATCAGCCGCCACGTCGTCGGCAGCGGCTTTGCCGCCCGCGCGCCACATACCGTAATAGACTTCGCCCCAGTTCACCACGCAGAGAAACAGCCGCGTTTTTTCAGCAGCAGCCTTGTGAATGAGGATTTCCACATCGTCAGCCGCGTCCTCGCCCTTGAAGAAGGCAAGCAGCGCCCAGGAATCCAGAACCTTGTCAGCCATGTCAGCGGTCTTTCTCCTCGCGCTTGATTTCCCCGAGCGTTTCCATCAGGGGCAGGTGCTTGTATTTTCCGCGCAGGCTCTTGAGGTAGGTGCGGGTGATGGGTTTCAGCAAAATGCCTTCCGGCGTGGAAACGACAGTGGCCTTCGTGCCATTCTCAATCTCAAATTCCTTCCGCAGGCGGCGGGGAATGACCACCTGGCCTTTGGTGCCGAAACTGACGGTATCCAACTTCAAAGTAGCAATCATGCCATTAAGTTATACTAAAATAATAAAGTGTGTCAAATTTATTTTGTATGACTTATTAATATTGGCAGCCGTAGCGGGTCGGGATTTCTGGTTTGCTAAACCAATTTCTTCAACCGCGCATCCTCGCTTAATTTTTTGACCAGTTCCTTGATTTTCTGCGCCTGCGATTTGTGCGCGAGCAAAACCGCGTCGTCCGTCTGCACCAAAATGGAATCACGCAGGCCGACCACGGCGATCGGGGTGCGGTTTTTGGTGCGCGCGTCGAAAATGATATTCCGCGCCGCGTCCACGTGGATGAAATCCGCCACGGCGGCGTTGCCTTCCGCGTCCTGTTTGACGTGCCGCGCCAGCGCCGGCCACGCGCCGAGATCGTCCCATTCAAACGCGCCATCGGCCACGATCACATTTTGCGCCTTTTCCATCAGCGCATAATCAATCGAAACCTTTTTGATCCCGGGATATTCCTTCGCCAATACTTTAGCAAGTTTGACGGGGTTGTTTGCGACCTTGAACCAGCGCTGGCACGCAGCGAACATTTCCGGTTGATGCTGCTCCAAACCGTTCGTGACCGTGATGAAACTCCAGACGAACATCCCCGCGTTCCAGCGATATTGGCCGCTGTTGACGTATTCCAGCGCGCGCTGATAATCCGGCTTTTCGACAAACTTTTCCGCCTTGAAAAAAACCGTCTTCGTTTTCTTGGAGCCGGGTGGCGTCGGCAATTCCGTTCCGGTGTGGATATAACCGTAACCCGTCGCCGGTTCGTTCGGCTTGATGCCGATGGTCACGATCGCCTGCCCTTGCGCGGCGATATCAAACGCATCGCTCAAAACCTGCTGAAATTTTTTCTCCTCGGGAATGACATGATCGGCGGGCAGCACCGCCATGACCCCCGTCGTCGAACGCGCGCCGACCAACGCCGCGCCCAGCGTGACCGCCGCACAGGTGTCGCGGCCCATCGGTTCGGCCACGAGATTATCCTTCGGAATTTTCGGCAGTTGTTTCCGCACTTCCGGCAACTGCGCCGCGTTGGTGATGACAAAAATATTCTTGGCCGGGACGAGCGGCAGCACCCGGTCAACGGCCTGTTGGAGAAACGAACGTTTCCCGATCAACGTGAGCAATTGCTTGGGCATCTGCTCGCGGCTCAACGGCCAGAACCGCTCGCCGCGCCCGCCCGCCATGATGATCACGAACCGGTCTTTAATGTCAGGTTTTGCTTTCATAATTTTTAGACACGAATTTCACGAATTAACACGAATCAATATTAGTGAAAATTAGTGCAATTCATGTCTTAAATGCTTTTCACCGCATCCGCCAGCGATTTCACGAACGCGCCAACCTTTGCCACAAGTTCCGGCGATTTTCCGTTTTCAGCAATTTGATTCACAATCGCGCTGCCGACAACCACTGCGTCCGCTTCCGACGCGACCAGTTTCGCCTGTCCGGGATTGGAAACGCCAAAGCCGACGGCGATGGGTAAATTTGTATGCGCGCGGATTTTAGCCACTTGCGAGGCAAGATTTGAGGCGACTTGCGATTGCATGCCCGTCACGCCTTCGCGCGAGATGTAATAAATAAATCCGCTGCCGCGTTTCACGATAAATCCCATCCGATCTTCCGGCGTCGTCGGCGCGACGAGATAAATATGACAAAGGCTGGATTTTTTCATCAACGCTTCGTAGTTGTCCGATTCTTCCGGCGGCAAATCCAAAACGAGTAAACCATCCACCCCGGCTTTCGCGGCCTCCGCGATGAATTTTTCCATGCCGACCTTGTGGATGAGATTGAAATAAATGTAGAGAACGATGGGAATTTTCGATTCGTTGCGGATGGCGACAATCGTTTCCAAAAGTTTTGGCGGCGTTGTCCCCGATTCCAAACCACGCTGCGCGGCGAGTTGATTCACCAAACCGTCGGCCAGCGGATCGCTGAAGGGAACACCCAGTTCCAGAATGTCCACGCCCGCCTTGTCAAACGCGAGCGCGAGTTCGCGCGTGACGGCGAGATCCGGATCGCCCGCGCCGATATAGACGACAAAACCTTTTTTGCCCGTGCGCTTCAATTGCGCGAAGCGTTCCTCGATACGATTCATTCGGAACAGTGTCAAGTTTCAGGTGCCAAGTTTCAAGTTTTGAAATGTCGCGCGGCAATTCCGGCGGCACGGCGGACGGGTGGATTTTAAAAATGTCATCACCGAAACAATACCGCATTTGACCGTTTCATCTTTTTTCCGCACAATTGCGGCATGGCAAGCAGCTTTGGACAATTGTTCCGCATCACGACGTGGGGCGAATCGCACGGCGGCGGCATGGGTGTTGTAGTTGACGGTTGTCCGCCGCGCCTGAAACTTTCCGAGGCGGACATCCAGCCGGATTTGGATCGCCGCCGGCCCGGCCAATCCAAAATCGTCACGCCGCGCAAAGAGTCCGACACGGTGCAGATCATGTCCGGTATCTCCACGACCGGCCGGACGCTGGGTACTCCGATTTGTCTCTGGGTAAAAAACGAAGACGCGCGTTCCGAGGCTTACAACGAGATGAAGGACAAGTTTCGCCCGTCGCATGCGGATTTCACTTACTTCGCCAAATACGGCATCCGGGCATGGCAGGGCGGCGGTCGCGCCAGCGCGCGTGAAACCATTGGCCGCGTCGCCGCCGGGGCGATCGCCAAAAAAATCCTGCGCGAAAAATTCGGCGTCGAAACGCTGGCTTACGTCAAGCAAGTCCAGAAAATTTCCGCCGAAATCAATCCGGATCAGGTCAAATTTTCCGACGTTGAATCGAACATCGTTCGCTGCCCAAACCGACTGGCGGCGGAACGCATGATCCGGCTCATTGAAAAAATGCGCCGCGCCGGCAACACGGTCGGCGGCATCGTCGAGGGCATTGCGCGCGGCGTCCCCGCCGGCTGGGGCGAACCGGTGTTCGACAAGCTCGAAGCGGATCTGGCAAAGGCGATGTTGAGCCTGCCCGCGTCGAAGGCCTTTGAGATCGGCTCCGGCTTTGGGGGCATTTTGCTGACCGGCCGCGAGCACAATGATCTGTTCCGCGCCAAAAACGGAAAAGTTTATACGACGACCAACCGTTCCGGCGGTATTCAAGGCGGCATTTCGAATGGTGAAACAATTTTCTTTCGCGTCGCGTTCAAGCCCGTTGCCACCGTCATGCACGAGCAGGCTACGGTGACGGAACAATTTCAAAACACGACGCTCAAGGGCCGTGGTCGCCACGACCCGTGCGTGCTGCCGCGCGCCGTGCCGATGGTCGAGGCGATGACCGCGCTAGTCCTGGTTGACCACGCGTTGCGGCAACGGGCGCAGTGTAGTTGACATTTCTGCGGTAAAAGCGATTTTATTTCCATCATTTCAAATTAAAATTATGCCAGAAAAAGCCATCAACGAAATCTCCGCCGACGCGCGTCGGCTGTTTGATAAAGCCAAGGATGCGGCCCAGCGCGAAAACGGCGATTACGCCATCACGCTTTATTGCCAGGTATTGGAAAAAGAACCTGGCTTCCTCGAATGCCGCCGGCTGCTGCGCATGGAACAGCAAAAGAAAGCCAGTGCCACCAGCACCGGCTTTTTCAAAAAGATGATGAGCGGTGCGGGTTCATCGCCGCAGATTGCCAAAGCCAAGATGACCATCGGGAAAAATCCCGCCGAGGCGATGGCCATCGCGGAACAGGTTTTGAGCAGCGACCCGAACAGTTCCGCCGCGTTGCGCATCGTCGCGGATGCGGCGCTGGCGCTGGAATTACCGCAGACGGCGGCGTTCGCGCTGGAAACGATGGTAAAGATCTCGCCGAAGGACAAGGCGTTGGTAATTGAATACTCCGAGCGGCTGGCCGAAAGCGGCGGCGACACGCGGAGCGGCGAACGCGCTTTGCAGGAACTCATCCGCGCGTCCGGTTACGACGGCGACTTGAATCAGGCGCTGAAAAATCTTTCCGCGCGCACGACGATGGACGAGGGCGGTTACAGTAAAAGTGAAGATGGCAAAGGTTCGTTCCGCAACATGCTGCGGAACAAGGACGAAGCCGTGAAACTCGAACAGGAACAGCGCATCGTCAAAACCGAGGACGTCACCGAGCGGCTCATGAAGGAATACGAAGCCCGCATCCGAACCGAGCCGAACAATCTCAAGATCGCGCGCGAACTCGCCAAACTTTACACGGAAAAAAACCAGTTCACCGAGGCGCTCGCGCTTTACGACCGCATCCGGAATTCCGACGCCGGCGGCGACCCGACGCTGGATCGCGCCATCGCGGAAGCGACCGGGCGGCAATTTGATTTCCAGATCACACAACTGAATCCGTTCGCACCGGATCATGCGGAGCAAGTGGCGAAAATTCAGGCGGACAAATTGATTTTCCAGCTCACCGACTGCCAGCGTCGCGCGGAAAAATATCCCACCGACCTCGCGATCCGGTTCGAGCTGGGCGTGCTGTATTTTCAAGCCGGCAAGATCAGCGAAGCCATCGCGGAATTCCAGAAGGCACAGCAGAACCCGCACAAGCGGCTCTCGGCCATGAATTATCTCGCGCAATGTTATGCCAAGCGCAAGATGTTCGACCTCGCCGCACGCACGTTCCAAAATGCCATCAAGGAAAAGCCAGCGTTCGACACCGAAAAAAAGGACCTAGTCTACAACCTCGGCTGCGTGCTCGAAGCGATGAACAAAAAAGAAGAAGCCATCGAACAATTCAAGCTCATCTACGAAATGGACGCCAGCTACAAAGATGTCACCGCCAAAGTGGAAGCGTATTACGCGGGGCAGTGAAGGCTAAACCATAGCGTTATGGTGTCTTCCTGCTTTTATGATTAACTACAAAATTTTCAAGTTTCGTGCATGGCTACTGGGTTGTTTATTTACCGGGCTAGGCCTCATCCTTGTTCTGAAGTTTATTTATGTTTTAGCGCGCGGCGACACCATTCAGCCCATGTGGGTGCATGTCATTATGACATTTGATTGGGGAGCTTTCCCACTATTTCTTGGTTTTCTTTTGCTTCAACGCAAGTATCAGTTTCTTAAAACCAGCTCTCTTTACCCGGGAATTGCTGGCGTCATAGTATTTGGAATTAGTTCCATCATACATTTATCATCACCTATGACGAGCCCAAGGCCACTTGGCCTTATTGCAGTTTCCGGTTTGTCGTTTGTGTTTTTATCAATAATTGTGTGGGTGTTGGTTACGTTTACCCTACGTGCCAGACGCACATATGGCCGCAATTGACTAGAGCCTATGACGCAGTTTAGTTTCACATTTAAAGTGCGACAAATGAGTTAATAGTAGACCTCGTTCGAGGTCTTAAAGGCCAGCCGAAGCCTTGGGCGGTTATTTAACCGTTCCGCATTCTTGAGAGATGACTTTTCTGGCAGTGAAATCGGATGGTCTTGAGATGGGATTTTTGGCGATGGCTTTTGACAAATGAATGCTGATGACCTGAAAAATTGTGGAAACCCGCCTTAAACCGCCATGCAACTTTCGTTTGCCTTAAAAATTTTTGCGCTTATGGCAATTCTTCCGCTGCCAGCTTTCGCATCGCCTGAAACAGAACAGGTGATCTTGTTGCACGGACTTTGCCGCACCAGCCGTTCGATGGATACCATGGCGCGCGCGCTAACGCAGGCGGGCTACAAAGTCTGGAACATAGATTACCCCTCGCGCAGCGCGCCAATCGCGCAACTGGCTGAAAGCACGATCGGCCAAGCCGTGACAAATTGCGAACGTGATGGCGTAACCAAAATTGATTTCGTCACGCATTCGCTCGGTGGAATTCTCGTGCGCAGTTATCTGGCGCAGCATTCCATTCCGACCCTCGGCCGCGTCGTCATGCTCGGCCCACCGAATCAAGGCAGCGAAGTCGTGGATAAACTGGGCGGCTGGTGGCTTTTCAAAAAGATCAACGGCCCGGCAGGAAATGAATTAGGCACGGACAAGAATTCGGTGCCGAACCGGCTTGGCCCGGCGAATTTCTGCGTCGGCATCATCGCCGGCGACCGTTCCATCAACTGGATCAACAGTCTGCTGATCCCCGGCCGTGACGACGGCAAAGTTTCCGTCGAAAGAACCAAGCTCGCTGGCATGGCCGATTTCATCGTCATTCCCGCCGCGCATTCGTTTTTAATGCGAAATAAAACCGCCATCGCTCAGACGATCTCATTTTTGCGCACCGGAAAATTTGAGCATCCAATCATCGCGAAGTCATAACGGAATCAACCGGGTGGCACAGGCCTCCGGCCTGTCGTTTCGGGCGTCGCGCCCAAAACCGTTGGAAGATGTGAACCCGGCTTTGATTCGTGCGCACTACCAGCAATGAAAGTCTGCGGACGAAATCCGGCGCGACGCCAGATTTAACGGGCGCGACGCCCGTGCCACCATTTTTAAAATATACATTAAATCCGTTTCTCGTCCGCGTCCAGATAGTCCACGAAATTTTTGATTTCGTCACGGTGGGCGATGCCGGCCTGTTCCTTGCGCAGCTTGAACCGGGCTTTCGCGGCCTCATCGTTCGCCAAGGGACGGCTCAAAATATCTTGCCAGTGCGCGGCTTTTTCCTCGGGAGATTTCTTCGCGTTTTTGTGGACCCATTCGCAAACTTCGCCGTCGGTGATGGAATTTTTCACCACCGCGACAAATTGTTCATGCGTCAGGCCGGTGGCCTTGAGCCACATGCCGTCGAAACCTTTGCCCAGATTTTCCTGATAATCGGCGTGCAGTTTGCCCGCCAGGTGCAGGCGGATTTTGTCAACATAACGCGGCAGATAATGCCAGCCGTCCATCGTTTCGCGCGCGCTGCGCGGATAAATAATTTCGCTCATGTAAAAAAGATGAAGTTGGCCCACGCACATCGCAACGTAAAAATAAAACATTTGACCATTGCCCGGTGCGGCGGTTCTGGCAAAGTTTACCAGCATGAACCTGGACACGACCAAAGACACGGTTGCCTCGCAATCTGTTTCCAATCGCGTCACCTCCATTGACGCGCTGCGCGGTTTCGTAATGTTCATGATGATTTTTGTGAACGACCTAGCCGGGGCGCCCGAAAAAATCGTCCCCGACTGGATGGTTCACTTCAGCGACCGCCACAAAGGCGGCAGCGGCATGACGTTTGTAGATCTGGTTTTCCCAGCGTTTCTGTTCATCGTCGGCATGTCCATCCCGTTCGCGCTCGGCTCGCGATTCAACCAGGGAATTCCCCTCTCGAAAACCATCTGGCACGTTTTGACGCGAACACTGGCATTGCTCGCGCTCGGCATTTTGATGGTCAACGGCGAAAGTGGCGGAACCGACTTGTGGGCGGCGACCATGTTTCTCTCGGCAATTTTCGCGTTCGGCAATGTCCTGCCGCGCGGCGCGGCGGCGGAATCGGCAAAGTTCTGGAAAATTTTCACTGGCGTCATTCGGGCGCTGGGATTTGCCGGAATGATTTATTGCGCGCTCGTTTTCACTCATCGCGGCCATCACATTTTGACGCTCGTGCCGTTTTCCATCCGCACCAGCTGGTATGGCATCCTTGGACTCATCGGCTGGGCATATTTTGCCGCCGCGATCATTTTTCTGTTTTTTCGCGGCCACCGGACCGCCCTGCTCGCCTGCGTCGCGTTGATGACGTGCTTTTTCGCCGCTGATAAAAAACATTTCTTTGATAATTTCTGGCCGGCGCAATTCGTGGATTTCGGCGGCACCCTCGGCTCGCAGGCGGCCATCACCGTCGCCGGACTTTTGCTCGCGTCCATCCTCGTCGCGCCGGATAAGCGCACGCATGGAGCGCGCGCCAATTTCACCCTGCTGTTCATCGCCGGGTTCGCCCTGGCGGCGCTGTTGCTCAACGGCCTTTACGGCATCAGCAAAAACAACGCCACGCCATCGTGGTGCCTTTGGGCGGACGCCATCACCGCCACGCTCTGGCTGGGATTTTATTATTTCTGTGACGTGAAACCGGTGAAGTTGATTTCAAAGCCGCTTGCCGCCGCCGGACAAAATGTTCTGCTCGCCTACATTCTTTCTGAAATGATGGAATCGGTTTTCAACCTGCTGCACCTCGGCGACTGGTATGACAGCCTGGCCGGGCCGAATCTCACCGCCGCCATCGCCCGCTCCGCCGGTTGCGCCGTCCTGATCCTGCTGATCACGGTGGGACTGAACCGGATCGGTTTCCGGTTGAAACTTTAGGGCATTTTCTTCAAACGCTCTAATCTCAATCCCCGGCTGCCGGCAGAAATGGATTGGACAATTTCCCACGCCGGAGCATTTTCAGTTCATGCGATTTGATTTTGACACGGCGATCATTGGTGGCGGCAGCGGCGGTTATTCGGCGGCGCGAACGGCAGCCAGCGCCGGATTAAAAACCGTCGTCATCGAAGGCGGCGAAGAAGTCGGCGGACTGTGCATCCTGCGCGGTTGCATGCCGACGAAAGCGTTGCTTTACGCCGCTGAAGTCAAGCATCTCGCCGAACATGCGGAAACGTGGGGTGTTCGTGCCGGAAAAGTTTCCTTTGATTTCGCCAGGGTCATGGCGCGAAAAAATGCGCAGATCAAAGATTTTGCCGATTTTCGCGCGCAGCAACTCACCGGCGGAAAATTCAAATTCATCCGCGCGAACGCAAGATTTCTTGATGCGCACACAGTTGAGTCAAGCAACGGCAAAAAACTGACCGCCAAACATTTCATCATTGCCACCGGCTCCCGCGTCGCGCCGTCGCCGCTGCCGCAATTGGATGAGCTTGGATATTTGACGAGTGACGATGCGATCGCGCTGAAAAAATTGCCCAAGTCGCTCATCATCCTCGGTGGCGGCGCGATCGCGTGCGAATTCGCACAATTCTTCGCGCGCTTTGGTGTCAAGGTCACTTTGATTCAGCGTGGCAAACATCTTTTGAAGGAGTTCGATGCCGATGCTGGCACGGAAATAGAAAAAGTTTTCAGGCGCGAAGGCATCCAGGTTTTCACGAACACAAAACTGGTGGCGGCGAAACGAACCGGGAAATTAAAAACCATTTCGTTCACCCAAAACAAAAAGGCCATCGTCGTTGCCGCCGAAGAAATCCTGTTCGCGCTGGGACGTGTGCCAAACACAGCCGCGCTGGGACTGGAAAATGCCGGCGTGAAAACGGAAAACGACCGCATCATCGCCAATGAAAAAATGCAGACCTCCGCGCCGCATATTTTTGCGGCGGGCGACTGCACCGGGCCGCACGAAATCGTCCACGTCGCCGTGACGCAAGGCGAGATTGCGGCGCACAATATCGCCCAGCCTAAGTCGCCGCGAAAAATAAACCATCGCCTGCTCATTGCCATCGTGTTCACCGACCCGCAGGTCGCGACGGTCGGGCTGACGGAAAAAGCAGCCAGCTTGCGTAAAACTCCATTTCTGGCGGCCAGTTATCCGTTCAACGACCACGGCAAATCGCTCATCATAGAAGCGAAAGACGGTTTTGTGAAATTGCTGGCCAATCCAAAAACTGGCGAAATCCTCGGCGGCGCGTGCATCGGCCCGGTCGGTGGTGAACTCATCCACGAAATCGTCGCGGCGATGGCCAGGCGCATGACGGTTCAAGAACTGGCTGCACTGCCGCATTATCATCCGACGCTCGCGGAAATCTGGACTTATCCGGCGGAAGAACTGGCGGAGAAAATTATCGGCCGCTGATTTTTTGAAACGTCATGCATTTTATGGAATTGTATCCAGCTTCCAATCGGCACCAATTTTCTTCAACCTCGCATCTTTTTTGGCGGCTTCGGCTCTGACACCATCAACATAAATGTGCAAAACAACTTGATCGTCTGCGACAATCTGTTGATCAACAATATGAAATCCGTTCACGTCGCGAAATTCGCGGACGAGATCCACCGGTCTCATCGCTTCCAAATGTTTCTGTTCGCGTTGCTGTGCTTCCGGGGAAAGGCAAGCCAGAAAT
>Ga0206850_10151_pt1 | contig 22003 bp, 9 predicted proteins | sample Alteio_BWOrgCont_16_FD_152885 | JGI IMG/M metagenome (GOLD analysis project Ga0206850, IMG submission 152885) | Enriched cells from forest soil in Barre Woods Harvard Forest LTER site, Petersham, Massachusetts, United States -... | ecosystem: Environmental > Terrestrial > Soil > Temperate forest >...
AACCAATCGCACTCCGTACGCATCTAAATACTTCTTAACGATCGCCGGATCTGTTTCACGGAATATTTCGTCTGTCGCGGCGAACCTTTTTTCGATATCGCTGTTCATTCCTGGCTGCGACCCGATCCATTCTTTCACATGACCATCCCACCCCATCAAAGCCGGAATACCCGTAAAGATCGAAAAACGCGAACCCCAGGAGTTATACCCCTCACCCACAAACTCCAACAAGCAGGGCTGTCCCGGCACCGAATGGTTCAAGAAGTTGATAGCTGCCGCATCATAGGAATTGGCTCTCGGCATATAAGCCAATCCATTTAAAGTCGGAGACTCTTCATAACCGATCCACTGTTTTTGAAAATAGCCCAAAAAACCATGACACTTCCTCACCGTAGCGAACACCGGATAAATAGCCGACATCGCCAAAAGCAAACAAAGAACCTTTGTCCAGGTGTGATAAAAAATATACCGGCCCACGTTTTTCTTTTTTTCTAAGGCAAAAACAAAAACGGTCAAAAACAGACAAGCCAAGACAAAAGGAAGTAGGGTTCCCGCGCTAAAATCGGCGCCCCATCGTTGTAAAACTGTCAAAAAGCCGCCCGTCCCGCCTGTCGGCACAAGAGCTGCCAGCGGGAAAATGCACAAAACAGCCGAAACTCCTGACAAAAGATATTTGGCCGAATCATCGAACCAATCCTCCAGCCACATGAAAATAACCAAACCAGCCAAAAGGATGAAGTTTCCCAAATGAACTACCAAAATATCCAAAGAGCTGGAAAAACTTTGAAGTAAGAAACCAAAAATAACGAACATCATTAATCCCGAAAGAATCAACAAAGTTGAGCGGCTCAACATTGTTTCCTTGGATGGAATCTTCAAAATAGCCTTTAAAGAATCATATATCCTTGGCGCGAAAACGCCTGCCGCCACCGAAGCAAGCGTCCAAGCGTTGATGCCGAATTTGAATAAGGAGTTATTCCGCATATAGTCGCCGCCCAAGTACTCATGCATTACAAAAACTTCGAGCCCGGCAACGATAAAGAAGAACAACGTCGTTAATAAGTAAGCAAAAGACCTAGGGCGATCTGAGCGGCTCTGGATGGATAATCCGAGATAGTAGAAGGCACCTAACCACAGACCGACAAACAAACCCAGTCCGAGCGTGACAGATATCTCTTCTTTTAGCGGCAAAACCTTTAAAAGTATCAACGCGACCCAAATGATCAACAAAAAGGCACTGACGATCCATAGTTCAGTTCTCTTCTTCAAATAGAAGGCACCGAACACGGAAAGAAATAACAAAGTTAACAACAACTGATGTATCCAACGAATAGCGTCATTTTCGGCCCAGTGCACCCAAGACGATGTAATGATAGCCGCCAGAGAAACAATCCCAAAAAGCATCGTCGATAAAACAGGGCTCTTCAATTCAAGCATTCCTTTAAAAGAGGAAAAAACATTTTCCAACATGTCGTCCAAATCCCCCAAACGCTTCGAGGAGCCGATCCAGTTCGTGATCGCTTTTAAACAAAGAGGGACAAAAGCAAAAACAAGCACACACAAGAAAACGCCATAGATGGTGAAAAAGTCCGCCAAATGGGTCCGAATGCGTTCCGGAACCCAAAGCACTTCATTTTGCTGTGGAGAGAATGTGCTGAAATAGGGTAACCACAAAAACACCCCCAGACCCAATACGCCCACGAGGGTCATCCCTGAGCTGACCGCCTGAGTAGCCAATATCCGGGTTTGTTTCTGACGGAATAGAAGTAAGAGTCCGGCAAAAACACCAAGAACTAAAAAGACACCCAAAGTAAAGGTGCCGCCACCCAAAGCTTGCTCGTCACGATTCGCTTTAACAACGATGCTCCACCAACCCAACAAGATCAAAAAGAAAAGAAAAACACCCGTAAAGGGGATCAAAGCTTTTCGCATGATCGCCACATTTACTGTGCTGAGATTACGGACCAAAAGCGTCAGCAGGAACAGGATCACCCAAGTCGGCAATTCCCACGTATTCAAAAAAGCGATACTTCCTATAAAGAAACCCAAGAACGCAAACGTCAGCCAGTCATTTTTCCAATGAAAGGGTTTTGCTGGAGATGCCATATAGAAAGAAGCGACCATACCAATGATGACCATGGCAAAAGGCATGGCCAAGGTATGCGCGTGCATATCGCCAAAGAGCACACTGAAATAGGGAAATTCATTGATCGAATTGGGAATGACCCTTGTCGGGCCCCAAAAATCGAATACATGATTGACCAAAGAACCTATATTCCCGGACGCAAAACATTGATGAAGAACATCCAGATATTGCTTAGCCGCGCCCAAATTTCCCGCTGCCGCACACAAAAACCCAGCGATCAATCCGCTGATCACACGGCCCGAAAGAGCAAAGGCAAGTCCGTACGCACAGGAAAAAATGGCGGCAAAGAGTGTGATCAAGGCCAGGTTATAGCTGACCGCAGGAACTAGCCCTAATGTTTTTGTCAGAACGCCCATCATTAAATGACCAAAGTAAAAGGAATAGCCGATCGGCATGCCGGCCATCCACATATTTTGTGGTGGAAAGGTGTCGCTTCGAACAACAGAGGACAAGAAACCGAAATCCATTCCCGCTTCCCCACCACCGTTGTAACCTTCTCCAACCGGATCGTGAATGTGGGGACAATAGATACGAACCAAAGTAAACAAAGCAAAAGCCGAAACGAAAACCAACTCTTGGGTCAACCAAGCATCCTTGTTTTGTCTAAATACGGACTTAATGTATGAATGGTCTTTGAAGAACAAAAATCCCGAAATAGCCGTCAGCAAAAGGAATGTCCCCCAACAAGATGCCATCGAGAAATGACAAAGAACAAAACCATGAACTTGCGAACTAGAGATCCACACCAGCCAAGAAAAAATAAGAAATCCGAACATTTTGCTCAAGGAATAAGCGCCCGAAGAAATACCCGGCATAACCTTTAAGGTCAAAGGCAAAGCTACCCAACCTAATAAGATCAAAAAGAAAAGCCACCCCAACCAAGCGCAAACTTGATAAAGAAATGAACTTTCCGGTGTTGTTAAAGCCTGCTCCGGATCCGATTGAATGACAGGTTTTTGTGACAATTGTTCCAAAGCACTTAGCACTTTTGCGTCTGGAGCAGCAGGTACCGTATTAGGAGCATCCACCTTAATGTTATCAGTTGCGTCCCCGCCGATCTGCGTCGGAGGTTGTGGTGACACGTTATTCATTGAAACCGGGACCACTTGCGACACTGGCGCATTATTGGTTTGGGGAGCGACCGGCGACGGTTCATTCAAGCCCTGAAGCAATCCATTCTTCTCGAGATACTCATGACGTTCCGCGATGAACGCATCGACATTATCCGGAGTGATCGTCCGCATTAGATCCCGGTCAATACCCTTCACATAATCATCGGAACTCAGCAGTTTGAGGACTTGGTCTGGCGGAACAACCTCGACTTTTTTAAAGATGTACACCCTGGGATGATCGTAAACGGAGAAAGATTCTTCCGCCATGTCGTCCGGATGTTCCCACCCAAAGACTCCAGGGAAATTATGGAACTCGCCGACCATTTTGTAACCCAACAAACCCGACCACAAAAGACGATAGTACCGTGATGTGACCGGATAAACGTTGTAGCCGTTAGGTTTGAATTCAGGCGTGCAAGCCGTCAAGGTATACCAAAGTTTTTTGGATGCGATACTGATGTAATCGCCCTGTTGAATAATATTAGCGTAATAGTTCTTTTTGATCGGCGTATCGTCGGTGTTGAACCCGTGCATTTCATAAATAGTAATGTCTTGTTGACGATAACTTTGAGGGCCCATGTTGCCCTCAACTCGCGGATCGATCTCGTGGTCAACCCCGGTCGGCAAGCCATCATCCCAAGCTTCTTTTAGCACCATTGAACCCGGCGGAACATTCTTGAATATCCAAATAGAAGATTCGATCCAAGGGTGCAGATGGCGATAAACATGCATATAGGCCAAGGAGTAGAAAAAGCTGGACCCCAAAACCAAGAGAACCAAGATCGGTTTCAAAATATTCCCGAAAGAAAATTTGTCTTTTGCCCATGTGATGAGGACCGAGATCAATTCGGCCGCAAAAATACAAAAAGCGGGAATGAGAGGAACCATGTAACGGATGAACTTGGTATTCCAAGCCCCAATGAACCCAAAATAAGGAATGAACCAAACTAAGATCAGCAGATCGGGCAAGGCGATAGAAAAACCTTTGTTACGAGAAAAGGGCGCCGGCAATACATAACCACTCTTCTTCAAGGCAAATAAGCGGTAAAAGAACTTACCCAAGACCACGAACATACCCAGGACAGCCGTAATGCCTAGCGGCCACCACAGTTCGACCGAGACAAGATTCGTCAACTGAAAGATATATCGGAGCGTGTCTTTGAATTGAATGACATAACAAGCGTCCGAAATAGAAACGACATGCCACTCATAATTCATCGAGTTGGTAAAACCATTCAGGTCAAGCAGCGACCAAGGAGACAAGAGACAAAAAATGAAAAAGGCAAGGCCCGCGACCCCGGCCAATTTGATCCACTGCGGAATTTGGGCCTTCAAAACCTTGAATTCCGTCATACCCCAGAAGGTTAGAACGGCTCCGATCGAACCGACAACGACACATAAAATTGCCCACAAAACATTGGCCAAAATAGCGTTCTTTTCAAAAAGATCGTGAAGAACACCATTAAATTTAAAACTAACTCCCACGCAAGCGCCAAAAAAGATCATGAGCAAAAGTGCCGCAAGCCCTGCGTAAATGCCGGAGTTCTCTTTTGCTTTCTTTCCTATCTTTTCCCACTCTAGTTTCGATGTCTTAGCTAGAAAAACGAGATGCCCAAATAGAATGATAAAAACGTAATAAAGACTGCTCGTTTTAGCCGCCATGGATAGGCCAAAGGCCGCTCCCGCCAACAAATAGCTCTTCCAATCCCCTGTTTCGCTGATCTCAAAGGCCAGATAAGAAATGACCACCATCATGAGCGTGATGAATGATTCAGTAATACAATAGTGCGCTTGTTCAATACTGACCGCCGCAAAAGCAAAACTTCCTGCCGCTAACAGGGCCATCAGATTGTTTCGATAAGCTTTATTAACAAAAACATAGATCGCAGCAATGGTTGCCGTAGAAAACAACGCGGCCCACCAACGACCGATGATCATTACTTCGCCGTAACCAACATATTGACGGCCGCCGTGGCTGAAAGCCGCCCAAAAAGACCAGAAAGCCACCATACCTAGTATGATCCGGCCCCACTTGGACACCCACGCCCACCAAATGGTCAAGCTGATAACGATCAAGGTAAAGGCCAAAGCGCTGACCGCCTTAGCAAATGCGTCAGAGAAAAGCGCTGGCAAAACACCAAAAGCAAAGAAAGCGCCCGCCGAAATATAAAGAGGCAGTCCAAACCACTCCATTTCAAAAAAGTCAGCTAGATAAGCCGAAGAACCAAAGGAGATAACGGCCACCAACAACAAACAAGCAATTTTAAGAGGGATATTCTCAAGAGCTTCCGACCAAAGGTTGAAAACGGGATATAGCTTTCCGACCAAAAGCGCGATCAAAAGTAAGGCGGCTCCCCCAAAAGGGATCAAGCCAAGGTTTTCTCGGGTCAAAAAGTAAAGCAAAAAGCCGCTCAGGAAAAAGAGAAGAACCCAATTCGACCACATGGCGGTTATTTCGCTTCCGTGAAAGATCGAAAGCATAAAATTGGGTGTCGAAAGTAATTCGCCCGTAAAGCGATAGAGGTAGACCGGCAACTGACCGTAAGCAAAAAACTGGACCTTATAACCATTGCTCGGCTGGATGCCTGCCGTTTGGCCCAAAATATTACGTTCGTCAGGATGGAAAGAATGCTTGAAATCCCAGTTCAGGTTATAAAACCTGAATAAACCGCCCAAGAGCAGGATGACCGCTAGATAGATGACCGGCTTTGTGAACAGACCACTCCAAGCTACCTTTTTTGCCTTTGAATACACGTGGATTCCTTGCACGGAGAGCGATGTATCAACACTGAAAGGACCGCTAAAAGCGTGTAAATTATACCCAATTCGAGGTCAAAGAGAACTCAAAAGGGGCCGCAATTAACGGCAATAGAGCTTAAACTCGGCCAAATTCAAATTGTTACAGAAGATCTTAAAAACATATGTCCCCGCCTGCGGGAAAACGACCCGCCAAGCGGTGACCAAGTCATTGATAGGAAGTTCGCCAAAAACCATTTTACGGGGTGCGCTATCTGAAACCTTCTCACCTTTTTCGTTATAGAGAGAGATGTCGATCTGAAACTCCCCTGCTTCATCATGCGCCAAACGGCAAAAAGTGACAATTTCAGCGCCCAACGGATAGCCCGGTGAATTTAGCCCTTGGAAAACACCCAACAACTCATAATTTTTAGAGATCACATCCTGTTGAACTTGCCGGCAACAAAGGAATGCGCTGACGCTTGGCAAATTTAGCTTCATTTCTTTTTCGCTTTCACGGATCTCATCCGATAATTTTTCACAGATTTAAAAACAGTTTCAAAGATCGGTATGTTCGATATGACTTTTCGCCGCAATCCAAAACACCATTTGAAATAAGTCAACAAGCTCAAAAAAAGAACAATGAATCCATCCCAAACCGTGGTACCCGCCCGGTAGTAAGCGATATCAACCACAAAGTCATTGTTGATCTTAAAAGCCTCGCGAGCCGAAATGAGCGCTATTTCCTGAGCACAAGAATATTTCAAGCCAGTATAGAACCCGAGGATAGGTTCGATGGCTTTTAATTTCAAAGCTCTCAAACCCGACTCTACATCTTTATAGCGAAATCCAGAAAGAATTGAATTCGTCTAAGTTAAAAACCGATTGCCCCACACTTTGTAAAGAGGATAAGCGGAAAAATCCCTTCGAGTAAGAACAACATCATAGTCCCCGCGAACCAAAAACTTCACCAACGGACGGATATATTCAGGTTTATGCTGACCATCTGCGTCGATCGTAACAATGACATCGTTTTCACCAAGCAACTTCTTATCCTGAAGGAATAAAGCGAACAAAAACCCGTTCTTAATGGCCCCCGCCATCCCGGTGTTGACCTTCAGGTCAACAATGAACAAACTTTTTTTATGTTTTTGAAATTTCTTTAGTATTTTTAAAGAGTCGTCTTTAGAACCATCGTTCACACAGATCAGCAGATCGGCCTGTTTCGATACGCGACCCAGGACATTCAAGAGAGTCTTCTCTTCATTGAAAACAGGGATAACGACGACGATCTTTGGCAATTGTTCTCTTTTCATTTAAGCATAAACAAAAAAACCCGAACCCCGTTCAGGGATTCGGGTTTTCGAAACCGTTCAACTAGAACATATACTCTTCATAAACCTTCGACAGATCCGTCGTCGGTAAATGACTGGCATCTTGGTAAGGCATTGTCGCCGGCGCGTGTTGTTTAAGCATCGGCACTTGCGCCTGCATACGTTCATCATAGGTCGGAAGCTTGATCTCATAGAAAACACCCACCGGGATACGTTCTCCGTGGAAGTTCGCCATTTCGAAAGCTTTTTGCTTCTTCGTGTTCACCTCGTCCAAGTTGGTCGGGTCTTGAACCGAGCCGTTATAGCCCTGCTCATTGATGTTGAACACACGAGGAACCATCTCCGTAGCGCCATCAGCCTTCACCTTTTTATTGAACCATTCGGTAGTATGAAGATCATTGAAGGTAGGGCAAGGCTGAAGAACATCCAACAACGCCATTCCCTTGTGTTGCATGGCCTTCTTGATCATTTCTTTCAGATGCTTTCCGTCAAAGGCGTAGCTACGGCCGATCCATGTATAGCCTGAGCTCAAAGCCAAAGCCAAAGGTTGAATGGCATCATTGGTGTTCGGAAGCGGCAAAGACTTGGTTTGTTGTCCTCGGCCCAAAGTGGGAGAAGCTTGACCCTTGGTCAAACCATAAACTTCGTTGGTCATGACAATGTAGGCCATGTCCACATTACGACGACCGGCGTGAACGAAATGACCAGCACCGATACCGTAACCGTCACCGTCGCCACCCACCGCGATGATTTCCAAGTTCGGGTTGGCCAATTTGGCGCCAACAGCGAAAGGAAGAACGCGGCCATGCAGGGTATGGACCCCGTGGGTTGCCATATAGTTGAAAACCTTGCCCGAGCAGCCGATACCAGCAAACACCATGGATTCCCAAGGCGGCAATCCTAATTCGGCAAAGGATTGTTGGACGGCCTGAAGGATCCCGAAATCACCGCAACCAGGGCACCAGTCGTTGTGAACATCACTCTTATAAGCAGCAACGGTTAACGGCGTTTGAAGTTTAGAGGCCATAGGTCAACACCACCTTTTCAATAGACATGCCCGTCAACGGATCGACTTCGGGCTTCACTTCTTTTTTATGAATCTTTTCAACAGAGGCCACGATTTCATTCAACGACATCGGACGACCTGTGTATTTAAGGATCTGGGTCGGAATAAAAATACCCGTCGCCATACGGATCAAATGGCCTAACTGCGTTCCCAAGTTGCTTTCCACAATGACCAATTTCTTAGCCTTCTTTAGGATAGGCTCGGTCACGATCGGGAACGGATGCAACATGCGATAGTTAAGGATATTGATCTTGATGCCTTTCGCCTTGAGCGGTTCGACGGCGTCGACCAAGACTCCGTAAGTAGAGCCCCAGCAGATCAGCGTGATATCCGCATTGGCATCACCAACGAGCTTGAATTGCTTATCCACAGGGATCTGTTCAAGCATCAACTGATACTTCTTCATGCGTTTTTCGTGCATCTTCACACGAGTTTCAGGATTTTCAGTGATGTGACCATAATCATCATGTTCGTCACCGGTCATCCAGTAGGGGCTGCCTTCTTGACCCGGGTAAGGACGCGGAGACATGTTCGTCTTCGGATCCGGCCGGAACCGGGGGAAACCCTTCCCTTCGGCAATAGCCGCTTCAAGCTCTTCTTGGGTGGCCAAACGACCACGATTGATGACCAAACCTGATTCCTTGAAGGGGGGAATGGTTTGAATACTATGCGTCAAGAATTTATCGTTCAAGATCGTAACCGGTGTTTGGAACTGATCGGCATAGTTGAACGATTCAAATGCGGTATGAAAATGATCATCGATATCCGCTGGTGCCATGACCAACCGCGGATATTCACCATGTCCGCTGAAGACAGAGAACATCAAATCGCCTTGTTCTTGGCGGGTCGGCAAGCCCGTGGAAGGACCGCCACGTTGATAGTCAAAAAGAACAATGGGCACTTCGTTCATACCACCCCAACCCAAACCTTCTGCCATCAAGCAATAACCAGGGCCCGACGTAGCGGTAGAAGCGCGAACACCGGTGGTGGCAGCGCCTAAAGCCATATCAATAGCGGCAATTTCGTCTTCACATTGAACGACAGCGATGCCGTATTCAGGATGGCTCTCAAAAAAGTTACTTTCATCCGTCGCCGGGCTGATCGGGTAATAAGACTGGTAACGGCAACCCGCCTTCAATTTCCCCATAGCTGTCGAGCTGGCACCATTGATGAGAAGACGCTTTGGAGTGCTCTTGTTCGGTTCCAAGAAATAATGGAACTGATCGTGAGTTTCTTTCGAAAGACCACTGACCGCTTCATAAGCTTTCTTCACAGCCGCCATATTGGTTGGGACCAACTTGGCCTTTTTGCCCGTGAACAAGCGGGACAAAGTTTCTTCCATATGGGAGATATCCATCCGCAAGAGGGCCATGGAGGCCGCCACCGCGATGACGTTTTTCATGATGGCCAATTTGCCATAATCTTCACCGGTCACTTCAGCGACATGGCGAAGAACAGTATTGAAGTCGATCGGCAGCGTAACAACACCCGACTTCAAATTGAGGTCATCCAAGGTGATCTTGGTCGGATCATAAATGAGGGCCCCACCCTTCACCACTTCATGGGCGTGCAAACGGGCAGTCGAGTCTTCAAAGGTCGCCAGCAAATGGACATCGTCCACGTGGCTATGAATGGGCTTGTCGAAAACACGGACTTGGAAGTAACTATGCTTCCCTTTGATATTCGAGTGGTATTCACGCTTACCGAAGACCCATAGACCGGCCGTCGCGCAAGCCTGGGCAAAAAGATTGGCCGAGGAATCCACACCTGTTCCCTGGGGACCACCAATCATCCACGAAAAATCGTTAACAACCTTCATTTGTGTTTCTCCTGAAAAATGAACTAAAACGAATGGGCGCTTAAGGCGCGCAATTAACGAATATAAAGATTTTCAAATTAAAAAACAATAAGAACGTCGGTAAATATGGCGCTTTCAGGCCCTTTTCAGGCTTCTTCACCCCGGCGTTTCGCATGGCGTATATCCCGCCGAACCGCCTCGGCCAAAAGATCGCGCTTCGTAGAAGGTTTGACTTTAACAGCCGGTTTGATGGTCCAAACCTTTCGGATCTTCAACTGCTTTGATTTCTTCACCTTTCTCTCCCTCTACAGGTGTTAATCTAAGCTATGAAAGCGCCTTGAGTCGAACAAGGGCAAACATGAACCGATACCCACCCCTAAAACATTTATCTCTTTTGTTTTTGATCGTTATTGCCGGATACCTCTTCACTCTCAACCCCGCTTTGTTCCGAAACGATTCCCCCGAAACCATCGTGGGCTGTATGACCTTGGGCGTCACCCATCCACCCGGCTACCCCCTTTTCAATCTATTAGGAAGACTATTCTACCTCCCGATTGGAAACCCCGCTTTCAGCTATAACTTTCTAGCCGCCCTGCTCGGTGCCTTAGGTTGCTGCCTTTTATATGTGAATGTTTGGTTATTGATCGAAAACACCGTTTCGGAAGATAGTCCGCCTGCCCGCTCCCAGAATACCGCCGCCTTTACGGCAGCCCTCTGCTTGGCCTTCTCTCAGGGATATTGGGGCAACGCCATTACGGCCAAAGGCGCCATTTACATTTTGCAGGTCGTCTTAGAACTCGCGTTGTTCTTTACCTGGCAACTTTCCAACCGGAATCCATCCATAAAGCGCACAGCGATACTATTTTTTTGGTTTTCGCTCGGCCTAACCAACCATTGGCCCACTATTTTTTTACTTTTACCAGCCCTCGTTTTAACACTCACAATCCAAAAAAACATCCGAACAAAGATTGAATCTTCAAAGACACTGCTAAACACAACCATTATTGCGATCATATTAAGCTTGTATCTTTATCTCCCATTGCGCGCCATCAATTACCCTCCCATCAACTTTGACAATCCGTTCAATTTGAGAAATTTCACTACAGCTATCTGTCGAACTGAATACACCAAAATTGAATTCACCGGGAATACACCTTCAGCCTTCGCAACAACCATCGGCCCGAAGGCTACTTATATCTCGAACCACCTATTGACGGAATTCATGGTTTTCGCCTATTTCCTTGCCCTACTGGGAACTGTGTGGCTTTGGCGTAAAAATCAAAAAGCGACCTTATTTCTAGTCTTCGTACTTTTTTTTACTATTGCAAGCAGCCTGGTCTATTTAAATGTCGAGCCTATCGAATACTGGCATATGGATGATCACTTACTATCTTCCAACTGGATTTTAGCAATACTGACAGGTCTAGGCGCTCACTACTTGCTCAGATCATTTGAAGGCATTCACATCTTTAAACACCGACTAACCTTGGTTTTTGTTCTTTTTATCGGCCCATTTGTTTTCTGGAACAACTTGAAAAACAACGATCAAAAGCACTGCTTCCTCTATTACGGTTATGGCATAACAACCCTACAGACCATGCCGGCCAATACCCTGTTTTTTGCCGAATCGGATTACGATTATTTTTCATTGCTCTATTTAAAGAACGTGTTGCACAAACGCCGGGACACCCATCTTTTCTCGATGCCCTTCTTGTCAAAACCCGATGAAGATAGAACATTAAAACGAACAGAACCCTTGGTGGCCGCTAACTTAGATACCGATGTTTTCAAAAGTCTCGAGAGCGAAAACCAAGCAAACCATCCCATTGTGACCATGTTCCCTAACGGGAGCTTTTCAAAGGAATACTTAAAGGATTTCCAAAAGTTAACAATTCACCCACTAGGCCTGGCTGTTTTGATAAGTACGCCCGGACTCAATCCAAGCCAAGAGACTAGCTATCGTTCATTGACCGATTTTTGGGTTCATTACGCTGAACCGTCCGTTCAAGATCCAAGACAAGAAGAAGCTCTTCTCAGGCAAACTTGCGCGTTGCCGTATCTGAACGAAGCTTATTTCATGAAAATAGAGTGGCAAGCAACCACATGGGCCCCCACCAAGGATCGGACTCAATTGGAAAAGATCCAGAACCTATACGCCACCGCAGCCTTACTTTATGGGGCTTCCGACAATCAAAGGGAATCCTTCAAAGCTTTGTTCAACGCTAACTCTTGGTTGAATAAAAACTAAGCCTAAAATAAAAAACCCAGGCCCTCTTTCGAGAACCTGGGTTCATATTTAAATCCCGGCAACGTCCTACTCTCCCACACAAGACATGTGAAGTACCATCAGCGCTGGAGGGCTTAACTGCCGTGTTCGGAATGGGAACGGGTGTTTCCCCTCCGCTATAATCACCGGGAAACATCAATCACAAATGTTGTTATACACAACACTGGAAATAATTTCAACGATAGATAACTACTAACTGAACTCGAGTATTTATAGAAGATGCGATGGAAATGAAACATATGATCAAGCCTCACGGCGGATTAGTACTGGTCAGCTAAACCCTTACGGGCCTTACACACCCAGCCTATCAACCACGTAGTCTACGTGGAGCCTTTAGGGGACTTGTGTCCCGGGACATCTCATCTTGGGGAGAGTTTCACGCTTATATGCGTTCAGCGTTTATCTCGTCCGAATATAGCTACCCTGCAACCACCCTTGGCAGGATGACAGGAGTACCAGAGATTCGTCCTTCCCGGTCCTCTCGTACTAGGGAAAGCTCCCCTCAAATGTCCTACGCCCGCACCAGATAGAGACCGAACTGTCTCACGACGTTCTGAACCCAGCTCACGTACCACTTTAATAGGCGAACAGCCTAACCCTTGGAACCTACTTCAGCTCCAGGATGTGATGAGCCGACATCGAGGTGCCAAACCTTGCCGTCGATATGAACTCTTGGGCAAGATCAGCCTGTTATCCCCAGAGTAGCTTTTGTCCGTTGAGCGACGGCCCTCCCACGAGGTACCGCCGGATCACTAAGCCCTGCTTTCGCACCTGCTCGACGTGTCTGTCTCGCAGTTAAGCTTCCATATGCCTTTACACTTGTAAGCGCGATTTCCAACCGCGCTAAGGAAACCTTTGGGCGCCTCCGTTACACTTTGGGAGGCGACCGCCCCAGTCAAACTGTCCAGCAGACATTGTCCCTGAACCGGATTACGGCTCTAGGTTAGAACTCCAATACAACAAGAGTGGTATTTCACTAACGACTCCGCGAAGGCTGGCGCCCTCGCCTCAAAGTCTCCCACCTATGCTACACATGTTAAATCAAAGTTCAGTGTCAACTTGCAGTAAAGCTTCATGGGGTCTTTTCGTCTAGATGCGGGTATCGAGCATCTTCACTCGAACTACTATTTCGCCGAGCATGTTGCCGAGACAGTGCCCAGATCGTTACTCCATTCGTGCAGGTCGGAACTTACCCGACAAGGAATTTCGCTACCTTAGGACCGTTATAGTTACGGCCGCCGTTTACTGGGGCTTCAGTTCTGAGCTTCGCTTACGCTAACCCATCCCTTTAACCTTCCAGCACCGGGCAGGAGTCACACCCTATACATCGTCTTTCGACTTAGCAGAGTGCTGTGTTTTTGTTAAACAGTCGCCTGAGCCATTTCTCTGCGACCTCTTCACGCTTGCACGCTAGTGAGGCCTCTCTTTTCCCGAAGTTACGAGAGTAATTGGCCGAGTTCCTTGGCAACACATAACTCGAGCGCCTTAGGATTCTCTCCTCGTCTACCTGAGTCGGTTTGCGGTACGGTCGCCTAACACTCCCTAGAAGATTTTCTTGGCAGCGTAGAGTCAAAGACTTCGCCTTGCGGCTCGAGTAGCCCCTTGGTGTATGTGACCCGCGGATTTTACCTACGGATCCACCTAAAAGCCCCTCCCGGCTCGACCAGCGGCCGGGTTCTCCTATCTTTCTGCGTCCCTCCATCGGTGATAACGCGTTTTGGCGGTTCAGGAATTTTAACCTGATGTCCATTATCTACGCCTTTCGGCCTCGACTTAGGAACCGACTTACCCTGAGCGGATTACCCTTGCTCGAGGAAACCTTAGACTTACGGCGAGCGTGTTTTTCACACGCTTATTCGCTACTTAATCCGGAATGATCACTTCTGTTTCGTCCAGCCGTCCTTACGGTCGACCTTCATCCTACAACAGAACGCTCCTCTACCAGTTGTACCCTCCGAGGAGGATACAAATCCACAGCTTCGGTGACATGCTTTAGCCCCGTTAAATTGTCGGCGCAGAATCGCTCGAACAGTGAGCTGTTACGCACTCTTTAAATGATGGCTGCTTCTAAGCCAACATCCTGGTTGTTTATGCGACTCCACATCCTTTACCACTTAGCATGTACTTGGGGACCTTAGCTGATGGGCTGGGTTGATTCCCTTTCGACCGTCAACCTTAGCGCTGACAGACTGACTCCTGGGATTACATTAGTGGCATTTGGAGTTTGAAAGGATTTGGTAACCTGTTAAGGCCCCTAGCCCAATCAGTGCTCTACCACCACTAACTACTTCCCAAGGCTATCCCTAAAGATATTTCGAGGAGAACCAGCTATCACGGAATTCGATTGGCTTTTCACCCCTATCCACAACTCATCCGAGCATTTTTCAACATACATCGGTTCGGGCCTCCACCTCGTGTTAACAAGGCTTCACCCTGGTCATGGCTAGATCATCCCGCTTCGGGTCTAATGAATGAAACTGAATCGCCCTTTTAAGACTCGCTTTCGCTACGGCTCCACCCCTCAAACGGGGCTTAACCTTGCTTCATTCAATAACTCTCCGGATCATTATGCAAAAGGCACGCGGTTACACTGACAGGCGCTTACAACCCGTAGGCTGCAAACCTCCTGAAATAGTGCTTCCACTGATTGTAAGTGTATGATTTCAGGTACTATTTCACTCCCCATTAGGGGTGCTTTTCACCTTTCCCTCACGGTACTGTTTCACTATCGGTCGTCAGCTTGTATTTAGCTTTGGACAGTGGTCTGCCCGGATTCCCACAAGGTTTCACGTGTCTCGTGGTACTCAGGTACTTGCTTGGAGAGAAATACTTTTCGCCTACGGGGATTTCACCCTCTGTGTCGGACCGTCCCAGGCCCTTCAGCTAAATATTTCTTTTGTAACTCCACGATCGATCTGTAAAACGATCATGCAAGCCCTACAACACCCTATATGCAACGCTTACAGGCTTACACATACAAGGTTTGAGCTGTTTCCCTTTCGCTCGCCGCTACTTGGGAAATCTGTTCGATTTCTTTTCCTCTGGTTACTGAGATGTTTCACTTCACCAGGTCGGCTCACCCTAACCTATGAATTCAGTTAGGAGTTATGGGGGTTTACCCCATACGGTTCCCCGATTCGGACATTTCCGCTTCAAAGCCTATTGCCGGCTCCACGGAACTTTTCGCAGGCTATCACGTCCTTCATCGCCATCTGACGCCAAGGCATCCTTCATACACTCTTAGTAGCTTGATCACATGCTTCTTCGCCACCGCTTGAGAATCTATATGCACTCGGTTCAGCTTAATAGTAGTTAATCTATCGTTTTTCAAAGAACTGCACCGTTCCAAAGAACAGCTGGATCAATTTGATCCAAGAAGCCGTCGTCAAAGACGACAAAGCTTCGTGAATTTTTCGAATCTCGAAAGATTCACGAAACCTTCAATTTTTGGTCGATCACCATATTGGTGGAGATGACCGGGATCGAACCGGTGACCTCCTGCTTGCAAAGCAGGCGCTCTCCCAACTGAGCTACACCCCCCCGCTCACACTAGCCCACTCCTAAAGATGGTGGGCCTAACTGGAGTCGAACCAGTCACCTCACCCTTATCAGGGGTGCGCTCTAACCAACTGAGCTATAGGCCCAATCCAGTTTTGCGAAGGGCATCACACTCAACACCCAAAAATTAAACTTCAAAACAACTTAGAAAGAACCGAATCCGAATTGGTCCTTTAAAACTAAATAGTGCACATCTCGTTTGAGTATCCACTCGGAGTTACGGTATGAGCGTTCCCTCAAAAAGGGTTCCTCTACCATGTTCTCCATAGAAAGGAGGTGATCCAGCCGCACCTTCCGATACGGCTACCTTGTTACGACTTAGTCCCAATCACCAACCATACCTTCGCAATCTGCCTCCCTTGCGGGTTAGCGCAATCGCTTCTGGTGCAATTGACTTTCGTGACTTGACGGGCGGTGTGTACAAGGCCCGGGAACGTATTCACCGCGGCGTTCTGATCCGCGATTACTAGCAATTCCGGCTTCATGGAGTCGAGTTGCAGACTCCAATCTGAACTGGGGCGTACTTTTTGGGATTAGCTCCCCCTCGCGGGTTCGCAGCCCTTTGTATACGCCATTGTAGCACGTGTGTAGCCCTGGATATAAAGGCCATGAGGACTTGACGTCATCCCCACCTTCCTCCGGTTTGTCACCGGCGGTCTCTTTAGAGTGCCCAGCTTAACCTGATGGCAACTAAAAATAGGGGTTGCGCTCGTTGCGGGACTTAACCCAACATCTCACGACACGAGCTGACGACAGCCATGCAGCACCTGTCTCTCTGCCTCTTGCGAGGAAACCTACTTTCATAGGCGGTCAGAGGATGTCAAACCCAGGTAAGGTTCTGCGCGTTGCGTCGAATTGAACCACATGCTCCACTGCTTGTGCGGGCCCCCGTCAATTTCTTTGAGTTTCAACCTTGCGGTCGTAGTCCCCAGGTGGAGTACTTAATGCGTTAGCTGCGGCACTAGAGGAGTGGATACCTCTAACACCTAGTACTCATCGTTTACGGCCAGGACTACCGGGGTATCTAATCCCGTTTGCTCCCCTGGCTTTCGCATCTCAGTGTCAGTTTCGGACCAGAAAGCCGCCTTCGCCACCGGTGTTCCTCCCAATATCTACGCATTTCACCGCTACACTGGGAATTCCGCTTTCCTCTTCCGAACTCAAGCTCTGCAGTTTCAAAGGCAATGACCTGGTTGAGCCGGGCCATTTCACCTTTGACTTACAAAGCCACCTACATGCCCTTTACACCCAATAAATCCGGACAACGTTTGCCACCTCTGTATTACCGCGGCTGCTGGCACAGAGTTAGCCGTGGCTTATTCTACCTATACTGTCAAATTGCAGGATTATTTACCCTGCAATCTTCATCTAGGTCTAAAGAAGTTTACGATCCGAAGACCTTCATCCTTCACGCGGTGTCGCTCCATCAGGCTTGCGCCCATTGTGGAATATTCCAAACTGCTGCCTCCCGTAGGAGTCTGGGCCGTATCTCAGTCCCAGTGTGGCCGATCACCCTCTCAGGCCGGCTAACCATCGTCGCCTTGGTGGGCCGTTACCCCGCCAACTAGCTAATGGTGCTTGAGCCGATCTTCCGGTGATAGCTTGCGCCATCTTTTACCTCAACTCCCGAAGGAATCGTGGTCATATTCGGTATTAGCACGCCTTTCGGCGCGTTATCCCAATCCAGAAGGTACGTTACCCAAGTATTACTCACCCGTTCGCCGCTTTACTCACCCTTGCGGGCTTTCACGCTCGACTTGCATGTCTAAGACGCACCGCCAACGTTTGTCCTGAGCCAGAATCAAACTCTCCATAAGAAAGCTTTTAAAAGGCTCTAACTTTTACAACTCAATATTGACAAGCACCCAAACTTGTTTCGTATGCACTATTTAGTTTTCAAAGACCAATTACAGACAAGCATCCATTCGATGCTTACCCCAGAGGTGAACAGAGACAACAAAATCCACCGCTGCGATGAGCACCGCAATCGAGAACTATTAACTTCCGATTGTCCAAGGATTTTAACACTTCAAAGAACAACCCACAAACCGTAGTGGGTGGGGGAGGTATTTATACTCAACCAACCCAATTGTGTCAACTAATTATTAATTATTTTTTATTGGGCCGCCGAAACAGCGTGTTCAGGCCCAGAAACGGCCGTTTTTTCAGTCGAATTAGGCGAAATCCAGCTCGAAATAAAGTCTTTCGCTTGACGATAATTGATCAACAAATCACCGAAACTCCTTATTTTTCTCAGTCTTTTGAAAATATAGCTTGGGCGTAAGTAAAACTGACGATAAGCCATATTACGGGCTTTTTGGAGATCCTCGACCGAAAGCCCAGGCATATTCAAAATAGGCTGATTTAGCTCATATTTCGCGTAATCGTCAGTTGTGATCCACCCATTCTTTTTTCCCATTTCTTCCAACTCAGTTTTGGGAAAAGGAATGGCGCAATAAAACTGAGCGTAATCAGGATCCAATTCTTTCACATACTTAATTGTCTCTTTGATCGTCTCCATCGTTTCGCCAGGCAAACCAAAAATAATATGCGTTAAAACTTCGATGCCCGCTTCTTTGGTCAAACGAACCGCAACGCGCGCCTGTTCGGCCGTTGCGCCTTTTTTCATGTTCTTCAAAATTTCTTCGACGCCCGATTCCACGCCATAAGAAACACCGATGCAGTTAGCCGAACGCATTTCTTTTAAAACTTCAGCATCCATCTGATCGACGCGACTGTTGGACATCCAACGAATTTTTTCGTGCATACCGCGTTTTTTAATTTCGCCGCAGACATCCATCACAAATTTTTTGTTCTGGTTGAACGTGTCCGACCACATCGTGAAGTTACGAAGCCCATGCTTTTCAAGACACTCTTGCATTTCATCAACCACATTGACCGCGCTGCGCAAGCGAAGTTTTTTTCCGTAGTACTGGTATGCCGTGCAATAGATGCAGGAATGAGGACATCCACGGCTCGTAATAATGAGCGTATAAGGCTCATTAATAACGGGTAATGTGTACTTCGCGTTATCCAATAAATGGCGGGCCGCAAAGGGCAGATCATCCAAATTCTCATTAAAAGGACGATCTTCATTAGCCACGATCTTGCCGTTATTTTTGAACGAGATCCCCAAAACTTCGCGAAGGTCTCTCCCCTTCCCAACAGCATCCACCAAATCTTGCGCCGTCAATTCAGGTTCTCGACGAATGACGGAATCCAAAGCCGAACCATTCAAAACTTCTTCAGGGAGCGAAGTCGCGTGATTTCCAATGACCGTAAAATGGGCCTTTGAAACAGGCCGCATCATCGTGATCACTTCCATGTCACTGGAAGAAGTGGCGGTCGACATATTGAATAGAACTAAGGAGGGATCGAACTCTGCGATAGCTTTTTTGAGACCTTCAACATCCATGTCGTTAGCGATGCAATCGAGCAACTTCACTTGGTGGTCCTTCGCTTCAAGCGCCCCGGCGATCATCGGTAAAGAAATGGGGACCATCACATATTGGAAAGAGTTCAAGCGCTGTTCACAACGGCCTTCGCGGATGTATTTCATGCCGGTACAAGTAGGAGGATTAACGATCAAGACTTTCACGGGGACACCTCGGGGTTTGAGGAATTAGGGCGGATCATCTTGCAGGACAATCAACTGACGAACTCATTATAACCCCTTCCAGGGCTTAAAAAGCCACTGAAAGGCTATATTTTGTCCCATTTCCAACAGGCCACCCGCCAAGACCCTTCCACCGGGCGCCAATCCTGCTTTTCACGCTGGCATCGGCTTTCCGCATGAGGACACCGGCTGTAAAAAGGGCAGCCTTGAATGGCCTGAGTGGGGCTGGGCGGCTCCCCCTTTAAGACCACCGAAGAACCCAAACTAGCCTTCAAGAGATTCTGGGTATAGGGATGTTTAGGTTTTTTAAGGACCTGATCCACAGCCCCCTCTTCCACCACTCGTCCCAGATACATCACCAACACGCGGGTGCTGATATAACCCACCACCTGCAGATCATGGGAAATAAAGAGGTAGCCGATCTTTTGATCCCGGTTCAACTGTGCCAAAAGGTTCAAAATAGAAGCCTGAACGGAAACATCTAATGACGATACCGGTTCATCCAAAACCATGAGATCGGGTTTACAGGCCAGGGCTCGGGCGATGCCGATCCTCTGCCGCTGCCCGCCTGAAAATTCATGAGGGTATTTCCCAAGATCCGCTTTTGCCAGTCCCACTCGAGCGATCAATTCGGCCGCGGCATCCAAACCCTTCCCTTTTTGCAACAGTCCATGGACTTCCATCGGCTCTAAAAGGGCATCCTTAATTTTTTGTCGCGGGTTTAAAGCTAAAAATGGATTTTGAAAGACCATTTGAAATCGTCGGCGCATCGTTCTTTTTTCAGCGTCCGTTATCGCGCTCATCGACTTCCCATCCCACAAAACCTCACCGCTTGTCGGTCCGTGCAATCCAACAACGCAGCGGCCCACGCTGCTTTTGCCGCAGCCCGACTCCCCTACCAGACCCACCACCTCACCCGCGGCCAAGTCAAAGGAGACGCCGTCGACCGCGCGCAAAAAAGCCGTCGGGGTCCCCAAGAGGCCCTTTTTGATCGGAAACTCTTTTGTTAGATCGCGGACGGATAAAAGCATCGCACCCCATATCCCGTTTTATCACTGATGAAAGCCGGCTTTTCTTTTCGGCACTTTTCTCGGACCTTCGGACAACGATCCGCAAAAACGCAAACGCTCAACGTTTCGAAAGGCGAAGGCACTGTACCTTCAATACTTGCCAAAGCTTTACCCCGATGCTCAAATTCAGGCATCGAAGCCAAAAGCCCTTCTGTGTATGGGTGTTGGGGTCGAGTGAATATCTTCTCCGGCGCTCCTGCCTCCATCACCTCACCCGCGTAAAGAATGACCACCCTATCCGCCTGGTTGCGAACGATGCGCAGATCATGGGTAATAAGCAGAACGGCCATTTGGGTCTTTTTTGTCATTTGAGAAAGGAGGTCCAATATTTGAGCTTGAACGGTCACGTCCAACGCCGTCGTAGGCTCATCGGCGATCAAAAGCTCGGGTCCACAAGCTACCGCCATGGCGATCATCACCCTTTGGCACATACCGCCGGATAACTGGTGTGGATATTGGTCTTTAACTCGTTCGGGGTCCACCAAACCCACCTGCGATAAAAGCTCGATGACCCTAACCTTTGCCTCAGCGGGCGAAAGCCCCAAATGATTCCGCAACGTTTCTTCGATCTGATAACCCACCGTAAAGACGGGATTCAAGGACGACATGGGGTCTTGAAAGACCATTGCGATCTCTTTACCGCGGATCTGCCGCCATTTCTCTTGAGAAAATTCCGCAATATCCTGCCCCTTGAAGCGAATAAAGCCGGAAGCCCGCTTCATCGGCGGTTTAGGCAACAGGTCCAATACAGAAAGCGCGGTCACACTCTTACCGCAGCCAGACTCACCCACCAACGCGACACGCTGGCCTTTATCTAAACTTAAATTCACACCCCGAAGCACCATGCCTTCTCGATCATCCGAAGGGTGCAGGATGGAAACGTGTAATTCTTCAATGGATAACAACGGTGTCAAAAGGTCTCATTTCATTTGAAATCGCTTGCGGGCCTTGAGGGCCCCTATCATACTAAAACCCGCCGACCAATCCACGAGCCAATAAAGCGATGCCCGACCCCAAACCTTTTTACCAAACCCTGCCGGACGGAACCTTAAAACAGGTCCACCCCATCTATGGCACCGAAGTTTGGAACGTTCCCGACCGCTCTTCCCGGCCATTCAAACCAGCCCGGCCGCCCGAGCCCATTCAATTGGCCGACCCTGAAGATCATTGCGATTTTTGCCAGGCGAACTACTTTAAGACCCCGCCTGAAAAGGCTCGTTTGGTACAAACCTCCGGGCCGCAGTACCAAACCCTCGGACCGCTCCCCGCGGATCAACTCC